>Ga0316189_10007079_pt1 | contig 10653 bp, 10 predicted proteins | sample LowCovwburrow_MG_FD_204930 | JGI IMG/M metagenome (GOLD analysis project Ga0316189, IMG submission 204930) | Coastal sediment microbial communities from Maine, United States - Lowes Cove worm burrow | ecosystem: Environmental > Aquatic > Marine > Coastal > Sediment | place: USA: Maine... | reverse complement strand
ATTAGCTTATAAGTAATTGATAATAAAGAACTTAAATCTAATGAACTTTTCAAAGTTTGGTGAAGATAGCTAAATAACTTAACTAGTGGTAATTTTCACTACTCATATCGCGTTTCGCCCTGCTGATTTATTCAGGCTAACTAAAAGTTGCTGCAGGGGCAGGTATTGTTTTCTAACTGCTTGATAGTAAAGATTATTATGTCTCAACAGAAATCAGCCCCAAGGATGATCGGCGAGTCGGCTAGTTTCCTCGAAATGCAGGAACATATCTCCCACGTGGCACCGCTGAATAAACCGGTTCTCTTCGTCGGTGAGCGTGGCACTGGCAAGGAATTAGTCGCCGCTCGACTCCACTATCTCTCCCAGCGCTGGGAGCAAACCTTCCTGAAGATTAACTGTGCAGCAATGAGCGAGACTCTGTTGGAGGCTCAGCTGTTCGGTCACGAGGCTGGGGCATACACCGGCGCAACCAAGCAGAGGAAGGGCTTTTTCGAGCGTGCTCACGGCGGCACCCTATTCATGGATGAGCTCGCCAATACGCCGATGCCGGTTCAGGAGAAAATACTCCGAGTTATAGAATATGGTGAATTCGAGCGGTTGGGTGGGAATGAAACCCTCTCGGTAGATGTGAGGATAGTAGGCGCCACGAACGAAGATCTTCCCGACTTGGCGAACAAAGGCCAATTCCGAGAAGATCTATTGGATAGGCTTGCCTTTGATGTCGTTACTCTGCCGCCGCTAAGAGAGCGCGCAGAAGATATTTTGATTCTTGCTGAGTATTTTGCAGTGGGCATGGTGAAAGAAATCGGCGGGGAATTCTTCGCTGGGTTCTCCGATAAGGTGGAGAAGGCGCTAGGAAAATACTCTTGGCCTGGAAATATTCGCGAGTTGAAAAATGTAATCGAGCGAGCGGTATATCAAAATGGGGACGGCCATATAACCCAGCTTGTCTTCAATCCCTTTGAATCGCCTTATCGCTTAAGAGCGAGCACTAAGGTTCAAGCGGCGGAGGAGATCGACGGGTCAAGTAATAGCAGCGCGCAAGCTCCAGACCTGTCCGCTACAGATTCCTTCGATTTTAAGAATGAAGTGCAGGAGTTCGAAATCAATTTGCTCAATCAGGCGATGGAGCAGAATCAATTCAATCAGAAGAAGGCGGCGGAGTTTTTGAACTTGAGCTATCACCAGCTACGCGGTTATCTGCGCAAGTACGATCTGCTGAATTAGTCGACAATTTTTACTATTTTTCGTTTCGTAAAAAAGGCCGGTGTTGCTAACAACAGCGGCCTTTTTTATCGGAAGTTTTAGCGTAAGACTATCTAGTCTAGCATCGCTTCATAAACAGCACGCTGTGAGAGCGTGAGATCCATAGGAGCGCCACGTGGTCCGCCGCGCACCTGCGCCATATACAACATGAAGAAATCATTCTCTGGGTCCACAATAAAGACCGTGCCGCCAACGCCCTGCCAACCGAAGTTGAAAGGGCCGTCGTTGTCTGCTCCTGGAATAGGCTGCAGATGAAAACCAAGACCCCAATCACCAGTCGGGCCGAAGAAAAAGGCATCGCGATTTACGTCCTCACCGATAAATTTCTGCTGCATTGAATCCAGTGTGGCTTCGCTGATGATGCGCGCGCCGTTGTACTCGCCGCCATTTAATAACATGTTGGCGAAGCGTACATAGTCTTCTGTTGTAGAGTGCAGTCCGCCACCGCCGGATAGCATTGGGCGCACATTGAGTGGATCTTCCATATCACCATGGATGGGATTTGCGATTCGGTCTGCCTTGGATTCATCAACATAGAACGTGGTCTCATCCATGCCTAGGGGATCGAATATTCTTTCCTTTAGCAGCGCGTCCAAGGGTTTGCCAGCCGCTACCTCGATAACTGCGCCGAGCACATCAGTCGAGCGCGAGTAGTTCCACTTCGTGCCTGGTTCGAAGCGCAGGGGTAGGGCGGCTAGGTTCTGCGCCAATTCTAGAGCGGTGATGTCGAAGCGCAGTGAGCCAGCCTGAAAGTACTGACGACCCAAGTCACTTTCTGGATCGAAGATGCCATAGATCAAGCCGGACTCGTGGGTTAGCAAGTGCTGCACGGTCATCTCGTTCTTAGCAGCAGTAATCTCGCCAGTCTCTTCGTCGATGACCTTCATGTTGGCAAACTCTGGAATATATTTGGACACAGGATCCGCAATAGAGATTAAGCCATCTTCGACCATGCTCATGGTCGCCACGCTGACGATAGGCTTCGTCATGGAGTAGATGCGGAATAGGGTCTGCTCATTCATTGCAGTAGTCTGATTCGGGCCTTGGGTGCCTACAGTTTCCAGCACGCCAACCCCTTCGTCATTGCCAACCAAGATGATGTTTCCAGAGACAAAGCCGCCATCTACGGCTGCTTGCATCTGCTCGCGTATGCTTTGAATCTCGGATGCATCGATGCCAAAAGTGTTCGAGTCGATCATCTTGATCGAGCTGTCATGAGCGGCGCCGTGGTGATCGGCAAGTGCTGTCGTGCTAAGGCAAACTGCTGCAGTTAGGCAGAGTAGCTTGCGTGGTAGTTTGCTAAGTATCATCTGTATTTCCTCTTTAGGTCACGATTCGCTTAAGCAATTCGCTTAGCTAAGTCGACGACACTGACGCTGCATTGCGGCGCAAATAGGTCGGTTACTCTTGGGGCAGTTCGTTCCGGGTGTGGCTTGCTTGAAGTTAGGATATTACCCGAATAGCTTGGTAGCAACAACGGCGCTAGCAGCGGCGACGCTCGTTATCTTCGCCGCGCTAGGCGTTTCAGTCGAAGTCCCGTACTAGGGAGTTGCGGACTTCGTCTGTGAGCGAATCGTTGCTGTGCTGGTAGGCATGATGTTCGCAGCGCACGGTCCATGGGGCGCCCTGTTTCGCTGCTGCGATCATCTCATCGCTGAACTCGAAACGCAGGAAGTGCACCGCAGAAGTCTTCTCATCAGTCGAGCGAGGGAGATCTTCATTGGCGATGGGGTAGACAGGGTCGCAGCCATCGATCTGGATGGAGATCGACTCTTCTATGCCGATCAGCTCGCCCAAGCGAATCTTGCGTTCTGACTCATCGGGAAATTCAAGCATGAATGTTACTTTTAGATTCTTGCCATCGGGGATCAGCGGATTGTAGGCTTCTAATTCTTCGAGTAGCTCTGCCTCGCCGCTGATCTTTTCTACACGAATCAGTTCCAGCACCTGATAGCGCATGACCATATAATCTTCGAAGTGGAGCATTGCGTTGGGGCCGAGAGCGAGGCGCCGCGTCTTCTTGTGCTCCATCATCGCCTGTCGAATAGCCGGGCGCTGTTCGTTATAGGCTTCAATGCTCATGAGGTCCTTGATGCTAAGTTTCTTCATTCTTCCTAATCCTAAATCTGGCTTATTCGTTTTCTAGATGCCATATGCATGGCAGAGAAGGTCAAGGGGGTGGATCGCTTTCTGCTCGTTATCCAGATTGTTCTCGATGTGCTTGCCGGCAATCGGGCAGTCGCTACCATAATAGTCGGGAGTCTGGTCCTTAATCTGTTTAACGATAGGTCGCGCAATCTTATTGGCGAATTCGAAGGTCTCGGACTTAACGCCGTAGGTGCCATCGTGGCCCGAGCATCGTTCGATATTCTTGACCGTAGTCTCTTCAATTAGCTCGAGAATCTGTTTCGTCTTTGGGCCGATGTTTTGCACGCGCTGATGGCAGGCCACGTGGTAGCTCACATTGCCTAGGGAATTTTTGAAATCGGTTTTGAGCTTCCCAGCTTTGTGTAACTTATGCAGATATTCGAATGGGTCATAGAACGCTGCTGCTACCGCCAACACTTGCTCATCTTCGGGGAACATCTGCGGCAATTCCTGTTTGAACATCAAGACGCAGGAAGGAACCGCGGCGACAATCACATTGCCAGCCTGCGCCATCTCATACAGCACAGGAATATTCTTGTCCTTAAGCTGCGTTACTGTCTTCAGGTCGCCTAGCTCTAGCTTGGGCATGCCGCAGCAGTGCTCTCTCGCTGCGAGATTGACCTTGATGTTGTTGTGTTCGAGCACCTTGACCACGCTGTCGGCAATCGATGGCTCGTTGTAGTTGCAATAGCAGGTCGTAAACAGAGTTACTTGTTCGCGATCATCGCTGGTGTCTAGATTAGCCTCTGCCGGGTCGTAGATATGTGCTACGAGTTTCTTTCGCGCCGGTTGGCTAGTGTATTCGGGAAGCGCAGCATCTTTGTGTATACCTATTGTCTTATCGAGCATGCCACGCAGGACGCTATTCTTCGTTGCTCCGTTGACGATCGAGCTTATAACGGGCTTCGACGCCACCTTGCCGATCATGTCGGTGCTGGTGATGAGGTTGTCGCGAAATTTGCTTTCGCCTTTCTTGAATTTGACAGCCTTCGCACGCAGCATCAGGTGCGGAAAGTCGACGTTCCATTCATGGGGTGGAACATAGGGGCATTTTGTGAGATAGCAGAGGTCGCAGAGGTAGCACTGATCGACCACCTTGCTGTAGTCGGCCACGTCGACACCATCAACTTCAAAAGTCTCGCTTTCGTCCACTAGATCAAACAGTGTCGGGAATGCGTTGCAGAGGCTTACACAGCGTCGGCAGCCATGACAGATGTCATAGACACGTTCTAGTTCTTTATTGAGATTGTCTTCGTCCCAGAACTCAGGATCGTTTTGATTGAGCGGATGTCTGGTAGGCGCGCTCAGACCGCCTTCTCTGCTTTGGTCAGACATAAGAAACCCAGTTGATTGTGAAATTGTAGACTTTTGTTAACAGATTAGAGCTTTGGTTTTCGAGCTGCGCGAGATCTTGCTGCAATTTTTCAAATAGCTGGCACCGAATTGATGCCAGCTATTTGATAGGATGCCAGACTAGTCGTCCAAGGCGTCCAATGCTTTCTGAAAACGATTGGCGTGTGAGCGCTCCGCCTTCGCTAGAGTCTCCATCCAGTCGGCAATCTCATCAAAGCCTTCATCACGGGCATCCTTTGCCATGCCAGGATACATGTCGGTGTACTCATGAGTCTCACCGGCCACGGCTGACTTCAGGTTGTCTTCTGTGCCGCCAATAGGCATTCCAGTTGCAGGGTCGCCAACCTCTTCGAGGTACTCGAGATGGCCGTGAGCGTGTCCAGTCTCGCCTTCCGCAGTCGAGCGGAAAAGAGCAGATACATCGTTGTAGCCTTCGACGTCAGCTTTCTGGGCGAAATACAGGTAGCGACGGTTCGCCTGTGATTCGCCTGCAAATGCAGCTTTCAAATTATCTTCTGTCTTTGAACCTTTCAATGACATGTTGCTTCTCCTAGTGGTTTGCTATTACTAATGCGGATCCTGTGCCGGTAGCGAGTAGAGGATCACTTAATCGTGACTTACTTTACGTCAATTCGAATATCAAATCTAATGGATTTTTTTGAGTGCTTTGATCGTTTCTATCGATTATGATTTTGATCATGAATCCTTCGATTAAGCAGCTCAAATACCTCTGTGCGGTAGCCGAACACCGGCATTTCAGCAAGGCTGCGGCGGCCTGTCATGTGACGCAGTCAACCCTAAGTGCAGCGATAGCGGAGCTAGAATCTCAGCTCGGTGTAAAGATCTTCGAACGCAACAAGAAAACGGTGCTGATCACCTCTCTGGGTGAGAAGCTTTTACTGCAGGCGCGAATTGTTCTGGGGGACGTTGAGGACTTTGTTGGCATCGCTCGCACTCATGAGGCTCCGCTGGTGGGTGACCTGCGCCTAGGGGTCATTCCAACCATAGGGCCATTCCTGCTGCCTGCCATACTATCGGATCTGCGTAAGAGCTTTGACAAGCTGAAGCTGTATCTAAAAGAAGAGGTGAGTGCCGATCTCGTTCAGCAGTTACAGCAGGGGCAGCTAGACCTTATCATCCTCGCTTTTCCTTTTCCGTTGCCGGATATGGAGACGGTGAGTCTGTTTAAGGACGAATTCCTGCTGTGCCTGCCTCCGGGTCACGAACTAGAAAAGATGCAACAGGTGAAGCAGCAGCAGTTGCGCGGGAAGAGCCTTCTGCTTCTCGAAGAAGGGCACTGTCTTCGCGATCATGCATTAGAGGCCTGCAAGCTAGAAAGCACCGATACTGATCTCGTCTACCAAGGGACGAGTTTGCACACTCTGGTGCAGATGGTGGCAAATGGGCTGGGTATGACACTGTTGCCTGCCATGGCGGTCGATGCCGATGTGCTAGGCGATACTAAGCTGCAGCTAAAACATTTCTCTAACGAGAATGTGTCCAGAGAAATAGGCATGGCCTGGCGCAAGTCAGACCCGCGCAGAGAAGAATACCTGCTCTTGGCTGAGTTCGTTAAGGAACACCTTGGCCACTCGGCAAGATCGGGCAAGAAGTCTACATGAGGGTATTTGCTATTTCGGATATCCATGCCGACTATGAAGAGAATTTGGCCTGGATTCTAAGCCTGGGTGGTGAGGAATACGCAAGCGACATTTTAATCCTAGCGGGCGACGTCACCGATAAGATGCCGATACTCGAGCAAGTATTCACCTCACTCGTTGCAAGTTTTAAGGAAGTATTGTTTGTGCCGGGGAATCACGAACTCTGGGTGCAGGAAGAGGGCTTCGACTGTTCTCTGAGTAAATTCGAAGCAATCGCGGAGCTTTGCAAATCCTGTGGCGTTCATACCGACGTTCTAGAACTGTCGGATATTAGTTTTGTGCCCTTGTATTCCTGGTACGATTTTTCTTTCGGCGAGCCAGACCGACATTTGCGACGAGCATGGCGCGACTTTCGAGCTTGTTCATGGCCCAAACACTTGCCTGAGAGTCAGGATGTCACAGAGTATTTTCTCAGTCTGAATACCTCCAAGTTGGCTATCCGCAACAAGACGGTTATCAGTTTCTCACATTTCCTTCCAAGAATAGATGTTATGCCTGCGGGGATACCCGAGAAACGAAGAAATGTTTACCCGGTGCTAGGGAGTGAGTCCTTGGGAGAGCAGGTGAAACAATTAAATCCATCAATTCATGTGTATGGGCACAGTCACGTCAACCAAGCCATCCAGCTAGACGACATACATTATGTAAACAATGCCTTTGCGTATCCGAGTGAATCTCATATAGCGCGAAAGCAATTAAAGTGTATCTTTGAGTGCTAAAAGATGAGTGCTAATTAGAATGATTCTGAATAAGGCTGGGTTGTTCAACATTATCAGAGTGGGTAATCCCTTGTGATAGAAATGCGGATTGGAGAGTCAGAAATTCACCTCTGGCAGTTAGAGCAAGCCGATTTCGAGCTGTATTCTTTGCAGAGCGAGTGCCTCGCTTGGCTGACAGAAACCGAGCTGAAACGATTTCGGCGCTATCAATTCGATCGACACCGCAAGCAACTGCTACTCGGCCGCGTTCTTACGCGGCTGGCGTTGTCCAGCTACGACAAGTCCATAGCGCCAGAGGCTTGGGATTTCACACAGAATCAATATGGCAAACCGGCAATCAGTGAGGATCAAAATTCCGCTTCGCTGTATTTCAACTTATCCCATTCGGCTGAGAAGGTGGTCTTGGCGGTGGCGCGATTCAAAGATATCGGGGTCGACATCGAGTGCTGCAGAAAACCGCGACGGGTGGCCGCGATCGCACAGCGTTATTTCTCAAACGCAGAAGCCGCCCAGCTGCTTTCTCTTCCCGAGGATCAGCAGCAGTCGCGCTTCTATGATCTGTGGACACTGAAGGAGGCGTATATCAAGGCTTGTGGCATGGGATTGGCGATACCTCTGCAGCACTTCTCTTATGGTTTCTTGGGGGACGATAGGCTCACGGTTGAATTTGATGCGCGGCGCAATGATGTGGCAGCCGCATGGCAATTCTGGCAGATTTTTGCAGGGGCTGATTTTAAATTGGCGGTTGCAGCGAAGTCAGGCGCAGAGGAGGCGACGCACACGCTAGCAGCTTGGAGGCTGGCGGGCTTAGATAAGGTTCTCGAGCAAGAGATAGAGCTTGTTCGCAGTAAGTAGCTTGGCTACTCGTCGTCTTCCGCTTTTTCAGCCTGCCACATCTTCACGGTGCGAATCACATTGCCCTGTATCTGCACCGTCTCTGCATAGTAGCCATCGAGTCTGATTCCTACCGAAGAATCCGGGATCGATTGCAGCATCTCGGTTAGCAAACCGCTCAGGGTTTTTGCTCCACTGTTGTCCAAGCTCCAAGAGAGAAAGCGATTGATGTCGCGAATACTGGTGGAGCCATCTATTAGATAGCTGCCATCTTGTTGTGCATGAAAATCCTTGCTGCTGTCGGCTAGGTCGGTAGTAAATTCACCGACAATTTCCTCGAGTATGTCCTCCAAGGTAACGAGACCCTTAACTGCACCGTACTCATCAACAACGACCGCTATACGCAATTTCTTTCTCTGAAATTTAGATAACTGAATGTGCAGGGGAGTGCTTTCGGGTATGTAGTAGGGCTCGACAGTTTCTCCGAGTATTGCGGCCTTGTTAACAGTCTCTAGACGAATCAGTTTGCCGACACTGCGCAGGTGCAGAATGCCCACCAGGTTATTGATGTCTTTTTTGTAGACAGGCATGCGTGTGTGCTGGCTGCTGCCTATGAGGCTCAGAATCTCATCGATGTCGTCTTCTATATCTATGCCGATGATGTCATTTCGCGGCACTAGAATGTCATTCACCGTAACGTGCTCTAGGTCGAGGATGTTGAGCAGCATACCTTGCCTGGGTCTCGGTATTCGCTCGCTTGACTCATATACGACGGTGCGCAGTTCCTCCGCAGAGAGTTGCTGATGGCTATCGTCGGATACCGAATTAAAACCTAAGACTCTTACTAGCGCATTCGAAACCACATTAACCATCCACACTACGGGGTACAAAACTTTCAGTAATAGGATCAATATCAGGCTAGAGGGATAGGCGACTTTCTCGGGATAGAGTGCGGCAATTGTTTTCGGCGTTACCTCGGCGAAAATCAATACGACAAGTGTTAGGACGATAGCAGTTATTAGTGGTGCGGGCTCGCCGAAAATTTGAATCGCGATGGTAGTTGCGATTGCAGCAGCGAGAAAGTTAACGAAGTTGTTACCGATTAGGATGACGCCGATCAACTTGTCGGGAGTCTCTAGCAGTTTACTGGCACGACTCGCCCCCGCATGCTCATTTCTAGCGAGGTGTTTGAGGCGGTAGCGATTGAGACTCATCATCCCGGTTTCGGAGCTGGAGAAATAAGCCGAGGCCAAGATCAGCAAGCCAAAGGAAAGGAGCAACATGGATAGGCTGGGTTCTTCGGCGCTCATTTAACGGCTATCTCGCAGAGATGATGAGGGTCTAGTTGGATAAGAAGTCGTTATCAACTGATTAAGAATTCCAGAGCAAACTTCACGCCATAGAAGCCAATGATAAGCAGTGCGAAACCGCCTAGCGTTCCGCGAATAGCGGTTTGACCTCGCCAGCCGAGTTGGTGGCGGCCCCAAAGCAGTACTGCGAAAACGATCCAGGCCATGATCGAAAATACGGTCTTGTGAATGACTCCGTCAACGCCCCAGATATCATCGAAGAATAAGAAAGCGGTGGCGATAGTAAGGCTTAACAGCAGCTGTCCAACCCAGACCAGCTCGAATAGGAAGGCCTCCATGTCCTGCAGGGAAGGAAGCTTACGTATTAGCCCACCGGTATGCCTGTGCTTCAGCTGATGGTCTTGATAGGCAAGAAATCCAGCCTGGAGGGCGGCGATGGTAATAAAACTGTAGGCCAAAATGGAAATAAGTACATGGCTAGCGAGGCTCAGGCTCATATTCGTCGGTGGATAGTCGCTGCGAATAGCCAGAGAAGCTAAGATGCTGAGAGCAGCGAGGGGAAACAAGCCCAGAAAGAGTATCTGCAGCGGTTTGCGCAGGCTGCTAATTAGCACTAGAAGCGAAATTGACAGCGTTATTAGGGTGCTAATCTCGAATAGGCCGAAGTGAAAGCCATCGGTGCTCTGAATGACCCCATAGGCGCTCAATGCATGGGCTAGGACGGCAAATCCGCCAAATAGAAAAACCTGGCCGCGTGTATCTTTATTCGACTTGAAATTCATGCCTTGAAAGACAGAGCCCATCAAGTAGAAGAAGACAGCGAATAGTCCGGAAATTACGGTAACTTGCATGATGAATAAAGGCTTGGGCTTCGCGCAGACGCGTTAAGAAGGTTAATAAGTTCAATGGGAAAGTGTCGCACATGTATACTAACGGTTGAAGTTCTTTTTTAATGCGCTTCGGATTCGCTATAATGCAGCTCGGTCAATGTTTGCAACGATTTCGCAGAAAGCGGTTCGAGAAGAATCTTAAGAAATAGCTTGCTCAATTCACATTCACAAGTCAGGTGGTAGCCTACAGTGTTCGACAACCTTACAGATAGACTCTCCGGTACGTTTAGAAAACTCACCGGCAAGGCCAATCTTACCGAAGCAAATATTCAAGACGCCCTGCGTGAAGTGCGACGCGCGCTACTCGAGGCGGATGTTGCATTGCCCGTGGTCAAAGATTTTGTCGACCGAGTCAGCCTGCGTGCCGTTGGACAGGAAGTATCGAAGAGTCTGACCCCCGGTCAGGCATTTATCAAGATCGTTCAGGCCGAACTCGAATCTATCATGGGTACGGCCAACTCCGAGTTGGATT
>Ga0316189_10007078_pt1 | contig 10654 bp, 10 predicted proteins | sample LowCovwburrow_MG_FD_204930 | JGI IMG/M metagenome (GOLD analysis project Ga0316189, IMG submission 204930) | Coastal sediment microbial communities from Maine, United States - Lowes Cove worm burrow | ecosystem: Environmental > Aquatic > Marine > Coastal > Sediment | place: USA: Maine... | reverse complement strand
GCTCGATGCCGAGACCAGCCTTTGGACGATCCGATCGTTGATGCTCGCCCGAGGTTTGGGGCTGGGCTTTGGGTTCATAGCCATCCAGACAGCGGTCTATGCACAAACAAGTGTGGCCGATACAGCCCAGGCCACAACTCTGTTCAGCGCCAACCGGCAAGGGGCCCCGGCCTTCGGGGTGGCGTTGACCGCTGCTGTGCTTGTCGGGTCGGCCGCCGACCCGGCCAAACCCGAACTCGGCGACTACCGCCTAGCGCTGTTAGTGTCGGCGCTGTTATTCGTCCCGGCCATTATCGCTGTCTGGTGGGTTCGAGATTCCGACGCCGCCGCCACGATGAAACCCAAAATACCGGTGTAGGGCTTCGGCCCGGCGCTCCTCGCGGCAACCTTTCGGGTTGCTTGAGTTTCGGCCCCGCCGAAACGTGCCTCTAAAACTTGTCACTAAATCCCGTGCACCGCTCCCCGATCAACTAGTCGGGAAGTTTGAACCAGGTCCACGGTTTATCTACATAGAAGCTCTCGCAAACAACGTTGGACAGGACAAGCTCGATGAAGCCTCGCATCGCTCTACGACAGCCGCTAGTACCTCAACCGAAGAAATTGGGCTGGGTGACTATCGCTGTCGGCCTCGCACTCATTGCCTCGGCCTGTGGCGGCAGCGACCAGACCGACGCGGCCGACGACGAAACCGGCACCGAAGCCGCAGCTGATGACAACACAGCTGCGGAAAGCACAGACGATGGTGACACGACTGACGACAGCGCAGCGGATGACAGTGCCGCTAGTGACAGCGCTGACGAGAACGGCGCGACTGAAAGCGGGCCGACTGGTGGCGAAGAGGCAGCGTTGAATCCCGGCGGTTCCGAGCTTGGTCAGGTCACGATCGACGGCACCACAATCGACTATGTAGCCGTCGTGCCTGATGGATTTCAACCGGGAGACACCGCCCCGGTGCTGTTGGCTCTCCCTCCCGGCGGCCAAGACTTGGGCATAGCCCAGTCGTTCACCAAAGAAACCTACGCCCCCGAAGCCGTGGCCCGAGGCTGGGTGGTGATCAGCCCGGCAGCCCCCAATGGCGAGTTGTTCTTCCAAGGTTCGGAGGATCTGATTCCGGGCTTAATGAATTGGGTCGAGACGTGGGCCACCCCCGAAGCCGGTGTTTTCCACATTGCCGGCATCAGCAACGGTGGCATCAGTTCGTTCCGCATCGCCGGCCAGAACCCCGACCGGGTGGCTTCGGTTACCGTCTTCCCCGGCTTTCCCAGCAACGATGCCGACACCGATGCTCTCTCGAGCTTGACCGGGATTCCAGTCCGAATGTTTGTCGGGAGTCGTGACGCCGACTGGATTGAGCCAATGGAAGAGGCCCAAGCCGCACTGGAGGATCTGGGCGGGGATGTGCAACTGGAGATCGTGGCCGACTCTGGCCATATCATCCCCTCGCTCAGCGATGGCGTTAGGGTCTTCGACGAGTTGGATGCCGCCCGATAGCCGAACCCAGGCATGGTCTCCTAAGCGATCGGGCTGAACGATCCGGTCTTCAGAATCGATTCGACGACGCGGCCCCCGTAGGTGGCTTGGGCGAAGTAGAGAGATCCACCAATACTGATTCGTCGAGCCCCGGCAGCGCCAACATCGAGACCTGACAGCTCCGACCCGACGGGCACCAACACGTTTGTCGGCCCGCCGGCATTGGCGGCGAAACGCTCGATACTGGCGATATCACGGAGGCCAGTTGCATACAGGCAGTGGGCTCCGACAGCAGCAAAGGCTTGGAGGCGGGCCAGAGCTTCGTCGAAATCGCCTTCGTGGTCGTTGATCAAAATATCGGTCCGGCCCGTAATCACAAAGGGGTGAGGCAGGGCATTTGCGGCCTCAACCGCAGCATCGATCCGCGCAACAGCCAGAGAACGTTCATAGGACCCTCGATCGGGATCGCCCGACCAGTCCTCGATACCCATCCCGGCAGCACCCGCTTCAGCGAAGGTCTGAACGGCCAAAGCCATGTCTTCGGGTTCGTGACCGTACCCGTTCTCGGCGTCGACGTTGAGTGGAACATCGACGGCGGCTGTCAGCACGGCAACGTGTTCGGCATGCTCGGCCATGGACACTTCACCGGCCGCATCGCTTCGCCCGATCTGGTTGGCGTGAGCTGAACTGGTCGAAGCAACCGCTGAGGCCCCGGCCTTCTGCACAGCAACCGCAGTGACAGGATCGGCGACGTTCACCATCAGGAAACAGCCACTCTGATGGAGTTCGACGAATCGGGCGCCCATCCTCGCTGCTCGCTCCGAGCCGACTGTCGAATCTTGTCCACTCATTATGTTTACTCTCCTGGGAGGGATCGGAGCGGCGCGCCTCGCCCGGAGTTTGGCCAGCGGCCAAAACATCGCTGAAACTTGCCGCAACGTTGAATGATCCAATCACCAAGGGAGGTGAAAGGGATCGGGTTCGTTCAGCCTCGCGCCGATAGATCGTACAAGCAACACCATTTCTCGAAGTCGATTTGATCAACCGCCAGACGTGGACCAGCAACCACTTGGCCAGCGCTTTCGTGCCCAACCGACCGCGAGCCGTAAACTGACTGGTCGAGAAACTGCCGTAGCCAAACATCGGAAGGAGAACCCAATGACGACGCACCCAATACCACCATCTGAGGTTCGCCTATCCGTGTGACCACCCGACGGGTCCCGAAGGGGACACCATGACCACAGACGCTACTCCAGCGGCAGCGGTCCGCTTCGTGTTCTTGTTGTGGATCGGCTTCAACCTACTCGTATCGGCCCTGGTCGTTTTAATTCCGCTGCGGATGACCGACCTCGGATTCGGCGTCGATTCCATAGCGATTGTGGTTGGAGCAGCCGGCATCGGAGGTGTTATCTCCGCCGAACCGATCGGCCGGTTGGCGGGCCGGTTTGGAGCCGTACGAATGTACCGCTACGGGCTTGTTGCCTTAGCAGGCTTTTTTATCACCCTTGGCACGCTCGACAACCTCGTGGTCCTAGTGCTGGTTCAGGGAGCAATCGGGGTGTGCGTCGCCTCGGTCCGTATCGGTAGCCAGATGGTTGTTCGCAATCGCATTGCCGATGCTCGACGAGGTCGGGTTCACGCCACCCAGGGAGCGATTTCCCGCGGCGCCAACTTTGTGGCCCCCGTACTAGCCGGATTCGCCTGGGAACGACTTCGCCCTGAATGGAGCTTCGCTGTTCCGGTGCTGGCAGCCATGGCTCTACTAATGGCAGCAGGCACCCTGGCCGTACGGCCGACACCACAAACACGGGCCGGTCGAACAGCAACTCCTTTGTCCACAATACTGCGCTATACCGGTGGTCTGATTCTGTTCAACGCTTCTCGCTCCGGACGGATGCTGCTCCTGCCCCTCCTCGGTCTGGGGCTCGGCCTTTCACCGGCCCGCATCGGGCTACTCGTCGGCCTCACCTCAGCCACCGACGTGCTGGTCTCACCAATCTCCGGGGTGCTTATGGACAGCCGTGGCCGCCTGTTCACCATCGTCCCGGCCTTCACCCTGATGTCATTGGGTTTCATCATTCTTGCCTCTGCCTCCGGTGGGTGGATGCTCATCATCGCCGCTGCGGTGCTCGGCCTGGGTAACGGATTCAGTTCCGGCCTGTTCCTAACCCTCGGCACCGACCTTGCCCCACAAGGCGGTGAAGGCCCGTTTCTTGGGAGGTTCGGCGCGTTCACCGACATCGGACGGCTCATCGGCCCGTTTATGGTGGGAACCCTGGGGGCAACCCTTGGCCTGGGGGCAGCAGCACTTGCATTGGCAGTCGTGACTTTGATCGGTTTGGCCGTGATCGTCATCTTCGTCGGTGAAACCAGACCAACAGCGGTAGCCGCATAGGACAGACAGACGATCTAAGGCTGATAGGTAACGCCCGGCGACGCCCGTCTTGGTACCTGACATCTCCGAAGTACTAGACTCCAGCTCATGCCGATGGTGCGACAAGCTCAATAATGCCCGTCGATCCCGGGTCCGGTGTGAGGAAGAAACGGGCCCAATTGGCGCGCCCGGGAGAGGGCCTGCTGCCACCCGATCCTCGCAAGGTCGGCGAAGAACCCGACTACCGGTTCACGCTGGCCAACGAGCGAACATTTCTGGCCTGGATCCGAACCGCTTTGGCCTTGTCGGCCGGGGGTCTTGGCGCTCTACACCTGATCCCCGATCCTTACAGCTCGGCCCTTATCGGAATCACTCTGCTCGGATTCAGCGTGGCAACAGCAGCGACGTCGTACCGGCGCTGGGCCCTCAACGAAACCTCGATGAGACTGGGGCGCCCCCTCCCAAAATCTAAACTGCCACAGGTCATGGCGGTATCGACCACCGTCATCGCACTTCTAGCTGCCATCCTGTTCGCTCTGGACAAGTAGTGAAACCGGAACCGCCTCAACAGATCTTCGACTTCGGTGTTCAGCAGGAGCGCACGTCGCTGGCGTGGGAGCGGACCTCAATTGCCATGATGACTGCCGGTGTCATACTTACCCGCTATGCCGCCGGTGATGCCCGTTCGGTATTCGTTCTAATCGGTCTCCTTCAAGTCGCTACTGGAGGAGCGATCCTGCTATGGACCGCCTGGCACTACGAGGAGCTTCATGCCCCGCTCCGAGATGGCACCGGCATCACCCATCCAAACGCGGTTCGAACGGTTGGTGTTGCCACACTCTGGTTCAGTACAGCAACGTTCATTCTCGCTACCCTCTTCACTCTCAGCCGCTGGTAACGACCGGCAGACAACGACGAATGGAAGAATAACAGTGAATGGAAACAGCAAACAGTGAGTGATTTACGATTTGGCTGGCTGTCGCCGGTTATCGGCAACCGCTGGAGCGATCACCAACCGATCGTCATGTATCAGGAAGCCAATATCCTGCCCACTGCGGTCGAGTACTTCGATTCGTTGTGGATCGCCGATCATTTCTACGGGTTCGATGCCAAAACCGATCCATTCATGGAAGCTTGGACCACCCTCACTTGGCTGGCCGCCAAGTTCGACAATATTCTGCTGTGCAACCACGTTATCGGCCTCCCGCTCTCACCGCCAAAATGGCCGCCACCCTTCAAGTCTTGTCGGGAAATCGATTCATCCTCGGGATCGGGGCCGGCTGGCGTGACGACGAATACCGGGCCTATGGCTATGATTTCCCCAAGCCGTCGGTCCGCTTCGCCCAGTTGGAAGAGCTACTGACGATCTGCAAACTCATGTGGACCGAGGACGAGCCAAGTTTCACCGGCGACCATTTCTCGATCGACGGGGCTTCTGCCCCACCCTTGCCCGAAGTAGTGCCGCCTATCTGCATCGGGGCCGGCGGCGAAAAGGTAGGACTACCTCTGGTCGGGCGTCACGCCGACATTTGGAACGGACCCGGTCGAGTCGACGACAAAGATTGGCGACGCAAGGTCGACATCGTTTCCGCCTCGGCGGTTGATGCCGGGCGTGACCCGTCCGACATCGAGATCAGTCAGACGGTGGAGCGGGCATTGCCGACCACCGATGCAGAGTCGGCCGAATACCTGGAGGTGTTAGGCCACAAAGTCGAACTCGGCGTTCGCCACTTTGTTCTCGACTTCGGCCATCCCTCAACCCCGGAACACATCCACCGGTTTGGCGAACAGGTGATGAAACCTCTCCGGGCTTAGGGTCCGCCTCAGAGCAGGCGACTCCTCAGCACAGACGGCAGAGATTTGCTAGGACCAACCGAGTAGGGAAGGGTTGGTTGGATGCGATCTCGTGCCTGGTTCGACAATCCCGACAATCCCGAGATGACCGCTCTTTATCTTGAGCGTTACCTGAACTACGGCTTGACTCGGGAGGAACTCCGTTCGGGCCAGCCAATCATCGGAATCGCTCAAACCGGATCCGACCTTTCGCCATGCAATCGGCACCATCTCGAATTGGCGAAACGGGTTAGGGAAGGAATCCGTGAAGCAGGTGGAATCTGTTTCGAATTTCCGGTGCATCCCATTCAGGAGACGGGCCGGCGTCCGACGGCTTCGCTCGACCGTAACCTGGCCTATCTCGGATTAGTCGAGGTGTTGCACGGCTACCCGATCGACGGAGTCGTGCTCACCGTTGGCTGCGACAAGACAACCCCGGCCTGTCTGATGGCGGCCGCCACCATGAATATTCCGGCCATCGCACTATCGGTGGGTCCGATGCTGAACGGTTGGCACCAGGGTCAACGGATCGGGTCGGGCACAATTATTTGGAAAGCCCGGGAGCTCCACGCCGAGGGCCTGATCGATGCCGACGGGATGGCCGATCTGGTTGCGGCGTCGGCCCCCAGCGTTGGCTACTGCAACACCATGGGAACTGCCACCACGATGAACTCATTGGCTGAGGCCCTCGGTATGCAACTTCCCGGGTCGGCTGCCATCCCGGCCCCCTACCGGGAACGAGGCCAGATCGCCTACCGGACCGGAAAGCGGATCGTGGAGATGGTCCATGATGATCTTCGCCCCAGCGATGTGTTGACACGGGGTGCGTTCGAGAATGCGATCGTGGTCAATTCGGCCATCGGCGGTTCGACAAATGCACCAATCCATCTCAACGCCATCGCCCGCCATATCGGGGTTGAACTGAACAACGATGATTGGCAGGCCCTCGGCCACGACATCCCGCTACTGGTCAATCTCCAACCGGCAGGCGACTACCTCGGTGAGGACTACCACCACGCCGGAGGGGTTCCAGCGGTGGTGGCTGAACTGATCCGACACGATCTACTCCCCCATCCCGACGCCATGACCGTCAACGGCTTGACCATCGGTGCCAACTGTCGATCGGTCGACATCGTCGATACCGACGTGATCCGCCCCAGAGACGAAGCCCTCCTGGAACAGGCCGGGTTCGTTCACCTGTCGGGCAATCTGTTCGACAGTGCGATCATGAAAACCAGCGTCATCTCACCCGAGTTCCGAGCCCGCTACTTGTCAAACCCCGATCATCCCGATGCTTGGGAGGGCACAGCCATCGTGTTCGACGGGCCCGAGGACTACCACGCCCGCATCGAGGACGCCGACCTTGGCGTCGACGAAACGTCGATCCTCGTGATCCGTGGCACCGGCCCGATCGGCTATCCCGGAGGGGCTGAAGTGGTCAACATGCAGCCCCCGGCCGCGTTGTTGATGCGAGATGTACGGTCGCTGCCCTGCATCGGTGATGGCCGCCAGTCCGGCACGTCGGGATCTCCATCGATTCTGAACGCGTCGCCCGAAGCCGCTGCCGGTGGTGGCCTTGGGCTGCTCGAAACGGGCGACCGGATCCAAATCGACTTGCAGGCCGGATCGGTGAACGTCGTGCTCAGCGACGAGGAACTGACCCGGCGCCGCACCGAACTCGACGAGCAAGGGGGTTACGCCTACCCCGACCATCAGACTCCATGGCAGGAAATCCAGCGGGGCATGGTGGCGCAATTCGACGAGGGAATGGTGCTGAAACCAGCAGTGAAATACCAGGACGTCTCCCGATCCAAACCCCTACCGAGGGATAACCACTAGCCATTAAGGGCCTGCCTGCTGGCTACCATGATCCCCGGTTGGCCCGTCGAGCATCTCGACTGGCAAAATTAAGCTGACCACTCGACCAGGAGCAACGATGACCGAGGCTATTGACCGCAGTGAGCGTCGGGCCAGCGTCGACAACCTCATCACCAACCTGGTCGGCTTCGAGATCAACCTCACGGCCGAAGAACGGGCCGAACTCGATCAGTTGACAGCCCAAGTCGACCGAGACGATCCGCTCCCGACCCGATACCACAAGATCATCACCCATCATGATCGGCCCAACGAGGCAGTTGTGATGTGGAGCGAGGTCGATATCGAAGGTCTGGAGCTCCGCAAGATCGAGAAGTTCCAAGATGGACGGTTTGGTTTCGCCGACCAGAACCGCGCTATCGGCGGCTGCCAACTAAGCACCGACCCAACCCATCGCCTGGCCACGATCAACACCGACCCCCAGTTCGAGGCACAATCCATCACCTCCGACGAATTCGAAGAACTCTGGAACGAGACCACCACTCGGAGCTAGTCGATTCGCACGGCTTATTCTGACACAGATCCTTAGGTCTGGAATGGGTATAGATCGCCGAGTTCGAGAATGGTGGTGAGTTCGTCGAGTGCTTGATGGGTTTCGTCTAGAAGGTCTGGATCAAGCAGGTCTTCGCCTCGAAGCTCGTCTCGGTAGTGGCGCCGGACCCACCCTTCAAGGACAGTCAACAGATCGTCGTCAACAATGACTCGCCCGGATAGTGCCGCCTGTTCCTCGGCCGTCATCACTACTCGGAGACGGAGACAGGCCGGTCCTCCTCCGTTCTGCATGCTCTCCCGCAGATCCATGACATATACAGCACCAATCGGGTGATGGGGGTCAGCGATCGCGGCCTTCAGATAGGCGGCCGTGCTCGGCGTCTCCTCGACATCAGTGGGAGCAATCAGTGCCATTGTGTTGTCGGGGAGGGTCACCAACTGAGAGTTGAACAGGTAGGACGAGATTGCGTCTTCAAGCGGGACGGCATCGGCTTCCACCCGCACAACGTTTATGTCCAACGCAGCGTCATCAAGCGCCTGGCGGAGACCAACCTGGTCGTCGAAGGCAGCCTCGTGGGTGAACAACACGTTCTGGTTTATGACCGACACGACGTCGTTGTGAAATGCTCCGGCGTTGATTACTTCGGCCGACTGCCGGGCAAAGATGGTTCGTGCCGGCTGGAGGCCGTGACTCCGTGCGATGAGTTCGCCGGCCAATCGGCTCTGACGCCGGGGATATCCAGCAGAGGTCGTGGGCTCGGTGGCGTCACGTCCGTAGACGAAGAGGTGCACGCCGGCCTCACCATGCGATGCCGACACTGATGCCACAAACCTTCCGTGATTGGCCGCCCCCTCATCGGCGAATCCCGCCGCTCCGGGCAGGGCTCTATGCACCTGGAATCGCTGTTGATCTGAAAAGATGGTTCCCAGAATCTGTTCGGTTTGCACGAACTCAAACGATCGGTGTTCAGTCGAGGAGAGGTTCGCCGGGGTCAGGTGGATCCGTCCATCGGCGGTGTCGAACGACGGTGAGACGGTTGCCGCATTGGCGGCCCACATAGGTGAAGCCGACATCAACATCGCCACCAAGGCCGGTGAGAAGTCGGCGACCGTTTCAAGCGTTGTGCCGGGTGAGAACCCAAGCTTCTCCAGTGCCGACGGATCGGGACGCTGATGGGGTGGAAGGATCCCCTGGCGAAGACCAAGCCGATGCAAAGTCCTCATTTTTTCCAGGCCTTGCAGCGCTGCTCGCCGTGGGTTCGAAGCCCTTCCGACGTTGGTCATCGAGGCTCGGTTGCCGAGCGACAATCCGGCGTAGTTGTGGGTTGGTCCGACCAAACCGTCGAAGTTGACTTCGTGGGCGATCATGACCCGGCGTCGATCTGTGGCTCGGGATCAGCCGAGGATTCGCCATTAGTCGACGGATCGGTTTGTGTGGCTGGTTCAAGGCCCCGGATTTCGGCGGTTGCGCTGCCGATCGAACGGTTTGCCACCGTCGCAACGGGGAAAGCGCAGAAGTCGGCGGCCGACCAGCCGGCCGGGCGATGGTTACCGCTAGCGCCGACGCCACCAAAAGGTAGTCGACCTGATGCTCCGGTGGTCGGGGCATTCCAGTTCACCAACCCGGCTCGGACCACACGTTGGAATCGTTCGAAGTCGGCCGGATCGGAACCTATCAAACCAGCCGACAAGCCATAGGCGGTGTCGGCTGCGGCGGCGAACGCCTCGTCCAAGTCGTCGTATCGTTGCACGGCAAGGACTGGGCCAAACACTTCATCGTCTGGTATCTCGACACCGTCGCAGTCAAGAATGGTCGGCCGGACGAATCCGGTGTCGGGGATCGGGTCACCCGGCCCGGTCAGGGCCACCGCTCCGGCTTTAACCATCATGGCGACATGGTCACGGACGTGATCGGCAGCAGCGGCGGAGATTACCGGACCGGCAAACGCCTCGGGGGTCACCTCTGGGGCGTCGACTCGCAGACGTCGGGTGGTTTCAACCAACGCCGCCAGGAGCTCATCACCTTGCGGTGTTCGTGGGATGTAAAGGCGGCGGGCGCAGGTGCAACGCTGACCGGCGGTGATGAATGCCGAGCGAACGATGACGTTCACGATGGCGTCGATATCATCGGCGGCGTCGATCTCGGCAACCACCAGTGGATTGTTGCCACCCATTTCCAGGGCCAGCAACACCTCCGGGCGGTCGGCGAGGGCACGGTGCAAGGCCCGGCCTGTGGCGACACTACCGGTGAAGGCTATGCCGTCCACCTCTTCGGCAACCAGCGCTTGTCCAACCTCTTTACCTCCCACCACCATATTCAACACTCCGGCCGGAACACCAGCCTGGGACAGAAGTTCAACATGGGCGACCGCAACCGCCGGTGTCAGCTCACTGGGTTTGTAAACAACGGAGTTGCCGGCCAGGAGAGCCGGCACGATCTGCCCGTTAGGAAGATGAACCGGGAAATTGAACGGTCCGAGTACACCAATCACGCCGAGGGGTCGGTGGGTCAGCGAGGCAGTCTCGTTGATGGCAACGGTGGGTGTCTGTTCGGCTTGGGCGTCGATGGAAAGTTCTACCTTGCCGATCACCGAAGCAGCCTCGGTTGCC
>Ga0316189_10007077_pt1 | contig 10654 bp, 7 predicted proteins | sample LowCovwburrow_MG_FD_204930 | JGI IMG/M metagenome (GOLD analysis project Ga0316189, IMG submission 204930) | Coastal sediment microbial communities from Maine, United States - Lowes Cove worm burrow | ecosystem: Environmental > Aquatic > Marine > Coastal > Sediment | place: USA: Maine... | reverse complement strand
ATTTTTTAAGAAATTGTTTACATCAGAGACAAAAAAAATATCATTCCAGTAAATTTAGGCTTCTTTTGAAAACTTGGGTAATCTAAACATAAAAATACACTTAACAAGACTAAGCGTTTTATTAGTAAAGTCATATTTCAATCACAATAAGGCAAAAAAGTATTAAACTTTAATAGTCAAATAGATTTAAATTTGAAGGATACTTATGTTTTACAAGCATACATTTCAAGTACCCAATAAAATTTCATAAATTTCATCCATGAGATATTTTCAAATATTGATTCCCAAATCGAAATTTCATTACCTAACTTCACTATTCTTAATTTGAGGCACCAAAGCATCTATTATCTGAATGAATAATAGCTAAAGAATTCGATTCAATTTCAATTAATTACATATAAAATTATGAGCTTAATTAAAAAAATCACGAACGGAAAGGTTCTAATATCACTTTTGTTGGTACTAACACTCTTTAGTTGTAACAATAAAGACACTGGCCTATTAGCATTAAAAAATGATGCTCATATTGTGCTGATTGGAAATAATCTTGCGTCAAGAATGTTAAATTTCGGGCATTTTGAAACTGAAATGCATTTACGATACCCTGATAGTACACTGTTCATTCGTAATATGGCTGACCCAGGAAATACACCTGGTTTCCGACCTCATTCTTCAAGAAAATTGCCATGGGCTTTTCCTGGAGCGGAAAAATTTCATCAAAATGAGCTAGGAAACAAATCGGGAAGTATCGGTTTTTTTCCGACCGAGGATGAATGGTTAACCAATTTAAAAGCAGATGTTATTCTCGCTTTCTTCGGATACAATGAATCTTTTCAAGGTGAAGCGGGCTTACAGAATTTTAAGGATGAACTTCAAGCTTTTATCGAACATTCTCAAAAGCAAAAATACAACGGGGAAACTTCGGCAGAGTTGGTTTTGGTTTCGCCCATTGCATATGAGAACCTATCATCTAAAATGGATTTGCCCAACGGTATCGAGGAAAATAAAAATTTGAATCTGTATACAGAAGCCATGCGCGAAGTCGCTGCAAACAATAAAGTTCCATTCGTAGATGCTTTTACACCAAGTAGGGAATGGATGAATTCAGAAAGTGACATTACCGCCGATGGCTTTCAATTAAACGATTCTGGCTATAAAAAATTCGCCAAGCTCCTAGCCGATGAAATTTTTGGCGAAACTGATATTTCGAACGAAGTGCCTCGTGACTTGGTCCACGAAGCCGTTATGGAAAAAAACTGGTTTTGGCATAATGAAATAAAGCTTCCTAATGGTGTTCATGCTTGGGGCCGGCGTTATGACCCTTTTGGCCCGGACAATTATCCCTTTGAGAAGGAGAAAATAAACCAAATGACCGCCATACGTGATACAGCCATATGGGAAACGGCCCAAGGCAGAAGTTTTGACCTTGCCGCCGCGGATGCGAAAACAAGAACGCTACCTCCTGTAAAATCAAATTACGATGACGGTATGGGCAATGTAGAAGATGGATATAAATATGGACAAGATGCATTAGATCGAATTAAGGTTGCTCCCGGATACAAAATAGAACTCTTCGCTTCGGAAAAAGAATTTCCCGATTTAGCGAATCCGGTTCAGCTCTCCTTTGATAATAAAGGAAGGCTTTGGGTGGGCGTCATGCCATCCTATCCACATTACAAACCTGGAGACAGCAAACCTCAAGACAAGTTGATCATTTTAGAGGATACCGACAAGGATGGAAAAGCAGACAAACAAACGACCTTTGTTGACGATTTGAATTTGACTATTGGCTTTGAATTCGCACCTGAGGGAGTTTATGTTTCCCAAGGGACCAACCTTGTGTTACTAAAAGATACTGATGGCGACGACAAAGCAGATGAAAAAGAAATCATTTTAAGCGGATTTGATGACCACGATACCCATCACACTGCCGGGGCTTTTGCGGCCGATCCTTCCGGGGCAATTTATATGGGTGAAGGTGTGTTTTTACACACCAATATAGAAACCGCTTACGGACCAGTTCGTGCAACCAATGGAGGTTTTTACCGCTATAGCCCACAACGACATTATTTAGAACGAACGGCGCAGCTTCCTATTCCAAACCCATGGGGCATTGCCTTTGACGATTGGGGACAGCCTTTTTTCGCGCACACTTCCGGCCCAGATATGACTTGGATGACGCCGGGTACGATCAAATCACGTTACGGGCAAGCGAATCCGTTACCCAAAAATCTGATACAGCAAGAACATCGCGTAAGACCTACCTCGGGGCTTGAGTTTATCTCAAGTCGTCATTTTCCAGATGAAGTCCAAGGCGATTTGATTATCAATAATACCATTGGTTTTTTAGGCACCAAACAGCATACTATGGTCGATGACCCTAATAGTTCCGGTTATGTGAGCAAGCATCGTCAAGATTTGGTTACTTCTACTGATACCAATTTCAGACCTGTGGATATGGAGTTTGCACCTGACGGTTCTTTATATTTAATTGATTGGCACAATGTTTTGGTGGGCCATATGCAGCACAACGCTAGAGATCCCTTACGTGACCATGTACATGGGCGAATTTATAGAATAACGTATCCATCAAGACCTTTGGTGAAACCGGCGAAAGTAGTAGATGCTAGCATCGAAGAATTGCTAGATAATTTGAAACTTACTGAATTTAGAACAAGGTATCGAACCAAAAGAGAATTACGAGCTAGAGATTCTGAAGCAGTATTATCGAAGCTTGGGGAATGGGTCAGTGCTTTGGATAAAAATGACCCCCAATATGAGCACCATCTTTTGGAAGCGCTTTGGGTAACTTGGGGTTTAGACCAAGTAGATCCCAATTTGTTAAATCAACTTTTAAAAGCTAATGACTTCAGGGCACGGGCCGCTGCCGTCAAAGTATTGCGGTATTCGGGCCATCAAATAGATAACCAAGTAGATTTGTTAATGGCAGCCGCTCGGGATGAGAATCCACGAGTACGTTTAGAGGCGCTTGTAGCTGCTTCTTGGCTCGACAAAGAAAAGGGCTTGCGCATCTTAGAAGTAGCTGGAGATATGCCGTTAGACAGTTGGATGGAGAAACCATTTGAAGCTGCACTGGCCCATATTCAGGGTGTAAATGTTGGAGAGGATCCCAAGGGCGGCACAAAAACCGATTTGGAAGGTGCCTCAAAAAATTTATTTGTTAGTGGTGAAGAAATCTATAATCGTGAGGGCTTCTGTGTAACCTGCCATCAACCAGATGGTTTGGGTCTTAGCGCATCGCAGTTTCCGCCTCTTGCAAAATCTCCATGGGTAACAGGCAATGAAGAAAGACTCATTAAACTAACCTTACACGGACTTATGGGACCTTTAGAATTGATGGGGAAAACTTATCCTGGTCAAGTACCAATGACCCCTTACGGTGGCATGTTGAATGATGAGGAAGTGGCATCCGTATTGACTTTTGTTCGAAATGCCTTTGGTAATAAAGCGACACCTATTTCGTCTGAATTGGTAAAAAAAGTAAGAGAGGCCACTAAGGATAAAGAAGGGTTCTATTCTCCGGCAGAATTGCTGAAAGAACATCCGATGAAATGATTAGCTAATAATGTCCAAATCCAGTAAATCCAAGTCCAAAAGTGTAGTCGTCATTGGATGTTTTGACACTAAAGGTGAAGACTTTGGTTACCTCTATTCTAGCTTGAAGGTAAAGGACCTTGAGATAGTTACACTGAATACTGGAATTTTTGAGTCTGCAACCGATTTTAATATAGATTTTAATTCAGGGCAAGTGGCCGAGGCGGGCGGTTCTGATATTTTAGAATTACGAAAATCTGCCGACCGAGGAAGAGCACTTAAAATTATGGCCAAAGGAGCGGCTAAAATTGTTAAACGTCTGTGCGCTCATAGAAAAGTCGATGGCATAATTGGAATGGGAGGTGGTGGCGGCACCTATATGGTCATCACTGCTATGCAGGCCGTTCCCTTTGGAATTCCTAAATTATGTTTGAGCACCTTGGCGACTAAAGATCTTTCAGAGGTCATTAAAGACAGAGATATCGTGCTGATGCCTTCGGTAGTAGATGTCAATGGCTTAAACGCAATAAGTAGGATACTGATACGGCAAGCGGCGGGTGCCATTTGCGGAATGATGGATACTTCTATAACCGAGGAAAACGAAAATTCTGGAACAATTGCCATAAGTGTTTTTGGGAATACCACACTTTGTGCAGATTATTGTACCGAATTATTGAAGACAAAAAACTATGACGTGCTTTCCTTTCATGCCGTGGGCACAGGAGGAAAAACAATGGAGTCACTAGCTTTGGATGGCTGTTTTGATGCGATTTTAGATTTAACGACTACCGAATTGGCGGATGATTTGTGCGGTGGTATTTGTAGTGCTGGGCCAAATCGTTTAGAGGCAGCAGCCAAGATGGGAATTCCACAAGTCGTAGTTCCCGGATGTTTAGATATGGTGAATTTCGGAGCTCTAGAAACAGTTCCTAAGAAATATCGGCAAAGACATTTATTTAGTTGGGCGCCAGATGTTACGTTAATGCGAACTAATGCAGCCGAAAATGAATTATTGGGGGAAACTTTCGCTGAAAAATTGAATAGGTCATCCGGTCCGGTAATTGTTTTATTGCCTTTAGAGGGAATTTCAAAAATTAGCTCGGAAGGAGGCGATTTTCATAGCCCTGATATCGACGCAGTTTTATTCCGCTCAATAAAAGAAAATCTTACCGATTCCATTCGGGTTATAGAGGTGCAAGCGAACATAAATACAGTTGATTTTGCGGAACAGGCTATAAAATCATTGTTAGAACTATTGGAAAATTAACTAAAAAATAAAACAGACAATGCCAAACCAATGGACCGGAATAGGAAACCCCTATACCAAACAAGAAGTAAGAGATCGATTGCAAGCCACTTTAAATCAAAACAAGGCCATCATTGCTGCTGGGGCAGGCACAGGTATTAGTGCCAAATTCATAGAAAAAGGTGGTGCAGACCTGCTGATTATTTATAACTCAGGAAGGTTTAGAATGTCGGGGCATGGTTCAACAGCAGGTATGATGGCCTACGGCGACGCAAATGCTGTGGCCATGGAAATAGGGGAGTTCGAAGTACTTCCCGTGGTTCAGGAAATCCCGGTTATTTGTGGCGTTCATGGTAGTGATCCGCGAAGAAGAATGTGGCATTTTTTAGGAAAAGTTAAAGATATGGGGTTCTCCGGCGTCAATAATTTTCCGACACATTCCATTATAGACGGGCATTTCAGAAATGTATTGGAGGAAACCGGAATGAGTTTTCAAAAAGAAGTTGAAATGATTCGATTGGCAACCAAAATGAACTTGTTTTCCATTGTTTATGTTGCAAAACCAGAGGAAGCCGTACAAATGGCAGATGCCGGTGCAGACACAATTATAGCACATGTAGGTACAACGGTTGGCGGGTCTATAGGTGTTACTGGGGCAACAGTCTCTATGGATGCTGCTTTAGAGCGCACACAGGCAATCGTCGATGCTGTAAAAAAGGTGAATAACGATTGTTTTTTTTTAGCACACGGAGGGCCTATCAATACGCCCGAAGATGTGCGTTATGCACTAGATAACGTAAAAGGACTTCATGGATTTGTGGGTGCCTCATCACTCGAAAGAATGGGCGTAGAGGCTTCATTGACCAATTTGACCAAAGCGTTCAAAGCGTTGACATTGTAAAAACAGCTACCTATGTCGCAGAAATGGAAGTTTGTCAAAGAAAAGGATACGATGTTCGAAAAAGCCTTTGGTCGCGATCATTACTGGCATTACCATCCGGAAGTTTTACCAGGAGCTCAATCTTATATGGTTAAAGTGGTTGTCCCGGAAGGGGATGGACATAATTTCCATCGACATCCGAAAATGTACGAAATTCTTTATATCCTTAAAGGAAGTGCGGAACAATGGATAGAGGACGAAATGCAAATTTTAGAAGTGGGCGATTCCGTTTATATCGATGCAGATGTGGTACATGCCACTTTTAATGCAGGGGAAGGTGAGCTGGAATTCCTTGCTATCCTATCCCCCCCAAAAGGCTGGGAAGCAGGCACTTTGGATGTAAGCCAAGAGCTTCCCTATGCCAACTATCGACAAGCCAAATAATACTAAGAAATCAAGACATGAAAACCATATTGTTTTACCGCAGCATAGCACTACTTGTAATGTTCTTGTTTACATCCTGTGTGGAGACACAAAAGCCTTTACCGCTTTTGAGCTATTCGGGCGAAAGTCCTAAAGTCCAAGACCCTTTGAGTCCAGAGGATTCCCAACGGCACATTCAGCTTCCAGAAGGGTTCAGAGCAGAACTTTTTGCTGCGGAACCGAATATCATCAATCCAATCGCTTTTACTTGGGATGAAAAGGGACGACTTTGGGTAGTACAATCCAAAGACTATCCGCATGAGTTGGCCAATGATGTGGGTGGCGACCGAATTACCATTTGTGAAGATACCAATGGCGACGGAAAGGCCAATAAATTCACCGACTTCGCTACAGAACAAAGTTTATCAACGGGAATAACATTGGTAAAAGGCGGTGCCATAGTAGCACAAGCCCCTGAGATGGTTTTTTTGGAGGATACCGATGGTGATGATAAAATGGACAAAAGAACTGTGCTTTTTGACGGCTTCGGCACGTTCGATACGCATGCAGGGCCTTCGAGCCTTCGATATGGCTTAGATAATACTATTTGGGGCGCTGTAGGCTATTCGGGCTTTGAGAATAAGTTCCAAGGGAAATCGGTCAACTTTGAACGCGGGGTGTATCGATTTGCCAAAGATGGTTCCTTTTTAGAACCCGTGGGTCAATTCGACAACAATACTTGGGGAATGGGCTATAATGAGAATTTTGAAATTTTTGGATCTACGGCCAACAACAACCATGCATGCTATGTGGGCATCCCTTTAAAATATTATGACTATTTAGATAAATTGCCCTCTTGGGCCCTGAACGCCGATTTTATTCAAGGGCATTATGAGATTTCGCCGGTAGATACCATTCCGTTGCAACAGGTTGATGTTCGAGGAGGTTACACCGCTGCGGCAGGAGCTAATTTTTATACGGCACGTAATTATCCGGAAAAATATCAAAACCAGATGTATGTAAGCGAGCCAACGGGTCATTTGGTGCATATTGCGAGAATGGAAAAAGACGGTGCCGGTTATAAAGAGGTAGATGGTGGAAATATCTTTGCAAGTACTGATGCCTGGACCGCTCCTGTATTTGCCGAAACTGGTCCCGATGGAAATCTTTGGGTGGCCGATTGGTACAATCCTGTTATTCAACACAATCCCGATAAAAGGGGAATGGAAAATCAAATCTGGAATGCCGATAAGGGCGAGGGTAATGCCCATCTCAATAAGTTACGTGACTACGGTCATGGTCGAATTTATGTAATCAGGTATGAGGATACGGATGAGTCCGAGATATCTTCGTTGGATTCAAAAGATGACGACGCATTGCTAACCGCATTACAAAGCGATAATCTTTTTTGGCGGATTACCGCACAACGTTTGATAGTGGAAGCAAAGAAAACAGCATTGATTCCCGATTTGATAAAATTGGCCGAAGACGAAACGAAAATCGATAAAAGCGGCCTAAATGCAGTGGCACTTCACGCCCTTTATACGCTTGATGGCCTAGGCGCGTTAAACAACTCAGATTCGGATGCTGAACATACGGTCGTGAAGGGGTTGACCAATACGTCGTATGCAGTAAAAAGAGCTGCTATGGCCCTGTTGCCCAATACCATAAAAGGCAGTGAGCATTTGGCAAAATCAGGACTCCTGACCGATACCGACCCAAAATTACGGTTGGCAGCGGTTTTACGGGCCAGCGAACTTCCGGAGGCCAGCCTGCTGTATTCTGAAATGGAAAAAGTGATCAAAGATCTTACAACTACGAACGATAAATGGCTGAGCGCGGCGACTAAACTTTATTTCCGTGAAGTGAATTATGACGAAGTGGCTGCCGAAATGGTCGAAATGGTCGTGCCCTCGGCCGAAGAAAAGACAACGAATTGGAAGTATCACGAAGAAAAACCCGATGACGATTGGATGTCCGTGTCCTTCGACGCCAGTAAATGGAAAACCGGCCCCGGAATGTTCGGCGGCCATAACGAAGAGCGCATTAAGACCAAATGGACGACCGACGACATTTGGCTACGAAAAGAAATGACGCTTGGTGAAAGCTTGGAGGAGCCCGTAATAAAAGTTGCCTACGATGATGATTACGAAGTGTATGTAAACGGACAGCTCATACTATCCGAAACCGGAGCTAGTTTTAAATATAAGTACATGAAAGTAGCTGAAGAAAAAAGCCAAGTGTTCAAAAAGGGCAAGAACATCATTGCCGTGCACTGTAAGAACACAGGAGGCGGTCAACATATTGATGTCGGTATAGGTAAAATGAAAAAAGTCAAGGCCGATGTGCGGTTTATCTTAAATACGGTCAGTCAAGAAATGGCTTATGACAAAACTGAATTACGTGCCAAGGCTGGTCAGACCATCGAATTCGTACTGAACAATAAAGACCAGATGCCCCATAATTTGGTAGTTATTGAAGCGGGCACGTTGGAAACCTTTGGCCCTTTGGTCGATGATTTTGTGGTTAAGCCAGAGGCAGTGGAAATGGCTTATGTACCTAATTCGCGGTCTGTTTTGGGGGCTACCAAAATGTTAGACCCCAATGAATCCGATTCAATCCTAATTACCTTGCCTGATGCGCCTGGGCGATATCCATTTGTTTGTACCTTTCCTGGTCATTGGCGCATGATGCAAGGTGTAATTATCGTTACGGCTCCGGAATCGGAAAGTTAGTGGGAGACCGACCCTAAGGTCAATGGTAGAAATGAAAATTTAAAGAACTATTAAATCAAATAGAACATGAAAAAAATAGTGATTGTCTTCGTTTTTTTCGGAATGACATCAAGTTGTAAAGCCCAAGAACTACCAAAAGACTACAAAACCGATACTGCTTCGGGGTACTTCGTTTCAGAAAACAAGAATGCCACCAAAATTGCCATTACGGGGGGTAACGGATCTCATGACTTTTTAAAATTTTTCGGAATTGCAGATGGTAAAATCTTAAGTGAAAACGGAAAGAACACCGTAATTTACAGCGAAGATGTAGCAGAAATAGGTACTCTTATACCAGCCGTAGATATCGTAATGTTGACCAATAACCAACCCTTGGACAATAAAGCCAAAAAGGCAATTTTTTCACAAGTGAACGATGGAAAGTTGAACATGCTGATCGTGCATCCAAGTACGTGGTACAATTGGGAAGATTGGCCAGAATACAACAAACAATTGGTGGGCGGCGGTTCCCGCTCCCATGAGAAGCTGCAAGAATTTGAGGTTACTGTCCTAAAACCTAACCATCCCTTGATGAAAGGTGTGCCCGCCACATTTCGTATTGTAGACGAACTCTACCGTTGGGAGAAAGACCCCGAGGCTGAAATCGAGGTTTTGGCTATGAGTAAAGGATTAGAGTCCGGAGAAGAATATCCTACAGTCTGGATTGTAAAACACCCTAAGGCAAAGATTGTGGGGAATACACTTGGCCATGATGAACGGGCGCATGACTTAAAGGCGTACCAAACACTTCTTAAGAACAGCATTCAATGGGTTAAATAAAAAAGTAAAAAGATGCTTTAACTCTTCGAATCTTAATGTTGAATACCTTTGATTTACGTATTAGATTCTTTGCTAGTTTTAGACGAGCGGAGCAGACTTACCTCGATAAGGGCTCCAATCGCCAAGCCTAAGAATAATACTATTTCTAATTGCAGCATCCCTATTTTAGAAGGAACAATACCCAGTTTGGCCATAATAAAAATTACCAATGCGGCCAAGGTAATCCTAGGCATTAAACGCGATAGCTTTTTAGAGCTTAGAATACCAACTAGAATCATTGGGGCCATCATGGCAGTTCCAGTAAAACTTGTTCTGGCCAATAATACCAGATGTTCAGTGCTAACAATGGAAAAAATCAATGCAAGTATTGCAAAAATAAAAATAAAAACACGGGTAATCGACACGGCTTTTTTATCATCTAATGAAAGAAGAGACCGCAACTCAGAACCTAAAGCGAATATCTGAGAATCCGATGTGGAAATGGCCGCAGCAATCAATCCTACCAACCCTAGTGCCGCTACCTCTGAAGCCTGATCGTACAATAATACATGTCCGATAAATTCTTGGGTAGAGGCTTCGGGATATAGTACGGCGCCGTACATTCCCATAAACAATGTAGGTAGTATAACGAAAATAGCGACGACCCCTAAACCAATTGCCATTCTTCTCAAAGAGGCACTACTTTTCATAATCACTACTCGTGTCGAAATCTGCGGTTGCGTAAAAGGCAAACAGATAATCGCAATGGCGGATATAATAAGAAATTGGGGAGTGAAAAGTCCTTTAGGGCCTGGCACAGACAATAGTTTTTCGTTAAGGGATTTTACCTCGGCGAACATTGACTCAATACTTCCAAAATGGTCTATACAATTCCAACCGATAATCCAAATCATTGTAAAGAGCAGAATTCCTTGAAGGGTGTCATTGTACATAATGGCCCTTAAACCTCCTGTTTCACTGTAAATAACCATAATAAGCACAATGATAGAACTCCAA
>Ga0316189_10007076_pt1 | contig 10654 bp, 10 predicted proteins | sample LowCovwburrow_MG_FD_204930 | JGI IMG/M metagenome (GOLD analysis project Ga0316189, IMG submission 204930) | Coastal sediment microbial communities from Maine, United States - Lowes Cove worm burrow | ecosystem: Environmental > Aquatic > Marine > Coastal > Sediment | place: USA: Maine... | reverse complement strand
ACATGCCGTACTCGTAGCGAAGACCGTAACCCAGCACCGGTAACTGCAGCGTTGCACAGCTGTCGAGGAAACAGGCGACCAGGCGACCCAGGCCGCCGTTGCCGAGGCCGGCATCGTTCTCGGCGGTTTCGACCTCTTCCAGTTCGATCCCGTAGTCGTAAAGCATACGGGTCACCGCATCGGTGATCCCGAGGTTGAGCATGGCATTGCTGAGGCCTCTGCCCATCAGGAACTCCAGCGACAGGTAGCAGGTGCGCCGCGCATCCTTTTCTTCGTAAGCGAAGCGAGTTTCTTTCCAGCGTTCCATCAGTCTGTCGCGCACGGTGTAGGCCAGCGCTTCATACAGGTAGTGGCTCGTACAGTGCTGTTTGTCCCTGCCCAGAGTGCGGTTGTAGTAGCGAAGGAAATCCTCATCGATCGCCTTCTTGTCCATCGCCAGCGGCGGCAGTTCGGTCAGTTTCGGATGAGGGGTAAAGGCATTGGGTATGCGATTCTGCATAGCTGGATAACCACTCCGGTAGTCGATTCAGTCGGCGGACGCTGCGTCCGGAAACAGCATACTACTAGAACCTTGCAGCAAGATCTCGCGGTAAGATGAATGAGGTCTGAAGCGCCTGCCGGAGCAGTCGTCCGAGCACGATTAGCGAGCTGCCAAGCGTAGCGAAGGACGGCACTCCTGTGGTTGGGTTATCGCGTTTCGATATATGGGCTCAACGCACCGTTTTCTCCAGCGTCGAAAGTTATGGCGCATTGCCCCGGTTCTTTAACGGACCAGGCTCGGGGTGTGGCCCATCAGCATTGCGACCGGTATTCGATGCTCTGGCGTGGTGTTATATTGCTCAAATCAACGGGTCTGGAGGACATTAGTGGATATTTGCCTGACACCTTACGAAGCGCGCGTGATCGGTTGCCTGCTTGAAAAAGAGCGTACCACCCCCGAACACTATCCGCTTTCGCTTAATGCACTCACCAATGCCTGCAACCAGAAGAGCAGCCGCGACCCGGTGCTGGCGCTCGACGAGGCCACGGTGCGGGACACCATCGACTTGCTGGAGAAGAAGCGCTATATCATCGAGAAGAGCGGCTTCGGCAGTCGCGTCACCAAGTACCAGCACCGGTTCTGCAATACAGAATTCGGCGAGCTGAAGTTGACCGGGCAGGAACTCGGTATTGTCTGTGTGTTGCTGCTGCGCGGTCCCCAGACACCGGGGGAACTGCGCTCCCGCACTGAACGGCTGTGCAAATTCCAGGATATCCACGAGGTCGAGTCGACGCTCGATCAGCTCATGCAGCGTGACGACGGCCCCTTTGTTGCAAAGCTTCCCCGCGTACCGGGCAAGCGCGAGACCCGCTTTGCACACCTGTTTGGTGGCGAGATAGACATGGCCGAGGCGGCGGTATCCGCACCTGCGGTATCAGCGGAGTCCGGGGCGGACACTGACCGCATCGTACAGCTTGAGCAGCTGGTCAACCAGCTGCGCGATGAGGTGGCCACACTCAAGGCGCGGCTTGACCGGATTTCACCGGACCAGGATCCCGGCAGCTAAGTTACCTTGCAGGAGCAGCCGTTAAACCGTCGGGCACAAGCGCCGCTCTCCGGCGCGATTGTTCGGCAACCAGCGCGGTCATCAGACCGCTCCTGCAGCAACCGCTAATTGCTGCGGGAATTCGGGTTACAATAAAAGTATGTCTCATTTTTCCCTGTTAAGTGATCTGATCGATCTGGACGGCGTACTGGAGAAGGACAGTACCACCGATCTCGACAGTCGCCGGCAACGGGATCGCCGTATCGGCCGAAGCTCGCAGCATGACCGTAACCAGCCGGTGGCGCAGATTCGTGCCTGGCTGCGGGAAATAACGGTTGGCGACGCGCATACGAATGGCGCGCAGGGCGCACGCCTTTATCATGTCCTTTGTGTTGTGCTGCTGGTAGCTGGGTTGCTCACTGGCTGGGGGTTGGCCAGTGCGACCCTGTACTACGATGGCCAGCAGCCGATTAACGTTGTTAACGCGGTGCTGGTGCTGGTGTTGCCACAGGTGTTGTTGCTGCTGGTTTGGTTGCTGACAGCGCTGCCGGTTCGTCTGCCACTATTCAGCCAGCTTGGTGCACCGCTCGGCTTTCTCAACCCCGGGCGACTGACCGGCCAGCTTGCCAGTTTGTTCGTCAAACGCGATGACCGGGGGCTGGCGTTACTCTGGCATCCGGATAATGCCGCTGTTCTTGCGCCCGCTGCCCGCTGGTTGTTTTCTTTCTGGTCACAGTTGTTTGCCTTCAGTTTCAATATTGGCCTTTTGATGTGCGCGTTTTTTCTGGTCTCGTCTTCTGATCTGGCCTTTGTCTGGAGCACCACGCTGACGATCAGCGACGCGGCGTTCCAGCAACTGTTAACGGTATTCTCTACTCCCTGGAGCGCCTTTCTGCCGGAAGCCGTTCCCAGTGCCGAGCTGGTTTCCAATAGCCGCTATTATCGACTGGATGAAGGCACGCTGGCAGGTGCAGCCGCCACACCGCAACTTGCCAGTGAGCTGGGGAAATGGTGGCCGTTTTTAATCGCCGCTGTTACCGGCTATGGCTTGTTGCCACGGTTAGTGACACTGGCCTTTTCCTGGTATCGCTTTCGGCATCATCTGGGCAGGGCACTGTGCAACCTGCCGGGCGCCCCGGAACTGCTGGCGCGGATGAACTCACCACTGGTATCAACCCTGGCGGCAGAACCGGAACAGGCATTAAAAATGCCCGCGAATGACAGCACAGTTAAACAGCAAGCCGGCCAGTATGCGCTGCAATGTGCGGTTATCGACTGGGCCGGTGCCTGCGCTGACGAGGCTGCTATGACCGGACTGCTGGCGGCGATGGGCATCAGGGTGGAAGCCTTTTATCCGGCAGGTGGTCGGCAGAGTACTGAAGCCGATGCAGCACTGGGTAGATCACTGTGCAGGCAAAGTCGTGAAGGCATCGGCATTCTGGTCAGGGCATGGGAACCGCCTACGCTTGAGGTTACGGATTTTTTGAGCGCTCTCCGACGGCAATGCGGTGACAGGAAACCCGTTATCGTGCTCCTCATGGGCGATGCTGATGGCGTGACGGCTTCCGATCGGGACACCTGGCAACTGATGCTCAGCCAGTTGCGTGATCCGGACCTGCACGTCGAAGTGATTGGCGAGACTGCATGAGCGTTCCTGAATTTGCCATTGTCGGTCATCCCAACAAGGGTAAAAGCAGCATCGTCTCGACGCTGTCCGAGGATGAAAGCGTTACCATCTCTCCGCTGCCCGGCACCACTATTGATAACCGCCATTATCCGATGGCCGTTGACGGCGAGATTCTCTACGAACTGATCGATACTCCCGGTTTTCAACGTGCACGCGCTGCGCTCGAATGGATGCGCAGCCATGTCGGTTCGGCTGTTGATCGTGCCGATACGGTACGCCGGTTCGTCGATGAACATCAGCAGGATCCGCGTTTTGAAGCGGAGGTCCACCTGTTGACGCCGATTCTCGAAGGTGCCGGCATTCTTTACGTGGTGGACGGTTCGCGGCCTTTTGGCGAGGACTACGAGGCAGAGATGGAAATCCTGCGCTGGACCGGGCAACCGAGTATGGCACTTATCAACATGATTGGTGACAGTGACTACTCGGACGACTGGACGAAGGCGCTCGGGCAGTATTTCCGCATTGTTCGGGTATTCGACGCAATGAAAGCCGATTTCGACCGCCGTGTGCAACTGTTGCTGGCCTTCGGCGAACTTCGCGAAGCGTGGCGGGATACCCTGGAAAAGGCGGTGCGTATCCTGCGTGACGAACAGGCCCGGCGGCGGAGTCTTGCAACACAGGTTATTGCCGAGATGCTCGCACGTATGATCACCTACGTGCGTCGCCGCAGGCTGGAGCCGGACACGGCGGTGGATACAGCGCGCGATGAGTTGCTTGGCATTTACAAACAGGAACTGGTTGCCATGGAACAGGGCTGCCGCGACGAAGTGGAACAGATCTATAATCACAGGGGCCTGGAGCACAACGAACCCGTTATGCAGTTGCTGGATGACGATCTGTTTGCGCGCCAGACCTGGGTGCTGTTTGGGCTCACGCGGCAGCAGCTGGTGGCTACCGGCGCCATCGGCGGTGCCGCTGCTGGCGGCATGATCGATCTGGCCGTGCATGGCGCTTCTTTATTGCTGGGCAGTGGTCTGGGCGCACTCGCTGGTGGCGTCTCGGCCTGGTTGACGTCGGACCGGATTGCCAACATCAAGGTGCTCGGCCATCCACTGGGCGGCAAGGAAGTCAGCATCGGCCCGATGCGCAACATTAATTTCCCCTATGTGGTGCTCGGCCGGGCGCTGTTACACCAGCGCATGATCGAAGCGCGCACACATGCTTGCCGTGGCCCTCTGGAAATAGACGCTCAACCAGGACAGTTGCAACTGACTGATACCCGCACGCGCCGCCGTTTTGAAAAACTGTTTGCGAAGCTGCGGAAACAGGAAAGCTACCGAGCCGATCTGGTAACCTCGCTGGCTGAACTTGTTGAGTCGCAGTTAACAATCTCTCTGACTTGATCGGAGTGGCTTTAGTTAACGGTTGATCCTGAATGTCATGGCGCAGTGCTACAATAGCCTGGCCATTGGTTCCGGGGGATGCTAGTGCATATTTGTTTGAGACCTTATGAAAATACCTAAAAGATTAAAGCCGCTGGTCGAAGATGGCCTGATCGATGAAGTCAAGTCCCAGTTGATGAGTGGCAAGGAAGCGCAGATCTATGTGGTTCGCTGCGGCGAGTCGATACGTTGTGCAAAAGTTTATAAAGAAGCAAAACAGCGCAGCTTCAAGCAGGCCGTGCAGTACCAGGAAGGGCGCAAGGTCAAGAACAGCCGCAGGGCCCGCGCCATGGAGAAGCGTACCCGCTACGGGCAAAAAGAATCGGAACAGGCCTGGCTGAACGCGGAGGTGGATGCGCTCTATTGCCTGGCCGCTGCCGGTGTTCGTGTACCTGAGCCCTATGGTTTTGTTGATGGGGTACTGTTGATGGAGCTGGTAACCGATGCTGATGGCAATGCGGCCCCGCGACTGAATGACCTGACCTTGACCAGCGAGCAGGCGATTGATTATTACGGCCGGATAATTGCAGAAATAGTGCGCATGCTCTGCGCGGGGCTTGTCCATGGCGACTTGTCGCCGTTCAACGTACTGGTTGATAGTGAAGGCCCGGTCATTATCGACCTGCCACAAGCTGTCAATGCCGCTGCCAATAACAGCGCCGGCATGATGCTGGAGCGGGATGTTGTCAACATGGCGATTTATTTCGGCGGGTTTGCCCCTGAGTTGCTGAAAACCGACTATGGCAAGGAAATCTGGGCGCTTTATGAAAGCGGCAAGCTGCAGCACGATACGTCCCTTACCGGGCGCTTTAAACGTAGTACGGTGGATGCCGATGTGGATAAAGTCATGCAGGTCATCGACGACGCCCGCGAACAGGAAGACGAACGCCGTGAACGGGAACTGGCTGCACGGGAAATGGAGTAATATTCAAGGCAGGAGTGCCGTGCCCCGGCGCGAGCCTATGAAAAGTTTTCGTTAAGATAGTTGATAATATCGTTTGATTCGTACAGCCATTCCACGCTGCCATCCGCTTGCGTAATGCGCAGGCAGGGGACCTTGATGACACCACCACCTTCCAGTAGCTGCTGACGACTGGACGCGTTTTTAAGCGCGTCGCGGGTCTCGATATTGAGTGACAGGCGCTTGATGGCGCGCCGGGTCTTGATGCAGAACGGGCAGGTGAAGAACTGGTACATGACAAGGTTTTTTGTTTGCCTGTCGACGCGCTGCTGTTCGTCGGGGCTGCGTTCGATCCCGCGTGGTCTGGTCAGTCGGTCTGCGGCCAGCAGGATCGGGCCGACTACGGCGTGAACGCCTTTAAAAAAGTATCGGATAATGAGGCGCATACTGTGTTTCCACTTCGGAGGTGTTTCCAGGCAATGCCTGGTCAGGGTTGTTGGTAAAATCGGGTCGCTATTATAGGGGAAATCAAAAACGGAATCCGGCCTGTGCAGTGGGTGATCAGGCGACCCGGATGCGCACCACATTCATGACCTCAAACGCCATTCCTGCCACGGACTCTGTGCTGGCGTAATAGGTCAGGTTTACTCTTTGTCCCTGTAGATTTTTGTATTTTTTGGTGCGTTTATATTTAAAGGGGACTTCGCAACCTTCGATCATCAGGCTGTTGAGGAACCATTCCCCCTTTTCCCGCTGCACATGGGAAGTCACCTTGACCATGTCCGAATGAACCAGTTTTTCGTGCTTTTTCAGTAGTTTTTCCGGATCGGTGTGCATTCGGAGAGTGCCTGCCAGCCTGTATTGAAATTCTGGGGCACAGTATACGCAAATTGGGGAAAAACCACGTATTTTGACGATATCTCCTGTTTGTCCAGGGCTCGTTCAGCATTGATTCAGGTAGCGTCACCTATGCTGACCCTGAAGCATGGGAGGACGATTGCGGGATGCTGTTCGATTAAACCATCACGAGAAAAAAACAAGGGGATGAACCATGAGACGCCTGATAATTGCCATACCCTTCGGGATAACCCTGTTGACCGCTTGCGGTACTGTACCTGTCAGCCCTGCGGTGCCGGTATACGTTGATACAGCAGAAGTGATCAAGGCGGAACCGCTGTACCAGCCGGTCCAGGTCGCACGCCCCGTCAACGAATGCTGGACAGAAACAGTCGCTCACGCCAGCCCGCGGCATAACGCTTATGCCGGGCCGTTAGCCGGGGGGATCATCGGGGGGGTGCTCGGCAGTCGCGTGGGCAGGGGGCGCGGAAATACGCCGATGGCAGTGGCTGGTGCCCTGCTCGGGGCATCTATCGGGCGGAGCCTAAGTGAGCCGGCCTATGCGCCACCTGTGTATTCGAATGTACAACGCTGTACAACCGTCAATCATTACGAGCAACGCCAACAAGTGGTTGGCTATCGTGTAGACTATCGCTATGAGGGGCAAACCTTTACCACACGTACCCGTCGGCATCCTGGCCGATTCATCCGAGTGCGCGTTAACGTGGATCCGGTTGGCGGTACCTGAAGCAGCGGTTACACGAGTGCGATGATTGAACGGCGGTTGATGATCTATGTCTGTGTGTTGCTGCTGGTGGCTGCGCCGCGTGTGGCTGCGCCAATCGACTTGCGGGGTATCACCAACCAGTTCGCACATCCTGCCTCCTCGGAAAAACAGGGCATCAGCCTGGACGAAGCCATAGCGCGTGCGCGTCAGCAAACGGATGGCAAGGTTCTTTCCGCAGAAACCGTTCGGGATGGCGACCGCAGCGTTCACCGTATCAAGATTCTGACCCGGAACGGGCGGGTTAAGCGCATGCAGTACGATGCAGCCAGCGGTCGACCGGCACCGCGTGGGCGCTGACCGTGTATATCCTGGCTGCCGAAGATGAATCGCGCCTGAGCCGCAAACCGGATCCGGACATGCGCATCATTCCGCCTGCAACCCTGCGTGGCCGCGGCCATCGATTCAGACAGGGGACAAACGCGGAGTGTTGAAGTTCTGATGCGCTCGCTGCACGGTCGACTGGTTCTGGCCGCGACACTGGTTCTGGCCGGTTTCATTGGTGCGACCGGGCTTGCACTCGACAAGGCCTTCCGCGTCAGTGCCAGGGCATCCATGCAGGATCGCCTGCAATCGTATATCTATGCGCTGCTGGCTGCCGCCGATGAAGATGACAGTGGCCGTATGGTCCCTCCGCAAGAGATTCCCGAACCGCGTTTCTCGAAACCGGATTCCGGGCTTTACGCCATGATTGCCGGGCCTGATGGCAAACCGCTCTGGCATTCACGTTCCCTGGCCGGACGCAGCGTCAATATTGTGCAACAGCAGTCCCCGGGACAACGCGAATTTCGCCGCTTCACCCAGGCCGGTCTGGAAATGTATGCCATCTCCTTTGGCGTCGCCTGGGAAGACTATGCCGAAGCGGAAGCGCTTTACACCTTCACGGTGGCAGAGGACACAGCGGGATTTGAGGAACAGATTGAAAGTTTTCGTATGACCCTGTGGAGCTGGCTCGGCGGTATGGCTGTGGTTCTGTTGCTGGCCCAGGGGCTCATTCTGCGCTGGGGGTTGCGGCCACTGCGCACCGTTGAATCAGACCTGCAGCGGATCGATCAGGGTGCGGCGGAACAGCTCGATGGAATCTATCCAACAGAACTCACGGGACTCACGTCCAGCCTCAATTCCCTGATCGAGCACAGCAAACTGGTACAGACACGCTACCGCAATAGCCTGGCTGACCTGGCCCACAGTCTGAAAACACCCCTGGCGATAATGCATTCCTTCTGCGAAGGAAAACCCGAAGAGACAGCGCTGACGCAGGAGGTTGTCAGGGAGCAGGTAGAACGCATGAATGAGATCGTCGAGCATCAGTTACAGCGGGCAGCGGTTTCGGGCCGGGCCACTCTGGCCGGTTCGGTGTCGCTTAAATACGTGCTGGAGCGCCTGGTCCGTACCCTGGATAAGGTGTACCGGGAAAAGCAGGTGGACGTCAGCCTGGAGCTGGATCCGGGAGCAACCTTTTATGGTGACGAAGCGGACCTGACCGAGGCGCTTGGCAATCTGCTGGAGAATGCTTACAAGTACTGTTCGGAACAGGTCAGGGTGTGCGTCCGTTGCGAAAATAAAGCCGATTCCTGTCATGGTCTCGAAATCATTATCGAGGATGACGGGCAGGGCATCGACCCGGAGATGATCGACACCGTCCTGCAACGCGGTAAACGTATGGACGAAACGGTTCCCGGCCACGGTATCGGTCTTAGCATGGCCGAGGAAATTATCACTGTGTATGGCGGTAAGCTCGACGTCGGTTCCAGCAGCCTGGGCGGCGCCCTGTTGCGTGTGCACTTCGATAACTGAGGGTTTGGGCATTACATCGCGTCGGAAAAATACGTTCGCCCAAAGACATTAAGCGTAACGGGGGCCGGGGTCGCGGATTGAAGGGCTGGTTTGTATGCCGAGCCAAGCTGCATGAAGGTCTCAATTCAGCCAGATTCAGACCCGTAGCACAATGAAAAACGGCGACCCGAGGGTCACCGTCTGTTGATGGTTTTATTTTGCCTTTAAGCGTTTTGTCTAGTACACATAGGACCACTCATCTTCGTGAGGCAGTGCATCCAGCACCAGGACATCCAGCAAACTGCCCATTACACGGATGTTCAGAAGAATCTCAGTGGAAGTAAGCTCATCCCCTCCCTTTATGTCTACAGACGCGTTCCGCTCATTTAAATGCCGCAGCAGATGGCGCGATAACTTAACCATTTTCTGTCTGGCCTGTTCCGCTTCACCTTGCGGAACTTTTTTACTGATCGCGGTTTTATACAGAGCATTCAGCTCCTTCATTTCTTTCTCAATCGTGACAGTATAAGACGACTCATCATAGTATTTGAAATGGTCTGCTTTTTCTGCGCAGAAAGCGGCGCCGCTAAAAGCAACAGCGCTTGCGACAATTAACAAAGAAGCTAGTGATCGCAGTGGCTTCAATCCCCTCATTTTCTTTCTCCCATTATTAATGAAAACTAAATTTACACGGTAAATAATCAACCAATTATGTTGCCAGCACTTACCCTAGATACTAATTGTAGTATATTTATTCCATCTTCGAGAAATGCAAAAAAGACAGCTCTGAGTTTAGGTGGAGATGTGATTTCGACGCATCGACCGGTTCAGCTGATTTTCCGCCATTTAGGTATTCAGCACGAATGACGTAAAAGGGTCGTTCTTTCCGGTTTGGTGGCCACTTATATTACTCGTCACTAAACGTGAACTTCAGGCCATAAGCAGTCATTGCGATATAAAATGCCCCTTTGTTGTTTGAGAGGGTTTTGTCCCGACTTCCTGTACAATGGGCGGCTCCTAACCAGGGTGCATTTTTACAAGCACTCTCACACCCACAACAAAAAGCTGCCCAAAGCGAACCCGTACGAGCATCAGCCACGCGTAAAAAAGGCGACCCGGGGGCCGCCTATTAGAGGAGATTTACAGCCCACTTGGAGGAGTGAGCGCTTTGATTCTAGACCGTCTCTGAAACGCGTCTATGAGGGGAACTACTTAGTCAAAGCATGATGATCGTCCGATGGTGTCAATATCAATAGCCGGCACTACAGCGGAAAGATGTATAAATAACAAGCCTTAATGTCTGCTCTGGGTGGCGGCAAGATAAAATTACTTGGCGCGGCGCTTATTGTGGTAAATACTCTGTATCAGAACCAACTTGAATGAGGTAATACGACAATGACAAATAAAAAAGAGACCAGTGCCCCGGCGGCGGTTGAGACAGCAGTTGACGATACGATGAAGCCGGAAGAGGCTGCTGTGATAGAGCAGCCTGGGGGTGGTACTGCGAAGCTGGAGGAGACTCCGGTGCCAGCATCAGCTAACGAAGCTGACGCGGAGGTTGAAGAAGCCCCGGTAACAGAGTCCGAGATAAACAAGAAGGACAAGAAGGACAAGAAGGGCAAGAAGGGCAAGAAGGGCAAGAAGGGCAAGAAGGGCAAGAAGGGCAAGAAAGGCAAGAAAGGCAAGAAAGGCAAGAAAGGCAAGAAAGGCAAGAAAGGCAAGAAAGGCAAGAAAGGCAAGAAAGGCAAGAAAGGCAAGAAA
>Ga0316189_10007075_pt1 | contig 10654 bp, 7 predicted proteins | sample LowCovwburrow_MG_FD_204930 | JGI IMG/M metagenome (GOLD analysis project Ga0316189, IMG submission 204930) | Coastal sediment microbial communities from Maine, United States - Lowes Cove worm burrow | ecosystem: Environmental > Aquatic > Marine > Coastal > Sediment | place: USA: Maine... | reverse complement strand
ATTGAATTATCGATTTTTTAGTCGTCTCAATACCCTATTTTTTTTTTTTTTAGGACGGCTATTTTCAGGCCTGAAAAGTCGTTTAAGGCGCCGGTAACTCCCGCGGACTTTGCATCCCTGCGTCCACCTTGGTTCGGAACGGCTGATGCCGCCGACCGCTTGCGAATCTGAGCAGAAAATGCCGCTGATGGCGGCGGCGGGTCATATGGCGGACGTGGCAAGGTGATGAATGATGGTTTGCACACGGCATCGGCCACGTTCCTTGAGATCAGTGTTTTCAGATCGAAAAAGGGACTTCCAAGCCTCTATCGGGAACCAGTTTGGCCTGATATGTTTTTTTATCAACGGCTTGGGCTGGTCCGACCCCAATACGGCGACATCGAAGCGGGGGCAGGGTCGCTGTCGTCTCGAGCGTGGAAAAAATCGCGTTGAAGTACGGAATTTCTGCTGGCTCAGGGGCGCAATTTGGGCCAACACCGCGTCCAAGCGCAGATCGGCGACGGTTTGATGACCTGGCGATACTCCGATGGGACCGCCGAAAACGGTGTTAATCCGTCCTATACTCCAGTGCACTGATGTTGGACTGGAACCGGAACGACGACCGCATCCAGATGATCTCGGGCACAAACTATCTTGCAGACCAACACAAAACTGAAAACGGCTACTTCTTTTCACGCTTTTACGCGATTTGGGGCTGGGCTACGTGGCGACGGGCTTTGTGGCGATGGCGGCCGGCGACGCTGGCTTTGGTGATCGCGCTTGTCGGGTTCGCGCTGGTGTGGGAAAGCGGTGTTGATCTCTCCGGACGGCGTCAGCCCAAGGCGCCGGACACGGCGGGGTTCGAGTGAGTGACATGGACGAAATTCGCCGCGGATATCCGAGTCCGAGCCATGGCAGTCGTGGCGGGCATCCTGGTCGCCGATCTTGCGTGCCCGGGTTGACCCTCACGGCGCTGATGTTGTTGTCGCTTGGGATCTCCGCCGCCGAGACGGATTTCGATCGGCGCCGCGCGGGTCTGGTGTCGGAGTTGCGTTCGGAGTTGATGCAACTCGCGCCCCGGCTCGAGCAGGGAGGCGTGAGTGATGAGGTGTTGGAAGCCATCGGCCGCGTCCGGCGGCATGAGTTCGTGCCCAGAGATCAACGCCCATACGCCTATGAGAACCGCCCGCTGCCTATCGGTTACGGTCAGACCATATCGCAACCCCTGATCGTCGCCCTGATGACCGATTTGCTCCAGCTTGAGTCCGGCTTCAGGGTGTTCGAACTGGGAACCGGTTCCGGCTATCAGGCGGCCGTGCTGGCCGAACTGGGTGCCCAGGTCTACAGCATGGAAATCGTAGAACCCCTGGCGGAGGCGGCCCGGGCGCGCCTGGACCGTCTGGGGTATTCGCAGGTTCGGGTGCGCGGCGGCGACGGTTATCTGGGCTGGCCGGAGCAGGCGCCCTTCGATGTGATCATCGTTACCGCGGCCGGTGATCACATTCCGCCACCCCTGATTCGCCAATTGCGCCCCGGTGGGCGCATGATATTACCGGTGGGTGGCCGCTACGTGACCCAGCAGCTGGTTCTGGTCAGCAAGGAACCGGGCGGTTCGATCATAACCCGGGAGATTCTCCCGGTGCGATTCGTGCCCATTACCGGAGCCCACTAGCAAAAGCGTCGGGACCCCCGCTCATTTGCAATGACGAATGCCGTGCTTTCGCGGTCGAGCGTTGTGATTGACGAATAGATCGGAGGCACTCCGGGTAAGACTGGCGAGTGTCTTGTAGGGTCTCGGTTGATTTAGCGGCCCGACCGGTCGACGCGATTTGAGGGATTGCCCAAGGTTGGGCTGCCTTTGGGGAGCAGTCTTCAGCATGCCTGACGGACCCGCGCTGCCTTCCAGGCCACCCTGGGTGGCCATTGGGCTGCTTTCAGGCGTAGGGCTGGGCTACGAGATCCTCCTGACGCGCCTGCTGTCGCTGGTTCACTGGCATCACCTCGTGCCTGTGGTCATCAGCCTTGCCCTGCTGGGCTATGGGGCCAGCGGCACTCTGCTTTCCCTGTTCAGACCGGTCATGCTCAGGCGTTTCGGTCTGGTGTTCACCAGCGCTGCGACGCTTTTTGCCCTGACCGCCCCACTGGCCTTTGTTGCGGTCCGCAGCGTTCCTTTCAATCCGGAGGCCATCCCCTGGGCACCGGGACAGTTGGCTTGGTTGCTTGCCATTTTTCTGCTCCTGGCGATGCCGTTCTTCTGCCTGGCGACCAGTATCGGCTTGGCCCTGACCGCTTTCGCTGCCCGGGCACACAGTGTGTACGCAGTGGATCTGCTCGGTGCGGGTGCCGGCGCGGTATCGGCCACGCTGGCCTTGTACTGGGCACATCCGGATCAGATCCTGTTCGCTGTCGGCCTACTGGGTCTGGTGGGCACATTGATTGGCCTGCTGGAGATCGGATGTCTCAATCCGGCCCGCCTGCTGCCCTTGGTAGCCAGCGTGTTTCTACTCTGGGGCGCGCACGCGGCCGGTCTGCTGCATAGCCCACCGGCTGAATACAAGGATCTGCACCGGGCTTTACTGTCGCCCGGCAGCCAGATCGAAGCACAACTTGTCGGCCCAATGGGTGTGATTACGGCTGTGCGCAGTGATCGTGTACCAATGCGCTACGCGCCGGGGCTAAGCCTGCGGGCGGGCAGCGGGCCGCCCGAGCAGAGGGGACTGTTCATCGACGGCGATTCGGCCGGGGCCATAACCCGATTCGACGGCATCCATCCACCACAATACCTGGCCGATCTCAGTTCAATGCTCCCGTACCAGCTACTGCCGCGGGCCCGGGTACTGGTTTTGGAGCCCGGTGGCGGCACCGCTGTACTCCAGGCCCTTGCCGGGGGTGCGGTCACGGTGGATGTGGTGGAGCCCAATGCCACTCTGAGCGGGCTGATCCGGGGGCCGTACGGGGCGTTCTCCGGGGCCCTGTATGATCTGCCTGCCGTGCGTTTGCAGTTGGACGACGCGCGGCGGTTTCTGGACCTGAGCGATGCGTCTTTCGATCTGGTGGTTGTGGACCTGGTCGATACCCAGGACGCCAGCGCCACCGGGCTGGCGGCGCAGCGGGTCAGCTACCTCTACACCCGTGAGGCGTTCCGATCCATGCTGGACCGCCTCGAGCCTGGGGGCTTGCTCAGTATCACGCGCTGGTTGCAGTTGCCTCCGCGGGACATTCTGCGGATTGTGGCGACCGCAATTATGGCACTCGAGGACAGGGGCGTGCGGGACCCGGGGAGACATCTGGCCGTAATCCGAGGCTGGAATACCACGGTCATGCTCGCCAGCCCCAGCCCCTTGAGCGACCAGACGGTTCAGCGCATTCGGAGCTTTGCCCAATCCCGGTCTTTCGATCTGGTCTATCACCCGGGCCTGAGTCCTGAGGACGTGAACCGGTTCAATCGATTGGAGACGCCGCTGCTCCATGAAGGGGTGGCTGCCCTGTTGAGTGGGGCGCGCGACGATTTTATCGAGGCCTACCCGTTTTCCATCGCCCCGGTCACCGACGACCGCCCGTTTTTCTTTCGTTACTCCCGCTGGCGCAACCTGGGAGAGTTGCTGTCGCTGCCGGGCGGTATCGGATACGGGCAGATCGACTGGGGTTACTGGGTGCTGGTGGCGGCGGCGCTGCAGGCATTGGTATTGGGTTTGGTGATGATTCTCTGGCCCCTGCGATGCCTGCCTTCAGGCCCGGCTGTGCCGCAAAATCGGATTGTTGTTCGTTGGCTGAGCTATTTCGCGCTGATAGGGATGGGCTATCTCTTTGTCGAGGTGGCTTATCTACAGCACATGCAGCGTTTTCTGGGTCACCCGGTTCATGCGGTGGCGGCGGTGCTGGGCGGGTTTCTGTCGTTCTCCGGATTGGGCAGCGCGGTCGCGGCTCGCTTGCCGGGATCAAGACGGGCGCTGGTGGGTGCCCTCGGGTCGGTCGCGGGGCTTGCGGTCGTTACCCTCATGATGCTGCCGCCGCTGATGGGGTGGGTGAGCGGCTTGAGTATGCCGTTGCGGTTTGGGTTTGCCGTCGTCGTGATCGCACCGGTGGCGTTCGCGATGGGCATGCCGTTCCCACTGGCACTGCGGATGCTGGCCGCCCGGGCGCCGCCTTTGCTGCCGTTGGCATGGGGAGTGAACGGTTGCGCCTCGGTGGTCAGTGCGGTGACGGCGGCGTTGCTTGCCATGGCGGTGGGATTCAGAGGCGTGGTCCTGTGTGCGGCATGTCTGTATCTGCTGGCGGGGGCAATGCTCGTGTCGCGGTCTCCGGCGTCGCCAAACGGGTCGTCGGCTGGGTGAAAGCCAATATGAACCTACGGGCGCCCGGCTCCGACGATTCAGGTCAAGGCGCAGTCTGCCGAGTCAGCTTGGAGTCGGCTGCTCGGTAGCCGATTCGCCGGTGGGTTCCGATAAGGAAATCACCGATTCCATGCTGTCCAGTACAGCGTCCGACAGGTGGCATTTTATTTGATGACCGTTGGCCAGTTCCCGCATCGCCGGTACCTCACGCTCACACTGGTCTCCCGGCACCTCGTGCTTGCGGGGGCAGCGGGTTTGGAATGGGCATCCCGACGGGGGATTCATGGCCGAGGGAATGTCTCCCTCCAGCACGATGTGTTTTTTCCGGGCCTTGGTATCGGCGATCGGGATGGCCGCCAGCAAAGCTTCGGTATAGGGATGGTAGGGTGGGGCGAACACCTGATCGGTGGTGCCGTACTCCACCACATGACCCAGATACATCACCAGTACCCGATCCGAAAGATAGCGCACCACCGACAGGTCGTGGCTGATGAACAGCATGGTGGTGCGGGATGAACGCTGAATGTCCATCAACAACTCGGTGACGGCGGCCTGCACCGACACATCCAGTGCCGAGACCGGCTCGTCCGCCACCACCACCCTGGGCCGTCCCGCGAAGGCCCGGGCGATGCCGATGCGTTGCTTTTGTCCGCCGGACAACTGCCTGGGTTTTCGGGTCTCGAACTCTCTTGGCAGCTTCACCAGATCCAGCAGCTCCAGCATGATCTTGCGGCGCGCCTCCAACGAATCGCCGATCTCGAACTGCTCCAGCACCCGGATGATCTGGGCGCCGACGCTGTGGCTGGGATTCAAGGTATCGAAGGGATTCTGAAACACCATCTGCACCGAGCTGACGGTGCGGGTGTCCCGGTCTTGAATTTCCACCGACCCGATTTCGGTGGTGCCCAGTTTCACGTCCCCATCGGTGGCGGTTTCCAGGCCCAGGAGGATCTTGGCCAGGGTGGATTTGCCGCAGCCCGATTCGCCAACGATCGCCAGGGTCTCGGCCTCCCGTGCCTCCAGGGTGATGGACTCGTTGGCTTTGACCGTACGCTTCTCACCGCCACCAAACACGCTGTTGCTGGCCACCGTGTAGTACTTTTTCAGGTCGTCGACGCTGAGCACCACTTCGCCCGGTTTGACCGGTTCATGGACCGCGAGCCCGCTGGGGGGTGCCGTCCAGTCGATCTCGGAGGACCGGGCGCAACGGGTATCGTGGCCGGTTTCTCCTGCCACGGGTTGCATGTACAGGTCTCCGAGATCGCAGATTGCAGCCTGGAAATGATCACAGCGGGGGCCGAAGTTGCATCCCCTTGGCCGCTCGTGGGGCAGGGGAAGCTGGCCGCGAATGGTCATCAACGGATGGACGTTCTTGTCCGCACCGGGCCGAGGGATCGACCGGAACAGGCCCTGGGTATAGGGGTGCCGCATGCGGTCGAACACTTCTTTGACCGTGCCGGCCTCCACCGCTTCACCCGAGTACATGACCGTGATCCGGTTGCAGGTCTCCAGGATCAAGCCGAGGTTGTGGGAGATGAACAACATCGAGGTGCCGAATTTCTCGCCCAACTCCCGCACCAGTTGCACAATGCCGGCCTCCACCGTCACGTCCAGGGCGGTGGTGGGTTCGTCCAGGAGCAGCAATGCTGGTTTGGACAGCAGCGCCATGGCAATGATGATGCGTTGTTGTTGGCCGCCGGAGAGCTGATGCGGATAGGCGGCGGCGATGCGTTCCGGGTCTGGCAGCTTCACCGCGGCCAGTAGCTCCAATGCCCGTGCTTCGGCCTCACCTTTGGAAACGCCGTCGTGGATCATGGGTACTTCCATGAGCTGACGATTGACCCGCATGGCCGGATTGAGGCTGGCCATGGGTTCCTGATAGACCATGGACACTTCGGAGCCGCGAATATGGCGCAGCTCGGCGTCCGACATGTCCACCAGGTCCCGACCCTTGAAGCGGATCGAGCCGCTGACGATGCGGCCGTTGTTCCCCAGATCGCGCATGATACCCAGGGCGACGGTGGACTTGCCGCAGCCGGATTCACCCACCAGTCCCATGGCCTCGCCCGGCATGACGGTGCAGGAGAAATCCATCACCGCCGGGATCTCACCGGCGCGGGTGAAGAACGAGATGGACAGGTTCTCGATTTCAAGGATCGGTTCGCTCACGATCGCCCCCTCAGTCTTTGAGGGACTGCTCGCGCAGTCCGTCGGCCAGGAGATTCAGGCCCAGCACCAGCGAGGCGAGGGCGATGGTTTGCGGCAGAACGATGGTGGGCACCAGACGAATAAAACCGCGGGTCTGGTTGATCATCGAACCCCAGTCCGGGGATTCCGGTGATAGCCCCAGACCGAAGAAACCCAGGGTTCCCAGCAGGATGGTGGTATAGCCGATGCGCAGGCAGCCGTCCACGATCAACGGCCCCCGTGCGTTGGGCAGCACCTCCCACAGCATGATGTACCAGGGGCCTTCGCCCCGGGTCTGGGCGGCCGCCACATAGTCCCGTGTTTTGATATCCATGGTCAGGCCGCGAACGATGCGGAATACCGCGGGAGAACTGGCGAAAACGACGGCGGCGAAAATATTGAGTTCGTTGGGATCCAGTCCGACGATGCCCAGCGGGTCCCGGTTGAACACCAGACCCAGGTACAGCCAGCCGCCGATCACGGCGGTGAACCCCATCAGGGTCCAGAACAAAACGGGTCTGGACCCGTATCCCGTTTTGAACAGGGTCGCGAACATGATGATCGGGAACATGAAAAACACGGCGGCCATGGTGGTGGGGATGGGCGTCTCCCGCACCCCGGGCGTGACCAGCAGATAGAACAGGAGGATGACCGGAAACGCCAACACCAGATTGGCCAGAAAGGTGAGCACGGTGTCGATGCGCCCGCCGAAATAGCCCGCCGGCAGGCCCAGTGTGATGCCCACCATAAACGCCACCAGGGTGGCGGCCGGGGCGATGGTCAGCACGAATCGGGATCCGTACACCATGCGGCTGAACAGGTCCCGGCCCAGATTGTCCCCTCCAAAGAAAAACGGGATTCCGCTGCCGGATTCGATCACCCCCGGCGGTTTGCGCTTGAGCAGACCGAACTGCTCGATCGGGTCGAATGGCGCGATGGTGTCCGCGAACATCGCGGTCAGGATCCAGAACAGCACAAGCGCCAGTCCGGCGATGCCCACGCCGCTGTCGTAGAGATGGCCGTACAGACCGAGCCGGTGCTTGAACGCGTAGCTGAGGCCCATGATGATGGCCAGTCCCAGCCATACCGGCCAGAATTGGATGGTAACGCCGGACCAGATCGCGAAGGCTCCAATGGTTTCCATGGTCATGCCCTCACTGCACGCGGATGCGTGGATTCAGGAACGCATAGCCAATGTCCGACAGCAGCTGTGTGACGATGACCACCGCCACCGAGACCAGCGAGCAGGCCAGCACCATATCGATGTCGTTGTTGTCCGCCGCCTCCACCAGTAGCCATCCGAATCCTTTGTAGTTGAACAGTTTTTCCACGATAACCACGCCGGTGAGCAGCCAGGGGAACTGCAGCATGATGACGGTAAAGGGCGCGATCAGCGCATTGCGCAGCGCATGTTTGGTCACGATGGCGCCGAAGCTCATGCCCTTGAGTCGCGCCGTGCGGATGTACTGCGAAGTCATGACCTCGGCCATGGACGCGCGGGTCATGCGGGCGATGTATCCCATACCGTAGATGGACATGGTCATGACCGGCAGGGCGAAATTCTCGAATGTGACATCCCCGGCCTTGGCCACGCCCTTGAACCAGCCCAGCCAGGCGGCGAACACCACGGTAAACAGAATACCGCTCACGTACTCGGGTGTGGCGGTGGTGGCTATGGAAAAAACCGACAATGAGCGGTCGGTCTTGGAGCCCTCCCGCATGCCTGCCAGCACCCCGATGATGAGCGCTCCCGGCACCATGGTCGCCATCACCCAGAAAGCGAGAATGCCGGTGTAAACCAGACGTTCCGGCATCACCTCGTTGACCGGTTTGCGAAAGCGGGTGGAGTAGCCGAAATCGCCCTTGAGCGAGTTGCCCAACCACTCCCCGTAGCGCACCAGCAGCGGGCGTTTGTAGCCCTCCTTTTCCAACCAGCTGTCGACCGCTTCCTGGGTCATCCGGTTGTTGTTCTGTTCCAGCGCCAGTTTCTTGAGGTTGGGCTCCAGATTGACCAGGGCGAAAACGATCAAGGTCAAGGTCAACATGGTGAGCAGCATCACGCCGAGTCGGCGCAGGATGAACATCAGCACGGTCGATTACCCCTCGGCACGATTGTGGTGAGTTTGACGACGGGCAGCGGAGCCACGCGCTGCCCGTCGTCGCCGCGGGGATCAGCTCAGGTAGGTTTTTTCGAAGTGCTGCTCGAATCCAGGGTGCATCCGGTAACCCTCCACGTTCGAGCTCATGTGGCAGTACAGGGAGCGCCAGTAGGGTTGAATGATGACCCCGGAGTCCCGCAGGATCGTCTCCAGATCGACCATGATTTCCCGGCGTTTTTCGGCGTCGGGGATCGCCATGGCCTGTTCCAGTTTGGCATCGAACTCGGGGTTGTTGTATGCCGTTTCGTTCCAGGCTTCGCCGCTGCGGTAGGCCAGGGACAGTACTTGAACCCCCAGGGGACGCATATTCCAGTTCGTGGTGGAGAAGGGGTATTTGGTCCAGTTGTTCCAGAACGAGGAGCCGGGAATAATGGTGCGCTTGATGTTGAAGCCGGCATCCCGTAGTTGAGCGGCAATGGCATCTGTGGTGTTGCGGCGATAGTCATCGTCGATGGAGATGAGTTCAAACTCGGTATCTATCTGACCCGCTTCGGTCATCAGCGCCTTGGCGCCTTCCAGATCCCGCTCCTTGGCGGGCAACTTGGCGTATTCCGGGTGCATGGGCCCGACATGGTGGTTTTCCGCTACGCTGCCCAGGTCGCCGTAGCCGATCTGCAGCACAGTGGCGTTGTCTACCGCCATCTGCATCGCGTTGCGCACCCTTTGGTCGTCATAGGGCGGGTTGTCGATGTTCATCCGCGCCACCACCGTAGCGGCGGTCATCACCTCGGATTTCTTGAGATCCAGGCCGTCCATGATTTCCACGAAATCCGCCACGGTCTGGTAATTCAGGTGGACCTCTTCGGCATCGTAGGCGGCCACTTCCGCGGATGGGTCGGTGCCGAAATCGGTCCATTCGACACCGTCCAGAAACACCTCGCCGCCCCACCAGCCGGATTCGCGACGTTTGACCGCGGCGCTGATCCCCACATCCAGGCTCTCCAGCTCGAACGGTCCGGTACCGATGGGGTTGGCGGACAAATCCGCGCCGTTCTTTTCGAAGTCACGGTGCACGATCAGGGCGGGATAATCGGACATGCCCGGAATGATGCTGATGTCGGGTTTGGGAAATGTCAGCTTCACCGTGTAGTCATCGACCTTGACGATGCCGCCGTCGACCGCCCGGTTGGTTTTTTCGTCCACCAGGGATCCCATTCGTGCGGCCATGGAGTTGCCCTCCACGTCCTTCTCGCACCAGCGGTTGATGTTGAACACCACATCGTCGGCATTGAAGTCGTCGCCGTTGTTCCATTTCACCCCTTTGCGAACGTGCAGCGTGTACTCGGTGGCGTCATCGCTGATTTCCCAACTCTCCAGGAGCATTGGCTCGAAGGTGAACTCGTTGGTGTACTTCACCAGAGGTTCGCAGAACTGGCGTGCCACGTTGCCCATTTCGCTCCAGTCAAATGCTCTGGGGTCGACCACGCGGCGTACGCTCATGGACACCTTCAGCACCCCGCCCTTTTTACCCTGGGCATGGGCCACGGTGGGGGCGGTCAGGCCGATCAGGCCGTAAGCGGTGGCGGTGGTGGCGCAGAAGGCCGTGGACACGGCGAGAAATTCGCGACGGCTCCACTTGCCGGCGCGAGCCTCTTCGGCCCAGGTCTTGACTGCCGGGTGCAGGGGCTTGCCGTTTATGGTTTTGGGATCTTTCATTGTGATCGTATCCTCTCGGGTGGGTGTCGCGCCCTGTGGTCAACAGACAGGCGAGGGTTTGCAGCATGAGCGTGCTACAAACGCCCGACGCCCCTGCCAGATCCGGCGCGTGGTTCAATGCTTAGACTCTCATATCAGCATAGACGCTCTCTTTCCCCAGGCGCAAACCGCTGTCCCGGAATCGTCGTATGACTTATCCGTTCATTTTCGAGGCCGAGGCGTTTTCTTCTGTTCGCCCGAGCTCGTCAAGGTGACCGTATTCGTGACTTGCCCGCAGCGCACCATAGGCGGTCCCAACTGTGGCGTGGCGCAGCCGATTGCCCTATGTTTGTCTCATCA
>Ga0316189_10007073_pt1 | contig 10656 bp, 7 predicted proteins | sample LowCovwburrow_MG_FD_204930 | JGI IMG/M metagenome (GOLD analysis project Ga0316189, IMG submission 204930) | Coastal sediment microbial communities from Maine, United States - Lowes Cove worm burrow | ecosystem: Environmental > Aquatic > Marine > Coastal > Sediment | place: USA: Maine... | reverse complement strand
GATGCTGTCATACAACGAAGTCCATCGACATTTCACGGTGACAGATAAACAGCCGTACAACTACCCGCACGTGCCGCTGATCGCACACATGTTCCCGGGCAGTAAAATCATCCATTGCGTGCGAGACCCACTCGACTGCTGCCTGTCCAACTTCACCCAGGCGTTCGCTCGGCTTCACCTGCAGACCCACGAGCTATTCTGGCTCGGGCGTTTCTTTGCGGACTACGAACGCACGATGAAGGCATGGCACGATGTCCCTGAAGTGGACATGATCGATCTTCAGTATGAAGAGTTAGTCACCGATCCCGAGACTCAGTCCAAGCGTGTCATGGAGTTCCTCGACCGAGAATGGACCGACGATATCCTCGATTTCCATAAGTCCAAACGCACCGTCAACACCGCTTCGCGTGATCAGGTGCGCAAGCCCATGTACACCAGCTCGGTCAAGAAATACCTCCCCTACGAGCACCGTCTCGATGAGCTCAAGCGTGGAATCGAAGAGGGACGCGCCCGACCCCACGGCGGGTGATTCAAACCCATTTCACACATGTGATCCCGTGCCCGCTGTTGAACCTACGCTCTGGGCATGCAGATCCTGCTTACAAACGACGACGGCATCTTTGCCCCAGGCATCGAAGCGATGCACGCCCAGATCTCGGGTTCACCCGATCACCCAGAGGCGCTGGGGTCGGTATTCACAGTCGCGCCGCAGACCGTTCAATCGGCAACATCCCACGGCATCACCTTTCACACATCGCTGATGACCAAGCGTGTGCGCATCAACAGCGGCGAAGGGATCGCAGTCGATGGGCGACCCGCCGACTGCACCAAGCTCGCCCTCACCAATCTCTGGCCCGAGCGGTTTGGGGACGGCACACGCCCCGATCTCGTTATCTCTGGGATGAACGCGGGCGCGAACTGCGGCATCAACGTCATCTACTCAGGCACGGTCGCGGCCGCGATCGAAGCGGCATTCCTAGGCGTCCCCGCGATCGCCGTATCGCTGCATCTTGATCAGGCCGAACCAGATTATTTGCTGGGTGCATCCCACGCCCGTCGCGCAATCGATGAACTGATCAAAGGCGGGCTCCCCGATCAGCACGAGATCATCTCGATCAATATCCCCGCGACTGAGTATCTGAGCGACAACACACCCATCGAGGTGTGCCCGATGAACACGCACGCGCTTGTCGATCAGTATGAAAAACGGGTTTCACCCAAGGGTGACCATTACTATTGGTCCACAGCACGCGGTCTCGAGTTCAGAGGCACCGACGAGGGCACCGATGTGCATGAGCTGTTCGAGCGAAAGATCACGATCACACCGCTGAGCTTTGACCTGACCAATCACGCTCGGCTCTCGTTCTGGAAAGATCGATTGGGTTCATAAAAAACAGCCGCTTGCGTGAGCGAGCGACTGCCATTCTCTCCGATCGCGAACTGCGTTCGGCTGTGCTGATCTCATTCTACTTACGTAGCTTGTTCTGGGTCGTTGAGTGCTGCAACGAGTGCGTTGAAGACCTCTTCGATGACCTCTTGGGTGAGCTTCAGGTCTTCCATGACCTCGCGTTGAATCTCAACGCTCTGGTTATCGAGACGGAACCCGGTCTCGATCATTCCAGCGATCTTGTCAGCCGCGTGAACGACATAGACGATCTTCTTCGCTTCGGTTGGTGCCTCAGTTGGGCGATGGTGGTATCCCGCGGCTGCCATGAACGGTGTTGGAAACTTCCACTTCTCGCAGAGTCCCTTACCGAAGTCCTGATGGTTGGCGCCGAAGACTTCTTCTTCTGTATCAAGCAGCGACACGCTCGGCGTGCCGGAGACATCCGCGTTGCAACGATCGAGCGCGTCGATCAGGTTCGAGCGATCGTACTGCATCTCGACCATGATGCCGATGTCGTGAATCAGACCCGCGAGGTATGCTTCATCTCCGAGGCCCATGCCAAGGCGATCACTGATCATCTTGCTCGCGATCGCGACCGCGTTAGAGTGATCCCAGAGCTCTTTGGCGCTAAAGAACGGGGTCAGCTCGCCCCCGCGGAACAGCTTAGCCAGCGACGCGGCAATCGCGATGTTCTTGACGGCGTTGAGCCCCAGCATCACGATCGCACGATTGATCGAGGCAATCTGGCCGGGCAAGCCGTAGAACGATGAGTTGACAACCTTGAGAATGCGTGAGCACAGTGCGGGGTCGTTGCTGATGACTTCGTGCAGATCCTGAGCTGTGCTGCTCGGGTCTTCAACGAGCTCGATGATGCGCAGTGTGACTTCGGGGAGTGTCGCGATGTGCGAGATCTCCTTAAGGGCGTTGTTGACGGCCTGTTCACGCTGTTCCTGGGTAGCTGGCATGCTTCGCTCCGGTGTGTATCTTGGTTCGCTTGCGTACACCGGCAGATCGGCCCAAAACCGAGCCAACTTTGGTCATGGTCCGACAATGATCGCATTCTCAGATCGAGCGAATCAGGACCCCTCGCTACCGACTTGATAATCGGGTTGGGACCTTCTTGTCACCTCTAGCCACATCGCTAGTTAAGGAGATCGGCAGATCAGAACAACCCAAAGGCGCTAGTACGAACAGTGCTTCCGCAGCATTCCGTCCGTATCAGACTCGCCCAGAACCCGATCGATGTGGGCGGCGATCTGATCGCCGGAGGTCCCGTCGCCGTATGGATGTGGTGATCGTGTCGCATCGGGATCGATCACTTGGCTCAATGCTGACCTGATCGACTCGACCGATTCGTCGGCGAGCTCGCTCCACCCCTCACACCGTTCGCGTCCCGACTGGCGATCGCCGATGTCCACGCTCGGGCACCCGATCGCCGAGGCTTCGATAAGCCCAGCCGACGAGTTCCCCACAAGCGCCCCGCCCTCGGCGCCGATCCGCTTGAGCAGTCCTACGAACTGATCGCGAACCATCCCCGGACGCACCTGCACATCGATCGGGGCACGCTCGATCGCGGTCATGATCCCGCGCCGACCCGGGTCGAGATTCGGGTGAAGCACCAGCACACGCTTGTCGTTCACCGCGTCGAGCACGAACTGCATCGCTGCAGCTTCCGCTTCGTCCCTGCGCCCTATCGGATGCATCAGCACCACAATCTCTGGTGAGCCGAGCTCGGCAAACGCCCCGTCACCCAATGGATTGATTGTATTGAGCCCATCGATCGCGGGGGAGCCCACCACATGTACATGTGCCGGGTCCTCGCCCATCTTGATGATGCGCTCGGCGCTGGTCTGTGTCGCGGGGAAGTGCATTTGAGCAAGCTTGGTGATCGCGTGACGCATCGCTTCGTCGGCTACACCCTCGGCCCGGTCCCCGCCGTGGATATGCGCCAGAAGCACCCCGCCCACACTCGCCGCCGATGCGGCCGCGAACGCCTCGATACGATCACCAAGAACCACGACCATGTCGGGCTCGTTCATCTCGTAGCTGCGCCCAAACCGAGCGATTCCCTTGCCCAGCGCTTCGACATCGTGCAATCGCCCGACCTTGCCGGCGACCTGCATCGGGATCGAATCACTGATCGCGAACTCCGCCTTCACCTCTCTGAAAGTCACCGCCGGCTGCACCATGTGCGAACCCGCCGCAACGACATGGAGTTGTAGATCAGGGCGCTCGGCGATCGCGAACATAACAGGACGCAGCAGCCCGAACTCGGCGCGGGTGCCAGTGACGACCATTACCTTGCGGATGTGCTGGCTCTCTTCGCTCACGCGATATCCTCCTCTACGATGGGCACATCATTCTCGATCGTGCGTTTCACGACCGAGCCGACAACCTCGTTGAGACGATACGCAAGGATCCCGGTCCCGGGGCGTTTGATGGTGAGCATCTCGCGGGTGATTGTTTCGCCGGGCGCGATATTACGGGTGGAGACGACAGACTGGCGTGAGACCTCGCGGACATCGCGTTCGCAGTCGAGGACTCGCTTATGTACATCACCCCACATTGCATCCCACAACTCCTCACCAAGTTCGGATTTCGATACGGGGTCCTCGTTTTTCGTTCGCTCGATATACGCTTTGAGTTGTGTAGGTTCCAAAGACGCACAGTGATCTGGCCCAGTTCGTCTCATATCGTCCGTAAAGTGCTTCTCAAAGACCATTGCTCCAGCACCTCTAGCTAATCGAGCTGTCGATATGTGCGTCGTATGATCTGAATAACCAACCTCACACGGATCTACATACGAGCGCAGACCTCGACACATCCCAACCTGAGCGTCTTCTGGATTCGTAGGATAACAACTAATGCAATGAAGAAACACGAGTCTATTCACCGTGCCTTCAAGCCATTGCCTAGCTTGACGGACATCGCTCTCAGTCGCTGCACCCGTACTCACAATCATCGCCTTGCCAGTCCCCGCCAGCGCCTCAAGCAACGGTTTGTTCACGATGTCGGGGCTCGCTGTCTTGTACGCGTCCCATGCAAGTGTCTCGGCGATCTCAACCAGCTCGGTGCTGAACACCGTCACGATCGCGTGGATCCCGCGCTCGTGGGCGCGATCGACCACCAACGCCATCTCATCAATTGTCAGCTCTAAGCGGCGCAGCATCGCGATCGGGTCCGTCTCTCCCGCGTTCTTCTGGTAGGCCGCGAGTTTGGCGGCTTTGCTCATCAGCCGATCGGTCTCAAAGAACTGGAGCTTCACCGCGTCGGCGCCCGCGTCGGCCGCCGCGTCCGTGAGCGACAGCGCACGCTCGATCTCGCCGTCGTGGTTCACCCCAATCTCAGCGATGACATACGGCGGGTGTTCAAGCCCGACCTCACGCTCCCCGATCCTCATACCGAAGCCGCCTCGCGTTCACGAAGTACCGCGTCGGCCACCAACAGATCAATCTTCGAATCGATATCGATCACATCACCATCGTCCGTAATCACCCCGCGACGATCGTTGCCTAGGAAGCAGTGGGGGCCCTCAGGCGCTGCGATCGTGCGCATCAACGCTTCGGGTGTCAGCGCGATCACGCCGCCATCGGGTACTAACGCGGGCGGAAGGTCTTGTCGTCGGAAGCAGTTGTGATACAGCACATCACCCTCCCACGCCTGTACCTGCCCGTCATCACCAACCCGCACCGTCCACCAAGGGTGATGCTTACCGACCTGCGCATAGCTCTGCACGCTGTCACAGCCAGTCTCGATCAGCATCTCCGTCGCATCGTCGACCAGCGATTCCGGTCGCACCGGTACATTGGCGTACAAGACCACGATGGGAACATCGGGCGAGCCGATGGCTAGATACACGTGACGCGCTGCGTCGTCGATGGTTGCGGTGTCGTGCGCCAGATCATCAGGTCGCTCGATCGCTTCGCAACCATACTCCCGCGCGATCGTCAGTACACTCTGGTCGTCGCTGCTGACGATTACCCTTCCGATCGATCCCGCGCGTTGCGCAGCCTCGATCGTCCACGTGATGCATGGTTTCCCCGCGACATCGGCCGTGTTTTTGCCCGGGAGCCCCTTGCTCCCGCCGCGCGCAAGAATGATCACGATTGCGTTTCCTACATCACTCACGCTGCAGGTTCCTTCGCGTTCAGCTTGAGTTCGAGCTCTGCGATCCGCACCGAACCCCGCACACGCTGGTACGCGCATTCGATGCCCTCGTCGATCGCGTTGATCGCTTTGCCTTGTGCAATGATCTCATGCCCGTCCGAATCAATGACGACGCCGTCACATCGCACACGCATGATCTCACGATCGAACTGCTTGCGTCGCCATTCAGGCATGATCAGCTGCGAAACGCGTTGGTTCTGAACGAACGCGGGGAGCGGATCGATGATCGCACCCGCGCTGAGCATGAGCCACTTGTCGTAGAACGATTCGACCTGGCCGAGTGTTTCTTCACAACGCGTCATACGTGCTGCGAGCCAGGCGGGTGAACTTTGCTCGGCGATCGAGTCGTAGATAGTCTGGAGCCGATCACAAACACGTTCATAGCCATCGACACCCGTGAGCTTGTTATACGACTGCGCCCGGTCGGCGATGATGTCCACGCTGAGCACATCGATGCCTGATTCGAGCAGTGCTGACGCATCAACCCCCTCACGAAGCAGATCCGTGCGGAACTCAACGCTCGCGAACCCGTCTTCCTTGGCCAACGCAACGAGGTCCATCGCGTTCGGGTGCATGAGCGGATCACCCACGCCATCGAAAACAATCGACGCATCATCACGAAGATCACACATAGAACGCATCAGCGTGTGCGCATCGCGGACACTCAACGGCTGTCTCTCGACCGCTTCGAGCGAGCCGCGTTTCCAGCGTCCCCAGTCGCCACCAATTAGTCGCCCGGTGCAGGTCTCAAGAACTAGCGTCCGAGGCGAGATTGGCTTAACCTCACCCAACACCCTGAGACAGACCGCTGAATCAGTCTCAAGTGGCTCATCCTGCCCAGCAAACACACCCCGCATTGCTTCGATGCGCGAGGCGCTGTCCGCGATCGCACGGATGCCTGCGTCACGCAGCTGGGGATCGACCTGCACGCACACGCCGCGGACAATCGGGTCTGATTGTGGTGCTGTGGGCAGATAGCTGATCAATGCGCCGAGTGTCGCAAGCGGGTTGCGCCTCGATTCGTTCCGACGAGCCTCAGCAATCGAATCCATCGTATTGCGATCAACAACCATCGTTCCCAGACCCGGGCAGGCCTGCGAGAACGCGATGCGTTTTTCATTCGACTGTCCCCTGAATCGATTTATCGTTTCGTCGACCAACCCCGGATCGATCATCGACCAATCGGCACCAACCAACGCCGCTGCATCAACGCCCCGCGTATGCATGACATGCGCAAGCAGCTCTGGGCAGGCGATCTCGTCATAGACACACAGCATCCCGAGCGACCCGCGCCAGCTCGTCGCCGACTGCATCCTAGCAGCACCCACGCGTACAGAGTGCGAACGCAGCACCTTCGCATCCACCTCGACAATGTCGAGCTTGTGACGAATCGACATCGAACCCAACAATGATCGCACACTCTGCGCATCGGGTGTCACGATCGTGATCGCATCGACCTGCTCGCAACGATCAACCCGTGCGAGTGTAGCCTGGAGCACATTCAACCCGCCGGCGCGTTCGGGAAGCAGTCGCACACCCAACGGGCGTCTGGTACCCAACCCGCCCTGCTCTGGGTCCGCGAGCACCATCGCGTGCACTCGATCGCGTGATTTCACTTCCCCGTCGATCGTCAGCGCGTTTTCGGGGTCGGGTCGATCGCTTGTCTGCTTTGGCGCATCGCCGAGGAACGCGTCGATCGCCTCGCGCAGCTGCACAGCAACTGCATGTGCGGCATCTCTTGTCCATTTCACATTTTCGATATCACGCTCGATCTGCAGACGCTGTCGTTCGATCGGATTAGCCTTGGCGCTGCGCAGTGCGATGACGCGATCTCGCCTCATCCGATTGAGTACCGCGATCTGATTCACATACTCTACGAGTGTGAACGCGTCACGCATCTTCATAACCTCGTCGCGCCCGTTGTTGACTCTCTTGATGAGCTTTGAAACCTTGTGTTGATCCTTCTGATGCTTGAGCATCTCACCCAGTGTTTCGATCGATCGCTTACTAATGGTCGCGATGCGTTCACAGTCTCGAATGACCGATTCGACACGATCAATCACTCGATGATCTGGCAAGTCGCTCCGCAGATCATCTCCTCCAATGGGCAGTCCCGTGTCCATTCTCCCGAAGCGAGTGATCACGTCGCTGAGCGTCATAATCTCGGTGCTTTGCTTCTTCACCCCGCCCTCGCTCGCGTCGATCACCCGCAAGCCGCGTTGGGTATCTAGGGTAAACATCGTCTCAAACTGTGCGAGGTACGAGCACATCTGCTCGTCGCTGTAGATCATCCCGCCATGGATATCTTCCCGCTTCTGCAGGTTCGATCGCATGCGTGCCACGCGTTCCCACTCGAACATCTCAAGCGTCCGGTGTGAACTCAGCTCCGCGCCCCAGACCTGATGGATGGCCGCGCCGTTCGCGTAGTACTGTCCGTTGCTGAAGCCAAGGTCCTGTCCGATCAGTATCACAGGGTCGCAACCGAGGTAGCGAGCGAAGTTGTAGCACAGGTGCGCCACCGTCGCGCCCAGCGGAAGCTCTCCCCGATCGCTTTGCAAGTCTTCACCCAAAAGCGTGTCAAGCATCTCGTCGCGGGCACAGAGCACCTCGCCCGGGAACATGTCTGCGATGACCGGGTTCGCTTTGGGCTCCACAACCAACCGTATCCCCTCGATATCCTTCGCAGTCAGCCCTTCATAGAAGCGCCCGGATACCTCATGGTAATCGAGTGCGGCGACAAAGTGAGGACGGATCCCCTTCGCCAGCATGGGCTTGAGCACTGTTTGCACCGCGATGATCACAAAGTGATCACGCACGCTCGGATCGCACAATAGATCGAGGTTTTTCTCAAGACTCGGGCCCGCCGAGACCACGATCGCCGGCTTTCCCACACACACGTCCTTGAGCCCCGTGATACCAGAAGATCGCATGTAATGATCAAGGTTCATCAGCCCGTTTCGGAAACTGGTGCGCGAGTTGGCGAGTGTTGTCACCACATGTGTACGCGCCGAACGTAGCGCGATCGTGAGTGTCTGCCCATATGTATCGCCACCACCACCGATGCGCCGGATGCTGGGTGGGTGATTTAACAACCGAACACCCATACCGACGAGCGCTTCGTTGCCTGTGAATATGGAAGTCAGGCGTACCCCATCTTGTGGATCGCACACAAGGAAGAACCGTCCGCTCGCGAAGAGCTCGGTGCAATCGATGCGACTGAGGACACTGCGCAGCATCGCTCTGTCGGGCTCAAAACAAATGACAATCGAGATCGCTCCGAGATGTGCGAGGAGTTTGCTGCAGTGATAGCCCAACCCGAACCCGATCACCCCACCGATCGCCACCGATTCAGCGTCGATCGTGCTCGCAAGTTTCCTGGCCTCACTCACTGGGCGTCGCTTCGAAGCGAGCGCCAACCCATCAAGCGTGGCGCTCAGCCCCTCGTCGCTCTCGATGAACTCGATTCCCGCGTGTTCAGGACTCTTGCGGATCAAGTCCGCCTCTTCTGGGCTCCGCAGCGCAAGTGCCCGCAGGTTGCGTTCAAATAGCCCGGGGTCGCCGCTCTCGGGCAGCTTCATTTCGCCCTCATTGCCGCACATTTTGATCAGATCATCGAGGTTCATAGCCCATCCCATCGTCATCTGCGCCAACCCAGCAGCAGCCCGGTGCAATCGGGCGCACTGATCGCGCGTTGTGCCATGGTTATCGGCCTTAATAACCCATCACCTCCATCTTCGATGGATCCGTTACCCCCCTTAACGAGTACCAGATATCAACATGCAGTCCAACATCACCGAACCAAGCTCACTTCCCCAGCTGCCCCCGCCGGGATTCATCGAGCACTGGGTGTTCGAGCAGCCCATGCTCCCAGCCGTGGTTCTCGTCTTCATTGCCCTCTCGACCCTCTTTACGCTACGCAACTCCACACATCTCAATCGCATCGGGATTCCTGTCGCGCTGATTGCGGTCCTCGGCGCAATCGGAATCTATCTGTTGGGCTCGATCACGATCACCGATCGCGAAATGCTGCGTCTGCGATCGCATGATCTGGTGCAATCTGTTGCTGGTGGAGACCAAACAACCCTGCGCTCGATGCTCAGCAACGACGCACGGCTCGCGAGTATTTTCGCCTCTGCCCAGGGTGCCGATCGCATCGTCACCCTTGCAACAACCCGCAATACGGGCATCGTCCGAAGCGCCAAGGTAGGGAAAGTCAACACCGGGCTATTCGGACCACAGGTCGCAACAACTCAGATCCGTGTCCGCACCCAAGGCGACATGTTCCCCACACTGAGCTGGTGGCGCATTGATTGGACGCGCGCCGATGAGACGAGTGACAACTGGGTCGTCACCCACATCGAGCCGATCTGGGTCCAAGGCATCTCGAACCCCAGCGACTGATTGAAGGTTTGAACCCTCATTATCCTGTATGAGATTAGTCCTCAGGAATAGCCACGAGCTGGCTTGATTGCATCCGCGTCACCTTGCCGCTCTCTGTACGGATTGTTTCATTGATCCCCTGTCCATTGAGCAGGTTGTTCGGGAATCGATCACGCACACTCCTCAGCGTCGGCGACTGGAATGGCGGGCGCACTGTTGAATCAAAGTCACGCTCACCAAACACACCCACGGTCACCATGCTCCGTGACGGGGCGTGGTAGTAGAACGCCTTCTCACCCTTTGAACGAAGATCCCGCACTGCACCCTCGGCAGCCTGACGAAACTCATTCAACTCTTCAGCCGAGGGGGCCTGGTAGTCCCCTCGACCATACAGCCCGACCTGAAGCGTGTAGACCGCTTGCTTGCCATAACGCTGTTTGACCGTCCGTAGGTCGAATGCTGGGTTCGAGCCTCGCAGTTCACCACTCGCGGGCGGGGTCACGATCGCGCTCGCAAAGGGGGCTGAACCAGATAACTGGGCTTTTCGAACCCGCTCAAGATCGTCCATTGCCTGATCTCGCCCCAGATAGTTTCCGTACGCGATCACAAGCCCTTCGCTCCGCTCCTCGATGAACGCTTCGCGCAGACCCGCCTCACCCTGAATCACACGGAGTAACTCCTGAGCACGTCGCATATCACCCGAACCCAGCTTGGTGAGCACG
>Ga0316189_10007072_pt1 | contig 10656 bp, 7 predicted proteins | sample LowCovwburrow_MG_FD_204930 | JGI IMG/M metagenome (GOLD analysis project Ga0316189, IMG submission 204930) | Coastal sediment microbial communities from Maine, United States - Lowes Cove worm burrow | ecosystem: Environmental > Aquatic > Marine > Coastal > Sediment | place: USA: Maine... | reverse complement strand
TCTTTTTCATTCTCAATTCTCCATGGTGGATTCAACCTGTTTTCTCCACCATAGAATAAAATCAGTTGATTTCCATCAACATCCTTTAACCTTGCTTCTCTCCATAACCAGTTTTTGTCATTGGGTTGTTCATCAAAATCTATCCCCATGTTAGACAGTTCTCTAACATATTCATCAAGATTCTCACATTCAAAGTATACATAAACGCCATCTCCTTTTGGTAAATTACTTGTTTGGTGTAAGGAAAAAGTTGAAGTGCCATTTGGACATTCAAATCGAGCATAATGTGGCAACGATTTAACGATTAATTTCAATCCTAATTTTTGATAAAATGGAATCGATTTTCTTAAATCCAATGAAGGAACAGTTACTTGGTTTAAATTCATTTATTGACGATAGTTTTAGTTTGTTTTTTGCTTAATATTAATGTTTAATAAGTCTAAATCTTTATTTGCATTTTCAATTTTATCTAATAAGCGTTCAGAATTTGGATGTTTTTCTAGTAAAAGCTTATAAATCTCAATGGCTTTATCATAGCTTTTATTTTTCTCATAAAAAGTAGCAATATCGGAAGTTGCGTAACCCATGTCGTTATTAATTAATTCGTTAATAAATGCTTTTTTATTTAATGCATGTAACAAAGTTTCAAAATGGTAAAAATCTTCAGCTCTAATCGCACTACGAACGATTGTATATCTGGACCAAAGTGAGAGTTCTGGCGAAAAACCATGTCTGAGAGCCCTTTCTTTAGTATAATTGAGAGCGTAATTTATACCACCTGAATTAATGAATTTTTCAAGGTTATTAGTTTCAAACTCCTGATAGTATTTAAAATAATTTCTAATGCCATGATACAGTGTTGGATATCCTGTAGATCGGTGCTTCTCAATATCTAGCCTCAAGTAAGACCAATCTAAACCATTTAATTTTTTTTTGATAAGCAAAGAATCTAACTTTTCTGTGCTATGTTTTACTTCGTACTCATCGGGACTTACAGAAAAATAAAGACTTGTTTTTAATTCTGACACACTATTTAATTCTTCAATTTTATCCATAATGGGATATGGACTCGCTATTATATAACCATTAAATAGTGATGGGTTCGATAGCATCGTATTAAATGCTAAACTTCCTCCAAACTCCCATCCAAAAAGTAGTCTTTCTTTTTTTGTGCGAAATTTATTTTCTATGTAAGGAGTTAGCTCTGATTTTATAAATTCTATGAACTTTTCTTTTCCATCACCTAAATGCTGGAATCGTTGCGGATAGCTGTTATTAATTCCAACAATGATAAATTCGGGAGATAATTTAAATTGCTTAAAAGACTGACTTAAACTAACTGCATAAAGAAAAAAACGTTGTCCATCTAATACATATACAACAGGGTATGTTTTATCAGAATCTTTATAATTTGGAGGAAGATAAATTTGAATCTGTCGTTCCTCATTTAAACTTTTTGAATCTATAATATGATTTGTTCCAACAATGTTATCTGTTCCTCCATTTTGAGCTTCTAGAAGGGCTATTGCCAGAAGGCAAGTGATTATTGAAATTATTGCTTTTTTCATTTTAAAACTAATTATTGACTTATGTAATGTTATTGCTAGTTATTTTTTAGTCTATCAATTTCTTTTTGATAACCTTCCTCGAATCCTAATTTTAATTTTTTTGAAACCATAACACCTGACTTATAAGCCTCAACGGCCTTATCTATTTGGTTTGTCTTTTCATATAACTGAGCTAGATTATTTAAAAGCATGGCATACATAGGATAAGCTTCTGAAGCTCTTTTAAGTACAGTAATTGCCTCTAGGGTATTCTCATCATTCAACAGTTTTGTAATTATATCAAAATAGTCTCCAGCTGGTCTTCTAGCATTTTTCCCATATTTATCCATTAGATTCTGCTCACCTTTTAAAAATGCTTCGTCATTATAATTCTTTAGTAAATCTTTAGAAGCCTTTAAATCAGAAAACACAAATTTCAATCCATAATAATTAAGTAATAATCGAGCATCATCATGACCTTCATCCCCAATTTCTTCATGCTTCCAACGGAAGCTTTTAGGTGTATCCTGTTTGATAACATCAACATAACGAATTAATTCTTGTCGCATTCCCCAACCATCTCCTCCACCAATTCCAAAGTAAACCGATTTATCCAGGTTAACATTAGACTTGAAAAATTCTTTAGCTTTCACTGTCATTTCTTCTTTATTCCACCATAAAGCGGGAGATTGAATGATGAACGCATCGAATAATTCTGGTTTATCCATCAGTGCATATGTACTAAACAATCCTCCAAAAGAATGCCCTTCTAAAAGTCGATAGGAGTGAGTTCGAAAGTTTGATTCTACAAAGGGAATTAATTCTTTTTCTAAAAACTGAAGAAATTTAGGAGCGCCTCCACTTTGTGGTATCCCTGCATCACCAGTTCCTCCATAAACATCCTGACCTGCATTTGATGGTGTTAAATCCCTTGACCTATCTAAACTCTCTATAGCAACAATGATCATTGGGGGAATAATTCCTGATTCTGTTAATAGCTCTACCGTACCTATTTCATGTTTGATGTTTCCAAGACCATCTAGAAGATAAAGGACAGGGTAGTTGGCTTCATTATCGTTGTATCCAACAGGTAATGATATTATGACTGGGCGATCTTCTTGTAATACTTCAGATTTTAAGATGTACTGAGTGCCCAAGCCTAAAAGTTGATTGTCTTTAGTTAATTCTATTTTATCTGCTATTTGAGCACTTACATTAAATTGTAAGAAGATAATAAAAAGTGCTGAAAGTGAATTTTTGAATGTTTTTGTGTTCATTTTTATTTATTTTATTATTCGTTGCTTGCTATTAAATAATATGCACAAATGACGATCTTCAATTAAAAATGTTACGAATAAATACTACTTAATTTGGTACAAAGCTTTCACATTATCGGCTTTGTTTTGAGCAAAGTAAAGAGGGTTTATGCCAAGAAGAAAGGACATATGTCTATTGCGAAGTAACCTTTCTTATTCTTGTTATTACAAAAACAAACAAATTGGTTCAATAAAGCGGGGTTGAACGGTAATTTTGAGTTTTGCCATTAGATACGTTGACCGAGCTATTTTTTTAAGTCTTTCCGTATTCTACTCAACTGTCTGGGTGTAATTCCAAGATGAGAAGCAATATGATTTAGAAGCACTCTATTTTCTATATTTGGGTGTTGTTGGAGTAACTCCAAATACCTTATAGCTGCGTCTTTCATAACAATAGCAATCTCTCTTTTTTCTTTATCTATAACCCAATTTTTTTCAAGATAAGCTATATAGAAATTTTTCAAATCATCATTCTGAAATAAGTATTCCCTATATTTTTTATAGTTAAAACTAATAATCACACTATCCTCAAGCACCTCAAGCGCAAAATTAGAAGGTGAATTTGTCAAATAGGAAACGGTTGATCCAACAAAATTATCTTCAAAAAAAATATTTTTGTTGTAGGCATTTCCCTGATTATCTAAGAAGTAAGCGATAACAATTCCCTTAAATAGAATATGAATGTGTCGGGCAGTATTACCTATAGGCAGTATGACTTCATTCTTATCATATCTTTTAATCTCTGCAATATTACATATTAAGGAAAGAGATGCCTCACCTACTGGATAATACCGTAAAAAGACGTTTTTAATACACTGATTGTAATCCACATTTTCTAACATGAGATAGATTTAATATGTAGGACAATTATTTTCAGAATGGGGATGAGATTCTACTAAATTAACAAAAATCAGTAAACCACTAATCAGAAAAAAGAGTGCTTATGTATACTTTATTAAGTAACCACTACAATCCTTTTATTCTGTAATAATATATTCTTAGGCATTTCTAGAATTACCACATAGTACTCCTTGCATTTTTAACGCCAATAGCACTAGATGAATATTTTAGGATAGACATATGTCCTTTCCTATAGTTATTTACTGTCTTTATTTTGCTGAAAATAATTAAGGTACGGTTAAGATTTAGGTACCCAAGACCAAATCCTTAATCAACTAAAATCAAAGAAGTTGATTTTTTCAAACACTTATTTTGACTTCAACTTCATAATTCAGTAAACCATGTTAAATAAAAATTTAGAATAATGGAATTATTAAAAAACTTAAAATGGCGATATGCCACAAAACAGTTTGATTCAACTAGAAAGGTTTCGTTGAGAGACATTGATAGGTTGAAAGAAGCCGTTCAATTATCCGTTTCATCATATGGTCTTCAATTATATAAGATTATCATTCTTGAAAATGAAGAGCTAAGAGAAAAACTGAAACCCGCATCATGGGGTCAAAATCAAATAACCGATGCTTCCCATGTATTTGTTTTTTGTAACTATACGAAAATAGAAGATAAACATATTGACAACTATCTAGAATTAACGGCAGAAGCACAAGGTATAAGTATTGATAGTCTAAATGGGTATGGAGACTTCATAAAAGGGAAAATTCAGGAAATGGAAATAACAGAACAAGAAAATTGGACAAGGAGACAAACCTATTTAGCCCTTGGAAATTTACTCAATGCTTGTGCCGAATTAAGGATTGATGCATGCCCTATGGAAGGATTTGAACCTGAAAAGTACAATCAAATTTTAGAACTTTCGAAACAGAATTTGAATGCTGCAATCATTGCTCCCATTGGTTATAGATCAAAAAATGATGAGACACAATATCGGCCAAAAGTTAGAAAATCCCTTACTGAACTATTCGAAAAGCAATGAACCAATACTCTCTATACATAGTGGCAATAATTGGCGGAGCTTTTCTGGCTGTCCAAGGTGGTTTAAACTCATATTTAGGCGTCCTACTTAAAAATCCGATGATTGCTACATTTGTTGCTTTTTTTAGTAGTACAATATTTGCTTGTGTGTTCATTTTGGGTATTAAAAATCCTCCAACATGGGTTGAAATAAAACAAATTCCGATGTATTTATGGTTTGCTGGCGGATTGTTCAGTGTTCTAGGAATCAGTCTATATTATTATATTATTCCTAAATTAGGAATATCAACTATGATCTCATTGGGATTATTTGGTCAACTGATTTTTTCAGTAATAGCAGGTCATTTCGGATGGTTAAATTTGCCAATAGAACCTATTACAATAAAAAGAGTAATAGGAATTATTACAATGATTTCAGGAATTTTAATGATCAATTTAAAATGAGAGAAAAAATAAATAAAAAAAGCTAACAATGTGTCCTATAAAACATAGTTTTCCCTACTCTTACCTTTAACTCTTGCCCCAACTACTAGAACATCTGTCATGGTATGGTGCGGATGGACTTACTATATTTAACTGGACATAAAGTTAAGAGTGTGTAGGCTGTTTAAATTAACTTTGAAAATGTGAAGTATTTGGAGTTTTGCTTAACTCATAATTAGTAAGTCATTGACATAATTTAAAGATTCTTTTTAAGTTTCAAAAAGCACGTACATCAATCCGAGGATAACCATATTTCGAGTATATTTGTTTGGACAAACCGTATACGCTACCGTATACGATTTACACTAAAACAGTAAAAATAAATTTATTAACTACTTGTTTTTCAATAGGTTGAAATAATAAAAAATAGCGTTTAAAGTTCATAACCCGGAGGTCGGGGGATCGTGCCCCCCTCTCGCTACAATTAATCCGTTGAAATTGAATGATTTACATTCAGTATCAACGGATTTTTTTTTGAAGCTCACCGTATGCGGTAGCGTATGCGGTTACTAAATAAATTATATAAAATACTGTTAATCTGAACGTTAGATATCGAAAACCGTCGGGTTTATAATATTTAAATTAAATTTAAATTTACCATGATTACCCTAATTTTGAATTATAGGTAAAACGGGATAAACATGTACTAAATTAAGACCACACCACATAGCTCATGTAGGGACATATCCCCCAACGAGTATATCGAAATGAATGAAAATAGCCCGAATTCTCTAGTTATGACCGGTACCTAAATATGGGAGGAGGTCAAGATTAGTACAATTTTGGTGTCTTTTGGCACTTTTTTTGTCGGGGTGGCAGCAAGCCACGTATCGTTACAAATAATTGATTTTCAGTATTTTAACCGTACTTATTTAAATCAAATCCCTATATGGACACTTGGCTTAAACAGCAGCTTAAGAACGTAATTATTATGTGTTATTTACAGTATAAAAGTAAGGAATATTTTCATACGATTTCATCTAACGACATATAGCTGAAAAAAGCACCGTTTCAAATCTGTAATCAAACAATTTTTAAAAACCTATATATCGTAAATTGTACCAGAGTAAGGGTGAATTTTCGGATTTTTTGTAACAAAGTAAGGGTAAAATACCATGTTGACGAGAAGCTAGGTAAATAGGAAATAGCATTTGAAGGTCAATATTTTTGCGCCTATTTTTCATAAAAAAGTAGATATGCGCCTATATTTTACAGATTGCGCTCATTTTTTTGTAAATTGCGCCCAAAATAATCAAGTTATGCCTGAAAGCACCTATTTTTCTCAAATTGCACCTGTTTTTCATGGAAGAAAGCTACCTGAAGAAGGTGTCATTGTCGGGTACAGTTCGGTAATCAATAAGCTTCAACTTAAAGCTCCCATGCTTGACCAAATAGCCTTGGTCTGCCTGCAAAACAAGAAATACCAAAACAAAGAATGGAACGTATTCCCTAAAAGCTATCTTCCTGAGGATAACAAGAATCTATCAGAACTAGAAGCACTATACAAACATTTGGTGTTCGCTCTAAAATATGAAGGGGTAAACCTTTTGTTCTTTAGTTCTTTGACAAAACATTACACAAACGAACAACTAAAGGAATTGGTCAACATTGAACCTACCGGACAATATAGCCGCCGTATTTGGTTTCTAATTGAATGGATATTACAAAAGCCTTTATCGGGAAAGGAAGATCTTACAAAAAAAAGTTATGTTCCCTTATTAGATGAAAATCTTCAATACACCATTGAAGGGGTTAAATCACCACGTCATTTGGTAATCAACAACCTGCCAGGCACCTCAAATTTTTGTCCCCTTATTCACAAGACCGAAAAATTGGAGAATTATATTGCTTCGAAGCTTTCAGAACAGAAAAACAATTTTTTGAAGGGTATTCACAAGGATATTCTACAACGTGCATCCGCATTTCTATTGTTGAAAGATTCCAAGGCATCCTTTACCATTGAAGGAGAAAGCCCAAGAAGCAAGAGGGCAGCCAGATGGGGGCAGGCCATAGGTCAGGCGGGCGTTAAAGACCTTTCCAAAGAAGAAATTGTACGCCTACAACAAATTGTCATAGAAAACCCCAGATTTATTCATATCAGTCTTCGAGAGAAAGGAGGCTTTGTGGGCGAACATGATCGTATAACGGGAGAGCCTTTACCGGAACACATCTCGGCAAAATGGCAGGATTTGGATAGATTAATGGATGGTTTGATTGCCACTAACCAACTACTATTGGACAGCAAAATAGACGGTGTTCTGGCTGCAACTTCGGTGGCCTTCGGTTTCTTGTTCATACATCCCTTGGAAGATGGTAACGGTAGAATCCATAGATATCTTATTCATCACGTACTGGCAAAAAAACAATTTACCCAACAAGGTATTATATTCCCCGTTTCGGCTTCGATACTAGATCACATTGATGACTACCGAAAGGTATTGGAACACTACTCACATCCCTTATTGGATTTTATTGAATGGAAGGAGACTGCAGATCATAATGTTGATGTCACAAATGAGACCATAGATTATTACCGTTACTTTGATGCAACAAAGCAAGCTGAGTTTTTATTCGATTGCGTAAATGACACTATCCAAAACATTATCCCGAAAGAAGTTACTTATCTGGGACAATACGATACATTCAAAAGATTCTTGGATGACGAATATGAAATGCCCGATAAAATGATAGCCATTTTGGTTCGCTTTCTAGAACAAAACGATGGAAAGTTATCAAAACGAGCCGAGGAAAAGGAGTTTACCGATTTGAAGGATGTGGAAATCCATAATATAGAAAATAAATTTAAGGAAATCTTTGTCTAGCCTGTCCCATTAAAGGTTATTTAACGGGAATACTTAAAGAGACCAAGAATGGGACACTCTGATAATATATTCTGTGTAATTGGAAAAACAGTCCTTTAAAACGGCCATTAAAAAGAACGAATGAAGAAAACAAGTACTGTACCGTTAATGGTTGGTTATACATAACTGCAATATTTTTGATTTTTCACCAAACAATCTCAGGCAAGATAGAAATTTCATTCCGCCACCATTGTTTATTATCCTTATCATGAAAACAGCTAAATTCTATTTCACCGGAATCCTCTTTAGAATATAGCTCCAAATGAATAGGATAAAAGATTCCTCCATGGAAGTCAATACACCGTTGGAGGATAGGCATGTTGACACAATAAAACAACTTGTTTTGCCAGCCATCAAGCAGGATTTTGAAAGGTTGGTTCGGAGTAGACTGTTTCAACAAGGAGCAACATCTAGATTGGGTCAACTTCCTTTTCCTGAAACGACAATGCGGGCCATTCCCTTTTAACTAGAGGATTTCATCGCAGAAGTATTTAAAGATCTCTATAGAAAGGAAGGTGATGAACATTGGGTGGAAATCCTTGAAATCCTGGCATTTGAACAGGAACAGCAGACCAATAACTTTGTCTACCATATTGAGGACTGAATATTAATATGGAGGTTCAAAGCGATGAATCGATTAGATGAAATCATCTCATAAATACTTATATGTCAATTTCTTCAATGGGGCACCTTTTAGAACGACCTGAACAGCCTTTTTAGACCTTCTACCACTAAAAATAATAAATCAAGTCAAATGTTTCACTCAGAATAGAAATAAGTTCCCAATCCATTATTCTTTCTGGAAATTCCTAAAAATGACTATTCTAAATTTCATAATTCTTATGACCATTTATATTGAGAAGTTAGTCTATAATTGGAAGTATGAAATAAGTTATAAATTTTCTCTATTAGATTTCTTTTCAATGGGCTTTTCATCTTCAATAATTTCTAAATTTTCTGGGCCTTCACTTTCCCGAACAGCTTTGACCACTTCGTTCAATTGCTTTTCCTCATCAGAAAATAGTTCATATAATTCTTCTTCAAGCATTTCATTTGAGTAAAAATAGGTCTCCAATACCCTTTTTGTCGGTTTAGGCTTATTGTAATCCATTGTACCTAGCGCCCAGGCAAATACGTGTTTATAATATGATTTGGAACAATGCAATGCTTCTTCAATCATATTATCTTTTGGATTCATTTTAGGTAAGGTCATTTCAGAAATCTTTTTCAATTCAGTCCAGAAAAGACCGGGATTAAATAGAGGATCCGATTTATCAAATTCTGCCCAAAATTGTTCCTTTCCACTTACATATTCGTCTATTACTGAAATAATTTCTTTTAGTTTTTCTATTGTTTCCTTAATAACCGGATTCGACCGGTTATTGAGAATAATCGCCTGTAGGTAATCAACAAAATAAACCTTAACGTATTTGAGATCAATCCCTAAAAAATACCACAAATCAAAATTCTGTTTGAAATGTTTGACGGCGGTATCGTTATCTCCCAAATATTTTCTCCTATTTGCAATTGACTTTTTATTTTCATACCAATATTCATTGTGCCAATGATCATTATGATTATGTGGATAAAAAACCAAAGTAAAGGAAACTACCAACCTTTTGATCGATTCTTTCAAACGCCGGTTATTGACATTTTTATATACCCGGAATAATGCCCTCAATACTTTAAGATGCGTCAACGGCGAAGCCCATATTGTTCGTAGGGGACCTGAAAGCAAAACGGAAGCGTGTGCAAATACAAATGATTTTTCTACCTGTAAATCCGAAAAAACCGGTGTGCCAAGAAGTCTTTTTTCTAGTTTATCAAAGTCGTTTTCATCAATATCAGTATCCTCATTAAAATTATTCTTGATCAACTCTTTAAATTCCTTTCTCATTGGAATGGTGATAAAATCACGGAAAACGCATTTATTAGGCTTTAACAACAATTCCTCAATAGGTTCATCTTTCAAAGGCAGGTTGTCAAAGGGCAATTTAAATGCTGTAACGGGAGAGAAACCTTCAAATTTCTTACACCTACCCTTTGGTGACCATTCTTTAAAGTGCATCAATCTTTTTTCTTCTTTTTTGGCCTCTTCCAGTTGCTGTTGTAATTTTTCAAGTTGCGAATTGTCAACCTTTTTTTTTATTTTTGCTACACTCCCTTCCAGTTTTTTAACAAGTTTCGTAATCGTTTTTTTTCGCTTAACTTCTTTAATAAATTCTGCAAAAATTTCTGTCCCTTTTAGAAGTGGCCAGGGAACCAGATCGGTTTGGGTTCCCTTTTTTGTGTTTTTACTGTTGGCCAAATAATCCCAATCGAAGGCATAGCCATCTCTGTGAGTAACATGAGGTCTAAATCTGCCACCGCATAAAAATGAACCGGATCCAATATAAAAGTGTTTATCAAAGGTATCAGGCAATTTACTGGCCTTCATGGCTTCAGGCAATATGGTTGCAGCTACAAATGCATGTGCCTGACCAATAAATTTTGCTCCGTAAATTGCTTCTGATCTGATGAAATCACTTTTTACTTTTTTTGAAGTGGCAATTTTCC
>Ga0316189_10007070_pt1 | contig 10657 bp, 12 predicted proteins | sample LowCovwburrow_MG_FD_204930 | JGI IMG/M metagenome (GOLD analysis project Ga0316189, IMG submission 204930) | Coastal sediment microbial communities from Maine, United States - Lowes Cove worm burrow | ecosystem: Environmental > Aquatic > Marine > Coastal > Sediment | place: USA: Maine... | reverse complement strand
TTGCCACCTGCCTGGTCCTCGTAAGAAGGCGCTTTGCGGTGGATGGGCATGCGCGTTTCTTCACCGATCGGACCGGCTTCATCGATTGGCCGTCCCATTACATCCATAACGCGACCGAGGGTTTTCTCACCCACAGGCACCATGATGGCCGAACCGGTGCCCGTGATGGGCAGGCCCCGTTTCAAACCGTCTGTTGATCCCAGTGCGATCGTGCGAACCACGCCGTCACCCAGCTGCTGCTGGACCTCGAGCATGATGTCGGTTCCGTCAACTTCCAGGGCATCGAATACCCTGGGCATCTTGTCGCGAGGGAATTCGACGTCTACGACAGCGCCGATAACCTGAACAATTAATCCACCACTCATTGTTAGCTCCTAAGCTCTAAATCCTGTTGATGGCCGGCCTTAAACGGCAGCCGCACCACCAACTATTTCTGAAATTTCTTGTGTAATTGCCGCCTGGCGGGCCTTGTTGAATACCAGCGTCAGTTCGTCAATCAAGTCGCCGGCATTGTCAGTTGCATTCTTCATCGCGATCATTCGCGCAGCATGCTCAGAGGCCAGGTTTTCCAATACAGCCTGGTACACATCGGCCTCGATGTAGCGAACCAGAACCGTGTCGAGTAATGCTTCTGCGTCCGGCTCGTAAATGTAGTCCCAGATGTCGTGAATCTCTTCATCGTCCGTTTCCGGCAAGGGCAGCAGCTGCTCCAGTGTCGGTGACTGGGTCATCGTGTTTACAAAGTCGTTGTACACCACGTACACCAGGTCGACAGTTCCTTCCCGGTAGGCATCCAGCATCACCTTGATCGAGCCAATCAGGTCTTCGATTTGTGGCTTTTCACCCAGGTCACTGGCGTGAGCCGCAATCTCGATCTTGATGTTCTTGAAGAAAGCAGATGCTTTCTTACCGAGCGTAACCAGGCTGACCTCTGCATCTTTTTCCTGCCACTCCCGGACGCTCGCCAGCACCAGCTTGAACAGGTTGGTGTTCAAACCACCGCAAAGCCCGCGATCCGAAGAAACGATGATGTAACCAACTTTCTTGGTTTCTTCCCGCCGCACCGTGAATGGATGGCGGTACTCCGGGTTCGCTTTGCTGAGGTGACCCATCACGCGGCGAATCATGCGCGCATAAGGACGGGTCGCATTCATCAGATCCTGCGACTTGCGAATTTTGCTGGCTGAGACCATCTCCAGGGCCGAGGTCACCTTCTTGGTGTTCTCAATGCTCCGGATTTTGGTGGTAATTTCCTTTCCGCCTGCCATACTCGGCTTGCTCCCAATTAGTACCTAATGCCGTTCCCTACCAGGATCCGGTTGCTTTAAAAGCATCCAGAGCGGCCGTGAGCTGAGACTCAATGTCATCATTCCAGCTACCCTCGTTCAGGGTGCCAAGCAATTCAACTTGTGACGACGCCATGTGGTCAATCAGCGCTGCTTCGAAAGCGCCAATTTTCTGCAGATCCACGTCATCCAGGTAACCACGGTCTGCAGCAAACAGCGACACAGCCATTTCTCCGACAGACAACGGGCTGTACTGTTTCTGCTTCATCAATTCCGTAACGCGCTGGCCGCGATCAAGCTGTTTGCGGGTTGCGTCGTCAAGGTCGGAGGCGAACTGCGCAAAGGCAGCCAGCTCACGATACTGAGACAGTGCCAGACGAATACCACCACCCAGCTTCTTGATGACCTTGGTCTGGGCAGCGCCACCCACACGGGATACAGACAGACCGGCGTGAACGGCCGGGCGGATACCTGCGTTAAACATGTCTGCTTCCAGGAAGATCTGGCCATCGGTAATGGAGATTACGTTAGTCGGAACGAAGGCTGACACGTCGCCTGCCTGCGTTTCAATGATCGGTAATGCCGTCAGCGATCCTGTCTTACCTTTAACTTTGCCATCGGTAAACTTTTCAACATAGTCCACGTTTACACGTGCTGCACGTTCCAGCAAGCGCGAGTGCAGGTAAAACACGTCACCCGGGTACGCTTCCCGTCCCGGCGGACGACGCAGCAGCAAGGAAACCTGGCGATAAGCCCAGGCCTGCTTCGTCAGATCATCATAGATGATCAGTGCGTCTTCGCCGCGATCGCGGAAGTACTCACCCATGGTGCAGCCCGAGTACGGTGCGATGTACTGCATGGCGGCTGATTCAGATGCAGAGGCGTTGACCACGATGGTGTGCTCCATCGCGCCGTGCTCTTCAAGCTTGGCGACCAGGTTGGCCACGGTAGACTGCTTCTGACCGATCGCCACGTATACGCACTTAATGCCTGAGGCGACCTGGTTGATAATGGTATCGATTGCGATTGCAGTCTTACCAATCTGGCGGTCACCAATGATCAGCTCGCGCTGTCCACGACCAATTGGAACCATCGAGTCGATTGACTTCAAACCGGTCTGAACCGGCTGATCAACTGATTTACGCCAGATAACACCGGGTGCCACTTTCTCAATGGGAGCAAATCCATCGTTCTCGATAGGACCCTGCCCGTCGATGGGCGCACCCAATGCGTTGACCACTCTGCCCAGCAGGCCGGGGCCATGCGGAACTTCGAGAATACGGCCGGTGCACTTTACGGTGTCGCCTTCGGTGATGTGCTCGTAATCGCCCAGGATAACGGTACCGACCGAATCACGCTCAAGGTTGAGCGCCAGGCCGAACGTATTTCCGGGGAACTCGATCATCTCGCCCTGCATGGCGTCTTCGAGACCGTGAATGCGGGAGATACCATCGGAGACACTCACTACCGTGCCTTCGTTACGTGTCTCGGCTGATATATTCAGCTCCTCGACCCGTTTTTTGATCAACTCGCTGATTTCAGATGGATTCAATGTCGTCTGCATCTTTTTTTTCCCATGTAGTCACCGTTACTACGGCGACCGGTTCAAATATTTAGTTGGCCAGGCTGTTGGATAGCTTCTGGAGCCTGCCTCGCAAGGAGCCGTCAATAACCTGGTCGCCGGCGTAAACCACCGCACCACCGATGACACCAGCGTCAATCTCGTTTTCAAGTTCGATTTCACAATCGAAACGACGCGCAAGAGCTTCACGCATACGGCCTGCCTGACCCTCATCCAGCGGAACCGCTGATACAACCTTGACGCTCAGTCGCTTTTCAGCCTCATCGCGTAAGGTGCGGAACAGGCCGGTAACCTGTGGCAGCAATGACAAACGCGAGTTCTCGGACAACACGGAAACATAGTCCCGAAACCGGCTATCGAAGGCCTCACCTGCGGCTTCCATGATGATGGCGACAGCCTGGGCATTACTCACATCCGGGCTATCCAGCAAGTTTGCCATGGCGGCGTTTTCGACAATCTCACTTGCCAGGCTCAGCATCCCATCCCAGCGGGCCAGGGCTTGCTCACCCTGGGCCAGCTCAAAGGCGGCTTTTGCATATGGACGTGCCAAAGTAGTCAGGCTGCTCATGTTCAGATCTCGGCAATCAGGTTATCGAGAAGTTCGCGATGGGTGTTTTCATCAACTTCTTTCTCGAGAATCTGCGAGGCACCCAGTACAGCCAGGCTGGCCACGGACGAACGAAGTTCTTCCCGCGCCTGGTTCGCTGCCTGGACGATTTCCGCTTCCGCGGCAGTAACCTGCCGTTTACGTTCGGATGTCGCGTCATCTTTCGCCTGATCGAGTATCTGCGAGTGCCGCTGGTTTGCCTGATCAACGATTTCTCCCGCCTTTTCGCGGGCTTCATTGATTTGCTCGTCAACGGTCACCTTTGCAGCTTCCAGTTCCTTCTCGGCCCGATCAGAGGCGGCAAGACCTTCAGCGATTTTCTCGCGTCGCTCGTCCATTGCCTTGATCAGCGGAGGCCAGAGGAATTTCATGCAGAACCACACGAAGATCATCATCGCGATTGACTGCAATATTAAAGTGGCATTGATATTCATGCCTTACCTCGTTCAGATGTTCGGTTTACCTGCCCGGATACCCGGGCGGGCGTATGCCGGTTAAAAAATTAACCGCCCAGGGCAGCTTGCAGCTGTCCAACAAACGGGTTAGCGAATGTGAAGAACAACGCAATACCCACACCGATCATCGCAACAGCATCCAGCAGGCCGATAGCCAGGAAGAACTTACCCTGCAGCATCGGAGCCAATTCAGGCTGACGTGCAGATCCTTCCAACAGGCGACCACCCAGGATACCCACACCGATACCAACGCCAAGTGCACCCAGACCAATCAGCAGGGCTACAGCGATTGCGGTCATACCAATTACAGTTTCCATCAAAAACTCCCGTTCTCAGATATTGCTAACAAAAAATTAAAAACAAAAAACCAAACAAAACTTCAATTCATCAATGATGCTCGCTAGCCATGCTCAGGTACACGATTGTCAGCATCATGAAAATGAATGCCTGAAGCGTGATAACGATCAGGTGGAACACGGCCCACCCGAAGTGCATCAACTGCCCGCCAAGGAAAGCCAAACCGCCCACAAGCAGCATTTCCAGCAGCAACAACAGTAGCGTGGGCTTCATTGCCAGCTTACCTTTCAGGTTCAGCCAGAGCGTGGCAAATATGGTTGCCGTGGCGACAATCCAAAACCATGCCGGGACGTGGCCATGGAAAAGTGAACTAAGGCCGGCAGCAAACCAGGCAGATCCCGCTGTGAAAATCAGCGCGATCAGGATAAAAATGAGCTCGCCCGCGTATAGGTTGCCAAAAAGTCGCAAGCCGAGCGAAACGGGTTTAGCCAGTAAGGAAACCACCTCGAGAACGAAGTTGAAAGCCATCACCAGCGGCCAGACAATTTTCGGCATACCCAATTCTTTTGGATTCAGCGGGTTCATCACCAGTTCGCTGACAAAACCACCCACGCCCTTGAAACGAAGCGAATAGATGATGATCAGCACGAAGACCGTTATGGACATGCCCAGGGTAGCGTTCACATCAGTGGTTGGAACAACCTTTTGATACACGTGGTGCGGATCGGCGCCGAGCAGCTTTTCAGCGCCTTGCTGGGTCACCCACGGCAGCCAGTCAACAGGAATCAGATCCATGAAATTCATGAAGAAAATCCACACGAACAATGTCAGGGCCAGTGGTGCGATCAGACGGCTGGTGCCATGGAAAGTTTCCCTGACACTGTTGTCCACGAATTCAACGATTGACTCCACGAACGCCTGGAAGCGGGTAGGCACCCCGGAGTTGGCCTGCTTTGCGACGGCGCGGAACATGAACAAAAAGACTGCGCCCAGTAACAGGGACCAGAACATGGTATCAACGTGGAAGGCCCAGAAACCCATAGCCTGCGCCTCGGCAGCCGTGTGCGCAAAACTCCAGCCGTTTTCGGGATGATTTCCGAATGTCAGGTTCTGCAGATGGTGCCCGATATATTGACCTGTTGTGATCTGTTCGCTGCCGCCAGCCATTCCGTATCCTGCTTTTTTGCTTTTTCCAGCCGGGGCGATGCTACCGCACCCAACCCGAAAGTGTGTTCAAACCAATAAAAATCAAGTGCCCCGTGGGACTTTTTACGCTATTCCCGGAAAGCCAGGGCCAACCCGACCCAGTTGGCGATCAGCACGCCGATCATCCCCAGGAAGAAAAATCCTGCTGCCAGCGGCTTCACCCAGATGAAGACCAGTGCGCAGAGCAGACCGGTCAACGCCAGTTTGCCGAACTCGGCGAGCATTGCCATGCGCAAAAAATCCGCACTGTCACTGCCCACTTTCCTCAACACCAACACGGTAAACAGCAACCCCGGCAGATAGACTGCCAGGCTTCCGAACAGTGACGAATATGCCGCCACCGGACCGGCCAGGAATGACAGCAAAGCCAATCCAACTGCAGTCAGGGACTGGATTCTCAGGCCTTTCAATTTACCTTCCAGCACTCCGTGTTTCTTTGACTTCGATCAGCCCGCGAGACAACAGCCTGCAAGCAGCTGGCCAAAGACCGCCCATTTTAGCAACTATTAATATGTCCCGGCAATGGGTCCTTACTCGGAAAGGTCGAGACGATCGAGGATGCCTTCAAATTCATCGGGATTGTTATAACTGATAACGAGCTTTCCCTTGCCGGAAGCAAGGTGCTGAATCTTGACCCGCGCACCCAGCGTCTCACCCAGGCGGGTCTGCAGGCGCAGAATGTCCGGGTCGACACGTCGGTTGCCTTTTTTCTTTTTCGACTGCTGCAGCCGGCGTACCAGGTTTTCCGTGTCACGCACCGACAAGCGCTTGTGCACTACTTCGCGTGCCGCCTGTACCTGCAAGTCGTCATCCAGGGACAGAAGCGCCCTGGCATGCCCCATTTCTATCAGGCGCATGTCGATCATGTCTTTTACTTCCTGCATCAGCTCGAGCAGACGAAGCAGGTTGGAGACGGCTGCGCGTGAGCGGCCGACTGCGTCAGCGGCTTCCTGGTGGGTCATCTCGAAATCGTCGATCAGGCGACGCAGAGCGGTCGCTTCTTCCAGCGGGTTGAGATCCTCCCGCTGAATATTCTCGATCAGCGCCATCGCGACCGAAGCCTCGTCGGGCACATCGCGGATTACCGCGGGAATATCACTTATTTCCGCGAGCTGGGCAGCCCGCCAGCGTCGCTCACCTGCGATCAGTTCGTACTGGCCCTCTCCCACCGGCCGGACGACGATGGGCTGGACAACCCCTTGTGCACGAATCGAATCAGCCAGTTCGCCCAGCTTCTCTTCGTCGAACACCGAGCGCGGCTGATAGCGCCCCGGGCGAATCACGTCGAGCGGCAGGTTCTGCAAGGTATCCGGCGACTCGTTCTGGACCTGGTTCAAGGTTTTTTGGCTGAGCATGGAGCTCAGGTTACGCCCCAGCACGGGTTTTTTTCGATTCGTCATGTTCTATGCCATTTCCCGGGCCATGCCCTGTTTCTCGTGACGCCGCAGCATCTCACCGGCCAGCGCGATGTGGGCGATAGCGCCTTTCGATCGCGGATCGTAAAGCAATACCGGCAGACCATAACTGGGGGCCTCAGCCACCCGCACGTTACGCGGTATCAAGGTCCGGTAGACCCGGTCACCAAAGTTTTCAATCAGTTGATCCGAGACTGCGGTCGCCAGGTTGTTTCGGCCATCGTACATCGTGCGCAACAGGCCCTCTATATGTAAACCCGGATTGACGCTACCGCGAATCTGCTCAATCGTGTTCAACAAGCCCGTCAGGCCTTCCAGGGCGTAATACTCGCATTGCATCGGAATCAACACACTGTTTGCCGTTGCCAGCGCATTCAGGGTCAGCATGCTCAGCGCCGGGGGGCAATCGATGAAGATCCAGTCGTAACGCTCGAGTAATGGCTGTAATGCCCTTTTCAACGCGTATTCCCGGCCATCACGCTGTAGCAGCGCGACCTCTGCAGCAGTCAGGTCGCCGTTAGAGGGGAGCAGGTCGAACTCCATGTTCTCCGGGCTGAGGATGGTTTCGTCGATAGAACGCTCATCCAGCAGAACCTCACAGGCGGAGACTTCAAGTGTGTAAGCATCAATGCCGCAACCTGTAGTCGCATTTCCCTGCGGATCCAGGTCGACCAACAGCACGGAAAATTTCATCCGGGCAAATGCCGCGGCCAGGTTGACACAGGTGGTGGTCTTTCCGACACCGCCTTTTTGATTTGCTACAGCGATGATTCGGGCAGACATGGGCTGGCTTCTTTTTTAAGTCTTGGATTGGGATTCATGCAATGACGGACATAATGACGAGGTGACGGTCCTCTTGCAATCCCGGCACGTCAAGTTTTTCTACTGAATCGATACGCAGCCATTCCGGAACCTCCTCCAGTTCACGCTCCGGGAAGCGCCCCTTCATCGCCAGGAGCCTGGCTGGAGCTGCCGCCAGGTGCCGTGCTGCCCGCGCAAATGGAACCAGCCCGGAAAAAGCCCGGCTGATGATCATATCGAACGGTTGATCGCTTACAAATGACTCGAGCCGCTCCTGCACCGGCCTTACATTTTCAAGGCCAAGCTGGCGGCGCACGTGATTAAGGAATCGCACCCGCTTACCGGAACTGTCCAGCAGAGTCACTTCAAGCGCAGGCATGGCGACCGCGAGCGGAATACCCGGCAACCCGGCACCGGTCCCGGCATCCAGTAAACGTCCACCATCGATAAAGGGAGCAACGGACAGGGAGTCCAGCAGGTGCCGCGTGACCATTTCCAGCGGGTCTTTGACCGCGGTCAGGTTGTAGGCCTTGTTCCAGCGTTCCAGCTGGACAAGATACTCGAGCAGCATTTGTTCCTGTGCGGTGCCCAGATCCAGCCCGTCCAGTTGAAGGACACCGGTATGCAGGGCCTGCGCCAGAAATTCAGCCGGCATTGCAGTCCTTCGCTACTTCTTCAGACCTGCAGAACGCATTTCCTTGGACATCGTTTGGGCAATGTCGGCAGCCGTATCCGCGTGTTCGGTATCCTTGGTAAAAGTCACGATACGCCAGACCGGCTTTTCTGTTTCCAGGTCGTAGTAGCTGGATTCCACGTAAGCGGTGCTTCTGAAATCCGCATAGCCCGGCCCCTGGCGTACGGCGTACACACTGGTCATGCCGGTGAAGTATGGCCGGCCCCAGCTATAGCTTGAGCCGGTGCCCAGATATTCCAGCCAGTAATCGGAACGGACGTACTTTTCCTGTTCCCCGGCACCCGCGTAAAACATCACAATCACGCCATCGACGTTGGCCTGCCGGAGCAGACCGGTAGCCGCTTCCGGGTCGATTTCACCGCGGATGCCGCCACTCATACCCGGGATATTGCTGGCGGGAACCACCGGAAGGCCGGCCTTGCTCATGATCTTTGCAACGTCGATTTCAACGGCCTTGCGCATCAACGCATCGGGAAGTACGGCGATGACGGCGACTTTGTCCGGCTTGTGAGTAACCGGCTCGTCGGTTTTCCAGTTGTCGACCGTGCGCGTCTGTGCGCAGGCTGGCAGGAACAGTACCGCCACGATCGCCAGGAGAGTGAGTCGGCCGGTGTGGCTAAGATTTTGAAGGGTCATTGGGAAATCCGCAGGTGTAAAGCCAGCATCTTAACCCATGGCTGGTTTAGTCGGAAGTGAGCGCTTCTATTGAAAGGTCAAGTTCCTCGGCCCGGTGGCAGGCTACCCAGTCGCCGCTTTCCATGCGGCGCAGGGCCGGCACATCCGCCTCGCAGCGCTTTACCCGGAAGGGGCAGCGGTTATGGAAAATACAGCCTTTGGGGCGCTCGTACGGCGACGGCATGTCTCCGGTCAGCCAGCTGTCCTGCCTGACCGCAGCCGCCAGCTTCGGATCGGGAATCGGCACCGACTTCATCAGCGCGTTGGTATAGGGATGCAGGGGGCGACGGTACATATGCGCTTTGTCCGAGACCTCCATGGCCTGCCCCATATACATCACCATAACGCGGTCACTGATATGCCTGACAACAGACAGATCATGGGCAATGAAGATCAGGGCCAGGCCCAGTTTTTTCTGCAAATCCTTCAACAGGTTGATGATCTGAGCCTGGATCGAAACGTCCAGCGCACTGACCGGTTCATCGCATATCAGCAGGCGCGGGTTAAGCACCAGCGAGCGCGCAATACCAATACGCTGACACTGCCCGCCTGAAAACTCGTGGGGGTAGCGGTTGATCTGGTTGGGTAGCAAACCGACCACCTTCATCATGCCACGGGTGCGCTCCTCAACCTGCAAGCGCTCCATGTTCGGATAAAACGTCCACAGCGGTTCCGCGATGATATCACCGGCCGTCATGCGGGGATTGAGGGAGGCGACAGGATCCTGAAACACGATCTGCAACTCTTTCCTTTTCTGGCGCATTTCCTCCTCGTCCAGCCCGGTGAGCTCTTCGCCACGCCACATTACACGCCCCCGGCCCGGCTGGATCAGGCCAAGAATGGCACGTGCAAGCGTAGATTTGCCTGAACCCGACTCTCCTACAATCCCCATGGTCTCGCCAGGATGCAACTCGAAGCTGATCCCGTCCACCGCCCGCAATTGGCGTTCACGGCGGCTAAGAATACCCCCGGTGAAACTCTTGAAGGTGACGGCAAGGTCCTGCACCCTGAGGACAGGCTTAATCATTCAGCCACCTCCGTTTCCTCCATCTGTATAACCATTTCGCCGCCTTCCATCGGCAGCACGCAGCGGCTCATCCGGCCATCTTCGGCCAGCCACAGCGGTGGCCGTTCCCGGCAGGCCTCGGTAGCCTCAACGCAACGGTCCCTGAATCGGCAACCGGTTGGTAAATCCTGCAAATTCGGTGGATTGCCGGGTATGGCCTGCAGTTCATCGTCCGAAGCCCGGTCCAGCCGTGGCACCGAGGCCAGCAAGCCCCGTGTGTAGGGGTGTTGCGGGCGATAGAACACATCATCCACGCTGCCTGCCTCTACCGCCTCGCCGGCATACATAACGATAACCCGGTCAGCAATTTCCGCGACGGCAGCCATGTCATGGGTAATCAGGATCAGGGACATGTGGGTTTGCTTCCTGAGCTCACTGACCAGCTCACTTATCTGTGCCTGCACCGTTACATCCAGTGCCGTACTTGGCTCGTCAGCAATTAACAGGTCAGGTGCACACAAAAGGCCGATGGCTATCATGACCCGCTGACGCATACCGCCGGAATACTCGTGCGGATACTGCTTAATGCGTTCTTCCGGGTCGGGAATGCGAACCGCACGCAGCATTTCCACA
>Ga0316189_10007069_pt1 | contig 10657 bp, 13 predicted proteins | sample LowCovwburrow_MG_FD_204930 | JGI IMG/M metagenome (GOLD analysis project Ga0316189, IMG submission 204930) | Coastal sediment microbial communities from Maine, United States - Lowes Cove worm burrow | ecosystem: Environmental > Aquatic > Marine > Coastal > Sediment | place: USA: Maine... | reverse complement strand
GAGCGACCAAAATGCCCCGTTTATCCGGGGTAATAGATGAGCGTTACCATTGGGCGTTACAAAGTACCGATTCAAATTACGCTGATCCAGGCAGTCAAGTTCAGTATAGGCAAAACCATACATTGCTTGATCTCAACGTCATAGTCAGTTGGCATAGCGCGGGTAAAGAAAGAACAGTCGAGCTCGACTCTACCCAATTGGCCATTAAAGAATGAGACAACCCTCAAAAACAGCAGGGTTTACCCTGATTGAAATACAAATCGCATTATTAGTGCTGCTATTAATTGTCGGTGTGTTGATGGGAAGCATACAGTTGGCGGCTAAAACGAGCCAAGCCACCGAAAGGCTGTCGACCAATAATAATGATTTACGCATTATATCGGCCTTATTAAAACAGCAAATAACTAGCATAGTGCCATTAAAAGCACTGGAAGATAGCAAAACAAAATTGTTATTTAAAGGTGAAAGCGATGAGCTATATTACGTGGGCTATTTACCCGAACATGTTGTGGTGGGCGGCCCTTGGCTTATTCATCTTTATGAAAGTGATAATCAATTATGGCTGGATTATCGGGTTTTTGATAGCACACGCACAATAAGGGAAAACCTGTCCGATGACTACCAACAAGTCAATTTATTAAGTAGTATCGACGCATTTTCAGTTGAGTATTACAATCAAAAAAATGGCAACTGGAAGTCAACTTGGACTAATATAGACCGGATGCCCAGCGCTATAAAAATACAGATCGACCAAGCAGAATTGACGTGGCCAGAGCTTATTACACCTATTAAAAGCTATAGTGCTAGTAAAACGCCATTTCATGTGTTGAAAATAAACTGATAGCCTACTTATCGATGGGCTTAAAATGTAGCAGGTTCAGCCAGCTTGATATTTGATTCTTGATGATATAAATGGCGGAGAGCGAGGGATTCGAACCCTCGATAGGGATTAACCTATACACACTTTCCAGGCGTGCGCCTTCAGCCACTCGGCCAGCTCTCCTAATTTTTGCGAAAGGTTACATTAGATTGCCGCTGGTGACAAAATTATACTTCGACAGCTTGCGCTTCGGTGTTGGTTTCAACGTTGCCATCTATCTCATTCGACGTATCATCTTTATCGACAGCTTCGACAGCTTCGACAGCTTCGACAGCTTCGACAGCTTCAACAGCTTCAACAGCTTCAACAGCTTCAACAGCTTCAACAGCTTCAACAGCTTCAACAGCTTCAACAGCTTCAACAGCTTCAACAGCTTCAACAGCTTCAACAGCTTGCGCTTCGGTGTTTACGTCAACGTTGCTGTCTGTTTCATTAGATGCGCCCTCAGTGGCCGTCGCTTCTGCATTGTTATCATGGCGACGTTTTTTGTCGCCTTGCCGAGCATAGTAGGCAAGACCTTTTAAGACAATATCAGGATAGTGTGCAACCGACGATGGAAGTAAAGGTATTAATATTTCTGCATCGCCACCGGTAATAATAAAACGGATGCGCTGATTAAACTGCTCTTTTAAATCAGTGATAAGTTGTTCTAAGGTGGCTGTCACGGTGTAAAGCGTGCCGGCTTGAATAGCGCTTTGAGTATTAACGGCTAGGGTTTTAAATTCTGACTCTTCTAAAGTCTCATTTAAATCACTGGTGTTATCTAATAAGGACTGACGCATTAAACCTAAGCCGGGTAAAATCATACCGCCTTGATGTAGGCCATATTTGGTCACAATATCGACAGTAATGGCCGTACCACAATCAATAATACAGGTAGCCATACGAGCATGTTGACGGGCAGCGATAAGGGCTAGCCAGCGATCAATACCCAATGCGTCTACATCAGTGTATGAATTCGTGACACCAAACCGTTTCTTTTCGCTACGAACGAAAGTAGGAGTGACTTGATATTTCTTTTCAGCCCATTCAGTTAATTGCTGAGCGATTTTCTCGCCAGCGACATTAGAGACGAAAATAGCTTCAATATTATCGATAGTTTTGAAGTGACTATTTAGAGAAGCTTTAATGCCCGTTTTGCTACGGTTAAAGGCGTGACTTTCTGTGAGGCGGCCTGCTTCTATAAACGAATATTTGACGCGGGTATTACCAATATCAATTAATAATTTCATGAGGCAAACCGGATGCTGACATGGCTATTAGCGAGGGTATGAATTTGGTCTTGATATTCATAGCGCAACTGACCTTCCTCATCAATACCGCATGCTTTAGCAATAAGTGTTTTATCGTCACTGATAAGTTTAATAGTGGCATTATGAAGTGCGTCATACTGAGGCCAAAGCGGCACGAAATCCTGCAATCCACGTGCTTGGAATAGTGTAAGTGTTTCAATCATATTTTGAATTATGTGTCCTGCCAGTTGATTTCTACAGGGTACTTTCGTACAAAGCTGTTGAAGGCTGGTTGTCGGTTGTTGTATTTTATTTTGAGTGGAAATTGGAAGCTTAAAATTAAGGCCAATTCCAATGACGACATTATGTTGATTGCCGAACCTAGATTCTACTAGAATTCCAGCAAGCTTTTGTCTGTCATATAAGATATCGTTGGGCCATTTCAATTGTAAGCCATTGATTCCTTGTGTTTTTAAAGTATTTATCAAGCCTATACCAATGGCGATACTTAAGCCGTTTTTCAACGTATTTGCGGGAAATGGCCAGAAAAGTGATAAGTATAAATTGCCTGCAGAAGGCGACTGCCATTGATCGCCGCGACGTCCACGGCCTGCGGTCTGGTGTTCACTAAGACAAACGGCAGGTGTATTTATGCCCTGTTCCAAACGTTGCCAGAGTTGATCATTGGTTGATGAAACTGACTCATAAATGGCGATATCAGCCAGCTGCTGATAAAGCTCAGGCTGAATAGCTTGGACAATTGCAGATTGAGATAGCGGTTGGAAAGGTGTGTCGACAGTATCAGTCAAAAGTAACGGTAAACTCAGGCAGGTGATTTAAAGTGGCTTATCTTAACAAATAAAGTTAGGCAATTAGATCTAATAATCTTTCTGATGTATTCGAAGAAATAAGATTAAATAATGTGTTTAATCCGGTGACTTAGCCAACATTTTTGCATTAAACCGAATAAACAGTATTGATGAAGTAAAGCATAAGGTGCTAAATAATACTGCCAAAGTGGGATATAAATCAAAGTGTTGTGCGCTATACAACTCACCGATAGCATGAGAAAAATAAAATAACATTAGAAAGCTATTCCATGCGTGGGTATAGGGTCTGCCATGCAATAGGCCTCGTAAGGGTAGCAATAAGGGCAATAAAGCGATGGCTAACAAGCTGGCAGTAGGGAAGTTGTCACTGTGCTCGGCGATGGTGATCCAACAGATCAAAGTGATCATCAAGCCAAAAAAGCACAATAAGGAGAGTCGTCTAAAAAAAGCGCTCACTGTTCAAGGGTTTTCGCTGTATTGGCAACACGCTGCCCTAATACACGACAAAGCTGGGCTTCGTCTTCGCTTAACGCTCGATGGTTTTGGCTGCCCGCTAAATGACTGGCACCGTATGGTGTACCGCCATCAGTGGTGTTCATTAATGTGTCATTATCATAGGGTAAGCCCATTATGATCATGCCGTGATGGAATAACGGTAACATCATAGATAATAAAGTCGATTCTTGACCGCCATGTAGGCTGCCAGTGGAAGTGAAAACCGCTGCTGGTTTGCCGATTAAGGAACCAGACAGCCAAAGATCACTGGTGTTATCAAGAAAATATTTCAGTGGTGCTGCCATATTACCAAAACGGGTTGGACTCCCCAGCACAAGGCCTACACAGTCTTTTAAATCATCTTGTGTGACGTATAGATGACCTTGTTCAGGAATAGCATCTTCCGTGGCTTCACAGACTGTTGAGATGGCAGGCACAGTTCTTAAACGACTTGTGCAGCCCTCAACGCTCTCTATACCACGTGCAATCTGTTCAGCCATAGAACGAACATGGCCAGACTGACTGTAATAGAGCACAAGAATGTCATTCATGATGTGAACAGGTCGAGCACGGATTCAGGTGGGCGGCCTAGTTTAGCGCTACCATTGTGAACAACAATAGGACGCTCAATCAGTTTTGGGTGTTCAGACATCGCTTGCAGTAATGCTGCGTCGGATAGCGAGGTATCTTTAAGCCCCAGTTCTTTATATACAGCTTCACCTTTTCGGAGCAAATCGCGCGGTGTAATAGCGAGTTGTTCAACTAAAGTGGCTAGGGTGGCAACATTAGGTGGCTGAGCTAGATAGTCGATAATATTCGCTTGAATATTATTTTGTTCGAGTAAAGCTAAAGTTTGGCGAGACTTACTACAGCGAGGATTATGGTAAATATCAGTCATGCTAAGTTTCCAATACGTGTTCAAGGGCATAAGAGTGGAGTTCAATTGGACGAATAGTACTCCATTGTTGACAGCCAGGGCAGTGCCAATGCATGGTTTTGCCCGAAAAACCACAATGTTGGCAGAGGTAGCGACGTTCATGCTCGAGTAAATGCTGAGTAATACCTTGAACTAAGGGAATCAGGGTTGGCTGGCTAATCTCCCCCAGCGATACCAGCGTATGCAGCCCCTCAATAGAAGGTTTTTGTGCCAATTGCTGTTGTAAATAGTCTTGTGCTTGTTCGGTACCAAATTGTATTTCGATAATCTGTGTCAGCATGATATGGGCGCTGATCATAGCAGGGTGGCGGACAAGTATGGATTTAAGCCAAGTGTTAAATGCGGGTAATTTATCCATCTGCTGATAGCACACTTTTAACAGTGGCAAGGCTTCTGGAAGATAGTGTGGATCTTGTTGCTCGATACGCTCTAGCGATTTCAAAGCCTTATTGTAATTGTCTTCTTTGATATATAGATTGGCTTTTAATAAAGCGGCACGTACACAATTAGGGTTAAATTGGTTAGCTTGTTTGAGTAAAGGCAAAGCCTGTTGGCTTGCACTGTTTAATGTTTCTTCAGCTAATTCGCAATAGAACTGTGCTATCTCTGCACCTCGTTTTTGAGGATCTTGCGATTGTAGTTTTTTAGCCATATCAATGGCTTTTTGCCATTGCCGTTCCTGCTGATAAATACCTAATAAATGTTGGTAAGCATCATTGGGAGGAGTAGGTGAATTTAATAATTCAAGAAATAATAATTCAGCACGATCGAGTACACCAGCACTCATATAATCCAAACCCAGTTCTATCATCGCCTGATCACGTTGAGATGGTTTTAATGTGGGCCGTGCAATTAAATTCTGGTGGATACGAATAGCACGTTCTGTCTCACCACGACGCCGAAACAAGTTAGCTAAAGCCAGATGTGTTTCGACGGTTTCACTATTGACTTCAAGCAGTCGAATGAAGACATCAATAGCCTTATCGGGTTGTTCATTGAGTAAGTAGTTCAGCCCCTTAAAATATTCAGGGCTAACAGAGCTGTGTTTTGGGTCATAGCGTTTTTTATAGTGTTTTCTGGCCGATAACCAACCTGACAATGCTGCAATAGGTAATAGCAGGAATATCCATTCCATGGCAGATGACTAGTTAGCGTCTTTGATCGGCAAGATACGTAGGCTATTAAGTTCTTGTTCACTCACATCGACTTTTTTCAGCAAACGCCTATTTTCATAACGTAATCGTAAAGTACCGATAAAAATAGCCAGCGCACCTAAAACAATACCGATAACAAGTGAAACAATAACAACGACCGAAAGCGGCAGTGTCAAAGTACCCAGATAATATTGGATATCAACAGGCCCGTTGTTAATAGCAGAAAAAGCGGCACCAGCAGCAAAAACTGCGATGAAAATGATAATAGTAATAATCCGTTGCATAGCGAACAATCTCAATCAAGTGATAAAAATGTCATAGTTTTAAGGCTACTACCTTAATGAGCGATCATACCTTAAAATGACACATTGCCCAGATTAGATTGAAATCATGTAAAATTGCCGCTCAAATGACAATGTGTATCGCTACATACTAGACCGCTGGAGAAATTAAATGACCTTTGTTGTCACCGAGAACTGTATTAAATGTAAATATACCGACTGTGTTGATGTCTGCCCGGTTGATTGTTTTCATGAAGGTCCTAACTTTTTAGTGATTGATCCAGAAGAGTGTATTGACTGCACCTTATGTGAGCCAGAGTGCCCAGCGGAAGCCATTTATTCTGAAGATGACCTGCCAGAGAATCAGGCGCATTTTACCGAGCTTAATGAAGAATTGGCTAAAATATGGCCGGTACTCTCGGAGAAAAAAGACGGGCCTGCTGACGGCGCTGACTGGGATGGTAAGCCGGATAAGCTTAAGCTGTTAGAACGTTAAGAACTTAAACAATATTACAAAAAAGCCCGCGTTAGAAGCGGGTTTTTTTTATTAAATTAAATAAAAATTTAGGCCATCAAAACTTTTAATTTTTTAAGCGCGTTATTTTCGATTTGACGAATACGCTCAGCTGAGACTTGATAATGGTCAGCCAAGGTATGCAATGTGGCTTTACCTTCATCGTTTAACCAGCGTTGACGCAAAATATCCTGACTACGTTCATCTAATGTGGCTAAGGCATTACTCAATTTTTGTTCTTGATGATTAGAAAAGTCTGCCTTTTCTATACGTTGCGATGGGTCGGAGTTATCAGGCCCCGCTAAATAGGCGGCAGGCGAGAAGTGATTATCGTCATCATCGGCATCGACAGGTAAGTCAAATGAGGTGTCAGGTTGCGCTAGGCGCCGTTCCATATCCATCACATTCTCTGGTGTAACACCTAAATCTTCAGCCACCGCTTCAACTTCAGCATGGTTTAACCAACCTAAACGTTTTTTAGCACTACGTAGATTAAAAAACAGTTTACGCTGTGCTTTGGTGGTGGCTATTTTGACGATACGCCAGTTTTTGATGACATATTCATGGATTTCAGCCCGGATCCAATGCACAGCAAAAGAGACCAGGCGGACGCCTTTTTCAGGGTCGAAGCGTTTGACCGCTTTCATCAATCCAATATTACCTTCTTGTACAAGATCGGCAACAGGCAAACCATAACCGCTATAGCCTTTAGCGATGCGAGAAACAAAACGTAAATGCGAAAGGACCAGGCGTTGTGCAGCATCGCGGTCGCCATCTCGTTGTAGACGGGTCGCTAAGTCGTACTCTTCTTCAGCCGTTAAAACAGGAATATTGTGTGCAATATTCGTATAGGATTCAATACTCCCTATCGGGGCTAAAGCAAGTTCATATGGGGTTACAGCTGTTGTCATTCCTGACCTTCCTAAAATTTTATTCTGTGAATAATAACATGAAGTTAAAGTATAAAACTACAACAATAAGAACAAACTATGAGACTAAAGTTCCAATATTTGTTAATGAATAAAGCGTTGTTAAGTGGGTTCAATAGCATGTAGGTGTCGGCTGACGGCAAGCCAAGCACCTAAAATACCTAGGAAGAGTCCGATCAGTGGTAAATACAGTAGTAAAAGCCCAGTAAACCACTGCAAATGATAATCGCTGCTATATTGGCTTGCTAGTTCACTAATGGGCGCAGTCAGCATGCTCATGGCGATTAACAGTAGACCCCAAGCAAAGAGTCCACCTATAAATCCGTACCAAAAGCCAGTGTAAAGGAAGGGGCGCCGAATAAAGCGATCAGTAGCGCCGACTAATTTCATGACTTTGATTTCAGATTGGCGGCTGAGGATTGCGAGGCGAATCGTATTGCCAATCACCAATAACACGCTTAACGATAATAATAAGCCGAGTAGGGTAATCCCACGCGCTAACAGTTTATTAATACTGCGTAGGCGCTGTAGCCATTCCATATCTAATTGGGCTTGGACAACTTCTGGTAATGCCTCTAGTTTTTTAAGGAGATCTTTAATCATCTCTGCCGGCATGTTTTCATCGGCTGGATAGAGGGTAATAACCGGGGGTAAAGGATTATCAGGTAAAGTGTCTAGCAAATGCCCCAAGCCTGATAACTCACGAAATTCAGTTAATGATTGCTCAGCGGTTTGATAATGGGTCTTGCCAATTTGTGGCCAAGTGACAATGTCATCATTGAGGCGTTTAATTTTCTTGTCAGACAAGTCTTGTTTTAAAAATAGACTGATCTGACTCGCATCATCCCATTGGTCACTGACAGTATTAACATTTTGCAATAACACGAACAAACCGGCTGGTAACGCCAAGGCGATACCAATGACAGCGATGGTCATCAAGCTAGAGAAAGGTTGAAGCCAAAGCCGTCCAAGGCTGAATAACATCGATTGCAGATGGCGAAGAAAGTAATTTCTTATATTAAAGGAAAAAGGCTTCTTCATAAGTCAGCTTGAGTAGTTAAGCGACCATTTGCGATAGCAATTTGGCGGTAGGGCATGGATTTCACAAGTTCTAAATCATGGGTAGCGATAAAGACCGTGACACCCACCTGATTAAATTGCTCAAATAATTGCATGATATCGCGCGATAAATCAGGGTCAAGATTACCTGTCGGTTCATCCGCCAGTAAAATAGGCGGACGACTGACGACAGCGCGGGCAATACCGACACGTTGCTGTTCCCCACCTGACAGCGCAACAGGTAGGCTACGTTCCTTACTTAACAATCCCACTTTATCAAGAGAAGCTCGGACACGGCGACCGATTTCGCGATGATCCTCACCTTCAATGACCAAAGGTAAAGCCACATTATCAAAAACGGTTCGATCATGGAGGAGGTTATGATCTTGGAACACTAGACCGATTTGGCGACGGTAATAGGGTATTTTACGTTTACTTAAGCGACTTAAGTTTTGACCATTAACAAAGACTTGACCATGGGTACTGCGCTCAATCAAAGCAATCAGTTTGAGTAGGGTACTTTTCCCTGCACCCGAATGGCCTGTTAAAAAAGCCATTTCTGCTTCTTTTAAATGAAAGCTAAGACCTGATAAGGCCTCATTCCGACTAGGATAACGCTTATAGACATCAGTGAACTGGATCATGAATTAATCTTCACGTCCTAATAAGGCATCGACAAATTCGGCTGCTTTAAAAGGTCGCAAATCATCAATCGCTTCGCCAACGCCAATATAACGGATCGGCAGGCCAAGTTTTTTAGCAATAGCGAAAATGATCCCCCCCTTGGCTGTACCATCTAATTTTGTCAGTGTAATACCTGAAACATCAACAATCTGTTGGAATTGCGTTGCCTGATTGAGCGCGTTTTGGCCTGTGCCAGCATCTAATACCAACATCACCTCATGAGGCGCGCCAGGGTCGAGTTTGCCCATCACACGTTTCACTTTTTTTAATTCTTCCATCAGATTTGATTGAGTATGCAAGCGGCCAGCAGTATCCGCAATTAAAATATCAATATTTCGTGCTTTTGCTGCTTGTAGACCATCAAAAATAACAGAGGCCGAATCTGCGCCTGTTTGTTGAGCAATGACAGGAATATCATTACGATCGCCCCAAACTTGTAATTGCTCGACGGCTGCAGCGCGGAAAGTATCGCCTGCCGCGAGCATGACGCTTTTGCCATCGTTTTGGAATTGCTTAGCCAGTTTACCGATGGTGGTTGTTTTACCAACCCCATTAATACCGACCATCAAAATAACGTAAGGCTCTGTTTGTTCTGGGATGACTAAGGCTTGTTCAGTAGGGGCAAGAATATCTACCATATCGTCACGTAGCGCATTAAATAGCATATCGCTGTCGCTTAATTGCTTACGTGCCATACGTTGGGTCAGATTATTAATAATCGTCTGTGTTGCATCGATACCAATATCCGCACTGAGTAATTGCGTCTCAAGTTCTTCCAATAAATCATCATCAATCGCTTTTTTGCCCAAAACCAATGCGGCAAAGCCACTGGTTAATTTGGAACTACTACGGCTTAAACGTTGCTTTAATCGCCCAAACAGATTACTTTTCTCATCTGCTGGCGTATCAGCGCTGGATACGATATTTTGTTCGTCAGCCTGCTGCTTATTATCAGTTGGATCGGTTTTTTTTCTTAGGAAACTAAACATAATTTGTTCTTGTCGTTACACTTCAACAAACAATTTTATCATGTCATGGAACTATAAATGCAGATGCTTAAAAAAATAACCTTAGCGTGTGGTTTGTTAATGGCGTCACCGTCACTGGTCTTGGCCAATGTCAGTGAATATCAGCTTGAAAATGGACTCAAGTTGATTGTCAAACCCGATCATCGTGCACCTGTTGCAGTAACCCAAGTCTGGTACAAAGTTGGATCGAGTTACGAATATAACGGTATTACCGGCATTTCTCATCAGCTTGAACATATGATGTTTAAAGGCACGGAAAACCTTGGTCCTAACGAGTTTTCTCGTATTATTGCCGCCAATGGTGGCCGTGAGAACGCCTTTACTGGACGCGATTACACCGCTTACTTTCAAACCATGGAAGCCGATCGCATTGAAGTCAGTTTTCGGCTTGAAGCGGAACGTATGCGTAAACTGGTCATTGACGAAGCAGAATTATTGAAAGAACGTGAAGTCGTGGCCGAAGAACGCCGAATGCGGACAGAAGATAATCCCACCGCGATGACACGCGAGGCTTTTAATGCCACTGCATTTGTCAATAGCCCATATCATCATCCGATTGTAGGTTGGATGAGTGATATTAATCATTATGAAGCCGAGGACTTACGTGCTTGGTATCAAAAATGGTATGCGCCAA
>Ga0316189_10007068_pt1 | contig 10658 bp, 7 predicted proteins | sample LowCovwburrow_MG_FD_204930 | JGI IMG/M metagenome (GOLD analysis project Ga0316189, IMG submission 204930) | Coastal sediment microbial communities from Maine, United States - Lowes Cove worm burrow | ecosystem: Environmental > Aquatic > Marine > Coastal > Sediment | place: USA: Maine... | reverse complement strand
ACCGCCCCAGCGAAGACCGACGCGCCTGCACCAGCGATCACATAACCACCCACCCAATGCTGCACCGGCCGCGGCCGCTACCCATTGGGACGCAGTCGCGTATCCGGAGGTGGTTGGGTCGATCTGGCGGACAGTTATGAGGTAATACGGAAACCACGTAAATACCGAATAAAAAATAAAATTCGAAAACGAATAACTCAACGTCAAAAGGATAATGTTGCGATTCTTCAGAATACGAACCCAGCCAGGCGGGTTGATCTCGGTTGTCACCGTTACCGGCCGATTGGCCATAATCAGTTCTACCTCCGCGTCATTGGTGCCGGAGTGATCACCTGGATTGTCACGCGAGTACCACGACCAAAAAATAGCAACGAGCACACCAAGCGGAGCCAGCAGCAACAATGAAATCCGCCAGCCGAACGCCAACACCATCGCAGTGACGATCGGCGCTGTGGCCGCGTAGCCAAGTGTTAAGCCGGAACTTGTTAGCCCGGTTGGCAATGCCCACCCACCAACGGGAAACCAGCGGCAAATCGCCAAACTAATCACGGGAAACACCGGCCCGTGAATGATGCCGTTGAGAAAGCGGACAAACATCATCAGACCGAGCACCATGCCGCCTGCAACTACGGCCGGTCCGGGCACAGCCGCAGTCATCAATAGTCCGACGCTGGCAAGAACCAGAATCAACAGCAGCGCCTTTCTGGGTCCTACCTGGTCACCGAAAATCCCACCCGGAAATTGGCAAATGGTGTAACTCCAGAGAAACGCGCTGACAACCCAGCCGAACTGAATCTCGCTGAGTTCAAGGTCGGCGATCATCGCGGGGGTGGCGATGGATATCGAGCCACGCAATACGTAAGCAACAAAACTTGCCGCTGCGAGCAGCAAGAACACGCGCCAGCGAACGTTAGTCGGTTTGCTTGCCTCTTGCATACGCGTTGTCCATGGCAACCATGAGCGGCAGTTTCTTGCCGGATAGGTATCTAACCATAGCACCGCCGGCGGTACACACGTAGTTGATGTCCTTAAGGTCGACGTACTTTGCGGCTGCCGTGACCGTGTCACCACCGCCAATTACCGAGTAGCCTTGCGCCGCGGCGATCGCATTCCAAATTGCCTGTGTTCCGTCTGCAAAGAGCTCGTTCTCGTAAACGCCCGGCGGACCATTGACGAATAGCGTACCGGCGCCGCGAATCACTTTTTCATAGGCGGCGATCGTTTTCGCGCCTATGTCCATGAACATCTTCTCGGCGGGCAGGTCTGCGATAGAAATTTCGTGGCGCTTACCATCTTCCTCATAGGCGAGGTCAGATGGCATTTCGATCTTGTCGCCGAAGTCTTTCAGGTAGTTCTCAGCATCTGCAACGAATACGTCGAGGCTGCGGTCCTTGAGAAACTTCTCTTTCGTATCTCCGAGGCGATAACCTTTTGCCAGCAACATGATTTCGCCGGTGATACCGCAGCTAAGAATCTTGTCCGCGGTGCCCGATTCGAGCACCTGCTTCATCATGCCAAAGGCATCAGAGATCTTGGCTCCACCGAGAATGAATACCGACGGTGGTTCCGGTGCACTCATTACCTTGTTCAGCGCCGCAACTTCGTCGAACAATAAATCGCCGGCTGCGGTTGGCTTTAGTTCCTGAAACGCGACCATCGATGGTGCGTTTCGGTGCGCGGCGGCAAATGCGTCATTCACGTAGATATCGATCAACGGCGCGAGGCTGCGTACCAGGTAGGTTTGCAACATCTCATTCGGTTCCAGCTTTACCGCATTCTCAAAGGTCGATATCTCTTCACTCAGGTAACGAAGATTACCGAGCAGTACGGCTTGGCCCGGCTGCAGAGAACGTACTTTTTCCTGCGCGGCAGGGCCGCAGACATCGTCGATGTAATCGACCTGCGTGCCGAGATAGCCGGTGAGCTTCACAGCATGCTCAGCCATGGAGCACAGGTTCTGGTAGTCCAGCGTATCGCCCTGATGCGCGATAATCGCCAGCTTGGCGCCGCGTTGCAGCAGTTTCTGAATCGTCGGCAAGCTCTTCTGCAGCCGGTTCTCATTGGTAATGAGTCCGGTCTGCGGATCGATCGGCGAATTGATATCCACCCTGAGCAGCACCGTCTTCGCGTCGTAGTTGAACGCGTCGAGGTTATTCATCGCTTACTTCCAGTAAGGCAGACCCAGATACTTGTTGGTCAGGCCGACAGCCTCAAGTCTATCCGTTTGCATACCGGTCGCTGCGCGTACTGCATCGATGGTTTCAGGAATGGTCACGGACTCTTGCGGAATATGAATGCCGAACATGATGTCACGGCCCGATTTCACGAAGGTATCTTCCCAGACCGGCACTTCGTAAATGTCACCGCGTGGATGTCCGAGATCGCGCGCATACTTGAAGATCGACGCGTTGCCGAGGAAGCCCTGATCGCGTGAAACAATACGCAGACGGTCGTGATCGGAAATCAGCTTGATGGCTGCTTCGATTGAGAGGTCTTCTTTGGGTGTGGCCAGAACAGAAATGAAGTGGCCATGGGTTACCGGAACATGCACCAGCAAGCCGGTTGCATCGACATGCGGCATGATGGTCATCAAATCCACTGCCTGGTGGTTCGGTGCCTTGTCGACTTCGAGCGCATTCACGATGCCACGATGATAGTCGCCCGGGTCAGCAACTCGACGCACGATGGTGATGGCAACGCGCTCGATGCCGACACCGCGATCGAGACAGTCGATGGCCCGAATCAGACCGGTCGTGTTGCAGGATGTCAGCTTCAGATAGTCCTGATTGAGGCCGGCTTCGTAGTTGGCATAGCCGTGGAAGAATACATCCGCGATGTCATTCGTCTCACCGCCCTGAAATACCGCCTTCTTGCCATATTTCTCGTACAGCACCTTGTTCTTCGCGCCAATGCCGCCGGGTGCTGCGTCGAGCACGATGTCGGCCTCGGGCAGAATCTCTTCCATGGTTCCCGAGACGGGTATGCCTTCGGCCTCGAGGCCCGCTTTCGCCCCATCGAACGCGGTATACAATTTATACGGCATTCCCTTGTCACGCAGCGCGCGAACAGTGAGCGTCGGCGCCGCATCAACAACGCCAAGCAATTCCATGTCTTCCTGGGCGGCAATGCCGTCAGCAAGTCGTTGGCCAATAACGCCGTAGCCGGCTACCAGAACCTTGGTCATCAGGGTATTCCTCTCGTGGATCTAATTATTATCGACATTATAGTCACTACGGAACCTTTGTCGACAATGTTCGGTGGTGATTCTCTATTCGCCAAGCGTGAAGCGGCATAACACCGTGTTGTCGATCTCCAGGTCGTCAGACCAGATCAATTTTGCGGACGATTGCCATTCGATGTCGCTGAAGCCACCGTGCGGACGCACTGCGCTTGCCGGGTGGACAACCGCCTGCGGCCAGTCGCGGTCGTCATACTCGATCCGCTTCCAGTGTTCGGGTTCCGGCAAAATTTCTGCGCTGCATTGTTGTTCGGGATCTGCGGCGCGTTCGCAAGATCGATTCAACGGCGCGCGATGAATGGCGATGCACTTCCAGCTGTCATCCGATACCGCGAGTAACTTGCCGTTCGCCGCGTCAAAAAACTGCGCGATGAAGCCGCCGTCGCCCATTTGCTGTCTGCGACTGCCAATGTATTCGAGGCCGGTATCGTTTTCCTTGAAGTCCTTGATGATCAGGCTGAACTGGGCGGGCAGCGTTGCTGAGAATGAGAATGACTCGGAATTGAACGAACGTTCCGTGTTGTAGGCCACCGAGTCCTGCGCAAGCAATTCGTCTTGCCTGTATAACGCGAACCAGTTGTCCGCCCAAAGATCCGCATCAATCTGGTGAAGCTCGTCGGGCTCCTGGGCGCTGGCGCTGTAAGCCACCAGCAAGCAGGGAAGTGCCAGCCAGAGAGGCAGACGATCACTCAAGCCCGAGCTGCCAGCTCTTCAGGTCCGTCGGCGTCGAAGCGCAATCGACGGCAGTCAGTGTGCGCCACATGTGGCTCGGCCCGGATGCCTCGGTCGATTCATCGCCGGCACCGAGACAATATTGGGACTCACCAATGTGAATAAGGCCAGCGTCGTCCATGCTTAGCTCCTGCAACTTGTTGTCGGAACAGGGTCTTGCGAGCACCGCCGATCCGGCAAGCGTGGTCTCGCCGGAGCCAGCCAGTTGCACACAACGATCAAAGCCCGCGACTTTCAGGCGATTGCCCACGAAATAGAACATTTGATCGCCGCCACCCTTGATCTTGCAGGTGTGGGTTTGCAGGGGGTCATCAAGTTGCAGGTGGTCACCCCAGCCTGCCAGATCGATGCAATAGAATTCAGGTTCGTCCAGAGGCGCGACCAAGCGCACAAAGTCACCTTTGGCGTCATCGCCCTGAGCGTAGACGAGTGACGTGATAACTATTAGTGCCAGCGACAAAATGGTTTTGAATGACATCAGGCCTCTCCCTGCAGAATAATCTCGCTGCAAACAAGAACACACTTGGCGTCCGGATTGCAATTCCGTTTAGACTGTCAATGACGATAATGGAGATTACTAATGAAACCAGGTTTGTTCGCATTGCTTCTCATTCTCGTTGCCGCCTGCGACTCGGGACAAGATAGTCCTGCGGCCGATACGGTGCTACTCGGTGGCAAGGTACTTACCGTTGATGCCAGCTTTTCGATTGCTCAGGCAATTGCGATTAAGGGTTCACGTATCATCGCGGTCGGCGACGACGCAGCAGTCTCCAGCTTTATCGATGAATCGACCAGGGTCATCGAGCTGCAGGGCAAGACTGTTATTCCAGGTCTTATCGACAATCACATGCACTTTATACGTGCCGCGCAACGCTGGAATCTGCAGGCACGAATCGATGGCGTGAATTCGCGCAAGCGCGCATTGGAAATCATCGCAGCGAAAGCGGCCTCGATGCAGCCCGGCGAGTGGGTAATGGTGCAGGGCGGTTGGCGCGAGAACCAATTTGCGGATGAGCCGGGCGGCTTCACACTTGAGGAACTCGATGCGGCGGTACCGAACAATCCGCTATTCCTGCAAATTACCTATCAAACGGTTTACGCGAACACCCTGGCGCTGGAGGCCGTCGGCGTATCACCCAGCGAAGGTGCCAGACACAGCGCCGAACCGCTGGTTTCTCCGGCACCGCCATACGGTCTGTTCAATGCACAAATGCCGGTGGTGTCAGACCAGCAGCTGCAGCAAAACCTGCTCGACTTTATTCACGTGCTGAACAGATCTGGCCTGACCAGCGTTTACGACGTTGGACGTCCACCGGAAGGCGATATCACCTTGCTTGAGCGTATGTCGGCGGACGCACCGCTACCCATTCGTGCGTGGCATACGCTCAAGTACCAGGCGTTCGACGCGGCAGGCGCGGATGCTGCTGTGGCACTGGTGAACAGCAGTGAGCCGAATAGTGGGGACGACTACCTCGGACTATTGGGTCTGGGTGAGCATGTTTACCTGCCGTTTTTTGATCTGCCGGGAATGACGGAGCCCTACGGTGACGATGTTGTGAACGAATTAATGAAGATCTCAACGGCGGCGGCGAAGCGGGGCTTTCATATTCACGAGCACACCATGCTTGAGCAGACTATTCAGACTTACCTTGGCCCTTTGGAGGTGTTGAACGAAAGTATTCCGCTGGCACCGCTGCGCTGGACGCTGGCGCATGTATTCACGATTTCAGATGAGAGTATCCAGCGAGCGAAGGCGCTTGGCCTGACGTTTGCAGTACACAGCGTGTCGATGTTCGCGCCGCCGGCGCTGCAACCGCCCGTACGTGCAATTGCCGACAGTGGTGTTGTTTGGGGTCTGGGGTCCGATTCGACCATTGTCGCGCCGTATCAGCCATTCATAACCTTGGGATGGGTGGTTAGTGGTAAATCAATCAACGGCGAGACCGTCATCGATGCGCCAGTAACCCGGGAAGAGGCGTTGATAGCGCATACACGCAGCAATGCATATCTGATGTTTCGCGAAGATGATCTTGGCACTCTCGAGCTTGGCAAACTGGCGGACCTCGTCGTACTGGATCGTGATTACATGAGCGTTCCTGTCAATGAAATTTTCGATATTGCGCCAGTGCTTACAATGGTCGGCGGTCGTGTAGTATTCGAAGACTAGGCGCGCCAGAGGCAAACAAATGCGATACCTGATTTCCCTAGTCTTGCTGGCATCATCGGTGTCTGCACAAGAACCAGACCCGCTTTTTCAGAGCGACGAGATATTGCAGGTCACGATCGAGGGACCGCTGAGCACTTTGATCAAAGAGAAATCAAAGGAAGATTACCTGCTGGGTTTCTTTCGCTACACCGAAGCGGATGGGTCACCGGTGGAGTTTGATCTGAAGCTGCGCGCGCGCGGCAATTTTCGGCATGACAATTGTGACTACCCGCCGGTCCGCTTAAATTTCAAGAAGTCGCAAACCAAAAATACGCTGTTCGATAAACAAGACAAAATGAAACTGGTGGTGCACTGCAACCGCAGAGCGGAGTATCACCAGATCGTCCTGCAGGAGTATCTCGCGTATCGCGTGTTGAATACACTAACCGACCTGAGCCTGCGAGTACGCCTGCTGCAAGTGACCTATGTTGATAGCGACGAGCAGTGGCGCAGTGAGCCTCGCTACGCTTTCCTGATTGAACACAAGGATCGAGTTGCGAAGCGGCTGGGTTTGAAAGAGCTTAGTGTTCCAGGTACCACCGTTGCTCAGATCGATCCTGAGTACCTGAACCTGACCTCCGTTTTTCAGTATTTCATCGGCAACACCGATTTTTCACCAATTGCTGCAGCGCCCGGTGACGACTGTTGTCACAACTACATCTTGTTCCAGAGTGAGGGTGCGCCGATTACGGCAATGCCCTATGACTTCGATCAATCGGGGTTTGTCGATGCGCCGTACGCCAATGCGAATCCGAAGTTTCGACTGCGCACGGTTAAGCAGCGGCTTTACCGCGGCCGTTGCGTAAACAATGATTACGTTGAGGGCTCTGTGCAACTATTTCGCGACAAGCGTGACGAAATCTACGCGCTGGTCGATCAGCAGGAGGGGTTTTCGGACCGGACTCGAAAAGATCTGATCAACTTTATCGACCGCTTCTACAAATTGGTTGAGGAGCCGAAAGACATTGAAGCGTCGCTTCTCAAGAAGTGCATTTAGCAGTAATTTCCCCTAATTACCGAAGTTCATGCGCAGACCCAGGTAGCCGGCTCTGCCGGGCGTCTGGTAGCCATACACCTGCTCGTAATCTTCATCCAGCAAGTTACTGCCCTTGGCATACACTGATGCAGATTCGCTGAGTTGGTACTGCAGCGTGAGGTCGACCAGCCAATAGCTGGCTAGCGTTACGGTTTCACTCGGATCTGGCCACGGCGGGAAAAATACGTCGCTGCGGGTACCGCCGTAATCGGCAGCAAGGGCCGCGCCGAAGCGTTGCCCTGGAGAAACATAGCCCAAGCTGAATGCGCCGGCGTGCTTCGGTCGCCGAACTTCCTGTACGTTCTTGCCGAGCGGGTCTTCCTGATCTGACTCCGTGTAGGTATAGGAAGCGCTCATGTCAAAGTGCTCGCTGATCTGCCAGCTTGCGCTGAGTTCGGCGCCACTGCGATTGCTGCGGCCGTCGATATTTTCCGCGCTGGCAAGGAAGGTAACCGGATCAAAGACAAAGCCGTTTATTTCATCTTGCAGGTCCTGTCGAAACAGGGACAGCTGCAGCACCACTGCACCGTCCAGCAGTATCTTGTCGACGCCAATGTCATACGAGGTGGTGCGTTCGGGTTTTAGATCCGGGTTGCCAACAAACTGGCCCGGAAAGAATCCGTATAACTCGGTAAACGTCGGATTTTTTCTACCGGTGCCGATGTTGCCGCGCAGCACGGTGGTGTTGGAAAAGTCATAAGCCAACGAAAGGCGACCACTGACGGCGTCGTCAAAATCACTGTTGTTATCGAAACGCGCGCTCAGCAACCAGGTGAATTTTTCCTCCGACAAACCCTGATAGTCCGCGATGACACTGGTGATATCCATTTTCTGCTTTTGATTCGGGTCACCGAAATTAATGGCACCGCTTTGTTCAAAATTGGTTTTTTCCTGTTCGAGCGCGAGCGATAGAACATTCGCAGCGAGTCTGATGTCGGCCTGGTAGGTGACACTGCTGCGATCCGATGCTGACGACGAGTCTTCGCTGCCATCAACGAGATTGCGATTGTCCGATTCGAAAAAATTGACCCGCAAGTGGTGGGTCAAGCGACTATCAGCAGTGCCGTATTTGAGAGCCGCGTTAGCGTAGAAGTTCTCAGCATCGGTTGCGACGTCGCCATCGACCGGCAGACCGGTTACGAAGAAGTCGACCGGATCAAACTGCGAGTAGGCGTCGGTCATTCGCAGGCTCGCATCCAGCGTTAGCGCCTCGCTGGGGCGTAGTTGGGCCGCCAGCGACAGAGTGGTGATATCAGATCCGTCCACTTCTGTGCCGCTTCGCGAAATGTTGGTGCCATCCGTATCCAGTTGTTCGGCGCCGCCACTCAATGACCAGGTTTCCCGGGCAACGGTAGCGCCGAGGCCAATATTGGTGGTGCCAAACGAACCGCTTTCGGCATAGCCGTCGAATGCCGAGGATTCGCGACTTGAATGCGTGATGACGTGTACGACAGCCGCTACCGCATCGCTGCCCCAGAGGGAGCTCTGCGGCCCACGCACAACCTCGATGCGTTCAATATTGCTGGTTGTCAGGTATTCCCAACGAAACTCGTCACCTGTGGCAGGATCATTGGCGCGCACGCCGTCGATCAATACCAGCACATGATTCGCCTCCGAGCCGCGCACGCGTACCTGCGTTTGCGAGCCAGTGGTGCCGGAGTGCGTGACCGCAAAACCCGGCACGGCACGCAACATATCAGTTACGTATCGTGCCTGGCGTTTCTCGATATCGTCACGCGTGATGACGGTCACGGCGCTGCCTATCTGGCTTGCGGCCAATGGTGATCGAGAGCCTGTTACGAGGATCTGATCGAAGTCGCTAGTGGTCTCAATCTGAGCGATCGAGGGCGTGCTGAGCAGAATAACGAGGCCGCTTACTAACAGTCGTAGGTGGTAATGCATGTTGTTCCCCCGCAGAGGTCCCCGAACCTGCGCTTAGTGCCAATCTTGGGAGGGAGGGAGAGAGTCGACATCTCCATGCATCGCCCGCCGCGATTGAACATTGGATCAATCAACAGGCCGGTCTCCGGACTCACAAGTGACGCCAAGCGTCTTCGTTGATCGCCTTCCCACGCTTATGCGCAGTGGCTGCAATGATCAACTGACTTGTTTACCGTTGCGGGGGCAGTGACGGGTTTGCACCGTCTTCCCGTTCAACATCAACAAAACGCCGCTGATGTTCACCTGTTGAGGTTGGTCGATACTCTACGCCCGCATTTCCGGCGAAGCAACTGGCCATTTGGTGATAGTCTTATTCGCTGCGCAAAATAACAAAAACAGGGCGAAAGCAGACATGTTGCACATAGCTATAGCAGCTGGCTTGTTACTTGGCTTGGTCGTGGGGCTCGGCGCTGCAGCAACTGGCAACGAGTGGTTGCTTGCCATCGCCGAGGGATCAGCACCATTCGGTACCCTGTTTATGAATGCGATCCGAATGGTCGTTATACCGTTGATTGTGACGGTTATTTTTACCAGTATCGCGCGCCTCGGTGACCCACGAAAGCTGGGTCGAATCGGCGGTATGACGATGGCCTACTACTGGATTACCTTGTTGCCAGCCATTGCTATCGGTATGGTGACGATGAAGGTGGGACTGCAGTTTGCGAACGAGATCGAGATGCCGCAAGCCGAAGCGACTTCTGTTCCGCAGCTGCAAGGCATTGTGGATTTTCTTGTTAGCCTGGTGCCAGCAAACCCGTTTGCAGCAGCCAGCAGCGGCGCGATATTGCCACTGATCGTATTTACTGCCCTGGTTGCCGCCGCCACCGGCACGCTTGCCAAAGAACGTCGAGAGCGCCTCATCAATCTCGCCGATGACGTTAGCGAAGCACTGATCAAACTCGTCTGGTGGATCTTGTACACGGCACCTATCGGTGTGTTTGGGCTTGCCGCGCCGGTCACCGCGCAACTAGGTTGGGACCTGATTCAAAGCCTCGCAATATTTATCGTTTGCGTGTTCGTGGGATTACTAATCTTTCTGTTGTTGGTGACGTTGCCGCTGGTGTGGTTCGTCGCGGGTATCACGCCCGCCAGGTATATGCGTGGCACGCTGGGCGCTGTTGCCGTTGCCGCATCGACCACGAGTACGGCCGCCGCTATCCCGGTGACGCTTGAGGAAACCACCAACAACCTCAAGGTCTCCGAGACCATCGCCGACTTGCTGATTCCTCTCGGTGCATCCATGCATCGACCGGGCAGTGCGCTGTTCCAGGGCGCGGCGATTGTTTTTCTCGCCTACCTGTTTGACGTGCCAATCCCGTTAGCCGCTATAGGCGCTGCGATGCTGGCGACGTTTCTGGTGTCATTGACGGTCGCGCCGGTACCGTCATCCAGTGTCGTGACAATGGCGCCGGCGCTGGATGCGGTTGGCGTGCCGGTCGCCGGTCTGGCTATCGTGCTTGGCATTGATAGAATACCGGACATGATGCGTTCGGCGGTCAATGTTC
>Ga0316189_10007067_pt1 | contig 10658 bp, 9 predicted proteins | sample LowCovwburrow_MG_FD_204930 | JGI IMG/M metagenome (GOLD analysis project Ga0316189, IMG submission 204930) | Coastal sediment microbial communities from Maine, United States - Lowes Cove worm burrow | ecosystem: Environmental > Aquatic > Marine > Coastal > Sediment | place: USA: Maine... | reverse complement strand
CTTACCCAATTGTGTTGCCGCAGTAAGAAACGCCACCAGGGAGCCCGCGGTAAATCCCTGCAAAATATCCGGGCTGAGGGCAAACCACACCAGCGTTGCAAGAGCTATAGCCAGCAGAGTCTGAATCACAGGCGTACTCAGGCCGTCGGCAAAGGCGAGCTTCAGGTTCTGCGCGCGGTTGAACAGGCTGGCCTGGCGAAAGCGTTCCTTTTGTTTGTCCTGACCACCAAAAACCCGGATTTCCCGATAGCCGCTGATGCTTTCAGCGGACACCTGTGTGACATCCCCCATGGACGACTGGATGCGCCTGCTGTAACGGCGAAAGTGCTTGCCGACAAAACTGACAACCGCAGCGATAACCGGTATTACCGCAATAAAGACCAGGCACAGGCGCCAGTTCAGGTAAAGCAGATAGCTGGCCAGTGCAATAACGGTGATCCCCTCTCGCACTACAACCTTCAAAGCCTTGGTCACTGCCCCGGTCACCTGCTCGACGTTAAAAGTGACCCGTGAGATCAGTGCGCCCTGGTTGTGCCTGTCGTAATAGGCCGCGGGGGCGACAAGCATCCGGTCAAACACCTCACAGCGCAAAGTGTGTATAAGACTGCGGGCCACATAGTTCATGCAGTAATTGCCCATGAAAAAGCCGGTGGCCCGGACGCAGGCGATACATACCATCGCCACGGGTACGGCAATGCGGGCAAATTCCACGCTATCCATGCCATCCGTGTCAAACAGTGCATACGCCACACTGGCAACCATGCCGGAACCGGCTTTTGCGGAGTCATCCAGGGAGTCCAGCAAAAACTGCATCAGGTCGGCGAGCAGCACATTGCCGCCGGCATACAGCAGGTAGCCAAGCAGGCTGAGACAGAATATCTGCCAATGGGGAACGACGTAGCCGAGAAGCCGGCGGTAAATCTGCCAATCGCTCATGCCGCGATCACCGGGTTGGCGCTGCGGCAGGTCGCGAAATCTAGCCACCTGAGTCCGACCCGGCGGGCTGCCTGGTGGTGATACTCAGGTGCACGAAGCCCATCTGGCCGGCGGCATCCATGGCGCGGACAACATGCTGGTGGGCCGCATCCGCATCAGCCGTGATGACCATGGGCAGGGTGGTATCCCCGGCGGAGATTTTGTAAATGGCCGCCTGCAATGTGCGTATGCGGTTGTCCACCAGGCCCTGGCCGTTGACCCGGTAGCTGCCAGCCTCGTCAACCAGGATTTCTATCTGTTGCTCACTGGATTCCTTCACAGTGCCCTCGGCTTCGGGCAGGTCAATACTCAGCTGGGTCTCGCGGGTGAAGGTTGTGGAGACCATGAAAAAAATCAGCAGCAGGAACACTACGTCGATCAAGGGGGTCAGGTTGATGCCGACCTCCTCACTTCGTTGACGCCGAAACCTCAAGAGCGGGCTTCCGTATTCTCTTCGCTGTGCAGGGCGTCAACCAGCTTGATGGTTTCCTGTTCCAGTTCCACCACGATGCCATCGATCCTGCCCACAAAGTAACGGTGCATGACCAGCGCCGGGATCGCCACTGCCAGCCCCGCCGCCGTGGTGATAAGAGCCTGGGATATGCCCCCCGCAAGAGCACTGGCATTGCCGGTGCCCTGGGCCATGATCTCGGCAAACACCTTGATCATGCCGAACACGGTACCCAGTAAGCCCAGCAGCGGCGTGACCGCGGCAATGGTACCCAGGGTATTGAGGTAGCGTTCCAGGTCGTGCACCACGTGAGCCGCGGCTTCCTGGATGCTCTCTTTCATTACATCGCGGCCGTGGTAGGCATTGCCCAGGCCAGCTGCCAGGATGCGACCCAGGGGCGAGGCCTTTTTGAGATTACGCAGACGTTCGGCGTCCAACTCGCCCGCCTTGAGCTGTTTCCAGACAGTGGCGAGCAGGTGCGGAGGCGCGATTTTTTTCGGATTCAGGGTATAGAGCCGCTCCACACAAATCGCCAGGCCGATGACCGAGGCCAGCAATATCAGCACCATCACCCATCCACCGGTAGTTACCAATTCAAGCACAAACACTCTCCCCTTGCCTTTCTTGTAATCGCTCCATTATACCCACAGCGCGAAGGGGTAAGAAGAGATTACATCCAGAAACGACGAACTTGCTGGCGCCACTGGAGTATCTGTACCGGCGCGCCAGGCGTAAAGATAAACTCCAGCGCCCCGCCCTCGGCAGTGCTGTATATCGCGGCGCCCGCCGCCGACAGACGCTGTACTACGTCCGGGTGGGGATGCCCGAACCGGTTGGCGTAGCCACTGCTGATAACGGCAATGCCCGGGCGCACGGTCTTGAGCAGCGCATGAGAGGAAGATGTACGGCTGCCATGATGGGCTACCAGCAGCCAGTCTGTGTTCAGGCGAGCCTGCCAATACCGCACCATTTTCCGCTCCTGGCCACTTTCCACATCCCCGGGAAATAACAGGCGATGCCCCGCAGCCTCGATCAGCAATACGCAGGAGCTGTCATTACTGGAGCGAGGCGAGGTGTCGATGGGTGCCATAAACTGGAACGTGGGCCCGCCTGGCCAGCGCCAGGCCTGACCGGCAAGACAGGGTTCCCCCCCTGCCAGGGCCAACCCATCTCCACCGTAAAACACCGTATTGACGGGCATACTCGCCAGCAGGGTCGCGGCACCGGCGCTGTGGTCGTTATCCGGATGGCTGATTACCAGGGTATCAACTGCGGTAACGCCCAGATGACGCAGATAGGGCAGTATCACCGAGCTGGCCATATTTGCACCCGCGGGGTCGCCGCCACCGGTGTCATAGACCAGCGTATGACCAGCGCTGTGAACGATAACGGCGGTACCCTGCCCGACATCCAGCACTGTCACCACAAGCGGCACGGTGACGCCGCTGCCTTGTGATGGCCGGCCCACCACCGCCCCCTGCATTGGCAACAGCAATGGCACTGCCAAAAGCAGCGCCAGCCCGCGCCCCCACAGCGAACTTCGCGCAGCCAACATCGACACGCCCACTACCGCCAACGCAATATCCGGCAACGTGGGAGACAGCCGCCGGTACAAGCTGTTTCCTGCGCTGTCTGCCAGCATCTGGGCCGGTGGAAGCAATTGCTCCAGGGGCCATGCCGCCCATTGCCATAGCAGCATTTCCGCCGGCGGAGACAAAAACATGGCAAGTACCGCCAACAGTGCCAGCGGCACCACCCAGAACCCGACCAGGGGCACCATAACAAGGTTGGCCAGCGCCGCCACCAGGCTGCTGCCACCAAACCACCAGGCGCCAAGGGGCAGCATAACCAGTGACATGAAAACGTGGGTAGACAGCAAGCGCCTGGCAGACCCCATACCGCGCTGCCACAGGGCCAGCCACAACAGCGCGGCCACCGCGGCAAAGGACAACCAGAAGCCGCTTCCCAATGCCGCCAGTGGGTTGATGGCGAGCACCACGACAGCCGCCAACAGCAGGTTATTAGCGGAACCCGTATTGCGCCCGGCAAGCCCAGCCAGCAGAAAGCACGACAACATCAGCAATGCGCGCTGGGTGGACACGGAGAAGCCCGCCAGAGCGGTATAGGCACTGCAGCACAGCAGCGCCAGCAATGCGGGTAGCCACATCGCCGATATCCCCGCAAGCAACAGCAGGCGCTGCAACAGCTTGCCCAGCAGCAGGGTCGCAGCGGCTACCAGCCCCACATGCAGGCCGGAGATTACCAGCAAATGATTAACGCCAAAGGTCTGAAACAGGGCCCATAGTGAAGCGTTAATGCCGCTCTTGTCGGCAACTGTAATGGCGGCGAGCATGGCCGTCACAGCCTGGGGCAGTGGCAGCAGGTGAATGCGCCCGGCGATGCGCTGCCGCAGCCGGTTGTGGAAACTTGCAGGATCCGGTGCTTGCTCCAGCCTGGCACCAGGTCCTGCCGACACATGCCCCACCGCGTCGATGCCGGTTTGCGCGTACCAGGCCTGCAGATTGTAGGAGCCTGGATTTGCCAGGCCCCAGGGCTTGCTGAGCTTCGCAGGGAATGTCCAGCTGTCTCCCGGGCTCAGGATGGCGTTGCCGTAGTAGGACAACAGAATACGCTGTGGACCGACACATTCAGGCGGCTGCAGGCTGTCAATAGCGAACTCAAAGCGTTGCCTGCGGCCACCGTCGGGAAAGTCGCTGCTGCGCGGCAATGACACCACAGTACCGCTCACTACAAGGGGTTGGCCCACACATTGCGCGTCTATACGCCTGTCCAGCAGGGCCTGAGCGTGCAGCAGCGCCAGTGCAACACCCAGCGCAAGCCCGGAACAAAGCCGGCACCATCGGGCACTGCCCCACAACAAAGCCAATCCGCCAGCGCCAATCAGCAGGGATAGCTCCGCTGTGGGCAATTCGGGCATCACCAGCACAGGCAGCACACCAAGCACCAACCCGATCATCCATGATCTCATCTAGAGTACCCGGCACTTTATAGGCATAATAACTGAGGCCGAGGCGAAGACGATGCCGACTGGGTCCGCCATAGCACCACGGCAAAGCCAGTGGATCACAACTCATCAGGGAACGACACAGCACATTCGGCCACTGACTACATGGCAAAAAAAACCCTCAAATCATTAATGCCCAGCGCTGCCCGGATACGTGAGATCAAATCACTCGGTATCCTTGGCGATTGGATATACGCCACCAACCTGTGGCACCTGAACCGCTATTCTGCCTCCATGGCTTTTTTTGTGGGCTTGTTTGTGGCGTTCATGCCCATCCCCGGCCAGATGATAGCCGCGGCACTGCTGGCGCTGTTGTTTCGCTGCAACCTGCCTTTATCGGTCTGCCTGGTATGGGTTACCAACCCGCTGACCATGCCGGCGTTATTTTTTATCGCCTATAAGGTCGGTGCGCTGATTCTGGAGGTTCCAGTTGAGGCGATGGCGTTTGAGCTGAGCTACCATTGGCTCAGCGACCAACTGTCCTACATCTGGCGGCCGTTTCTGCTGGGTTGTCTTATTTGCGGCCTGTTCTGCGGCAGCATGGGTTACTTCATGATAAGTATGGCCTGGCGATGGCGGGTAGCGAAGCACTGGCGCGAACGCAAGCGAAGGCGTGCAAATCGCCTGGCGAACAAAGTGGAGTCCTGAAATTGCTAATTTCGATCCTGGTTGAGAATGATTGCCGGCGCCAGGCGAGATGCCCGCAGGGCGGGATAGACCGCGGCCACCACACACATGGCGAACGCCACACCGCCCACCACCAGAATATCCTGCAACAATAAATCCACCGGCAGGAAGGACACCGGGTAGACGTCGGTGTTGAGAAAATTCATGTCCAGTGCCTGCTCCAGTTTGCTGACCAGGCCCGGCACCAACACACTTCCCAGGGCGCCCAGGGCTGCACCCAGGGTGACCCCGACCACACCAATCATTGCGCCCTGCAGTACGAAAATAATCGCGATATCCCGGGGCGCCGCTCCCAGTGTGCGCAGGATGGCAATATTGCCCTGCTTGTCAAAAACCACCAGTACCAGCGAAGACACCACATTAAACGCTGCCACCGCGATAATGGAAAACAACAACACCGTCACCAGGTCGCGAGACAACTGTATCGCCGTGTAAAGATTGCCGTGGGTCATCATCCAGTTGGTGGCGTAGTAGCCGGCGGGCATATTGTTCATCAGCTCCCAGCCGATGCGGGATACGTCAAACAGGTCGTTTGTTGCGATGCGCAGGCCGCTTACCGCAGAGCCCAGCCCGGCCACGGTGGAGGCCAGCTGCAGCGGTACCAGGGCAGCCACCTGGTCGAGCTCGGTACCGGTCTCGAGAACCGCTGCCAGGCGCACCGATTCAAACTGTGCTGCCCGGGCATCGAGCCCGGATGCGGCAGCCGGCACAATCATGGTGAGCTCATCCCCCGGCCCCACGCCCAGGCGCTTTGCAATACCGACACCCAGTACCAGGCCGTTCGGGTATTGCTGGAATGCGCTGACCTCCCGTGCAGCAAGATTCCCCAACAGGCGCGCCACCACGGCGGGGTCATTGGCGTCTATCCCCACGCCCCTGGCGGTCTCGATACTCCCGCCGCGCATAAACAACGCGTCAAACTCGGTAAAGGGTGTTACCTCGACCACGTCGGGGTGCTGCTGAACTTTCCGGGCCTGTTCGGGCCAGTCCTCAATTGGTATGGCTGAGTGCAGCGTCACATGAGGAACCATGCCGAGGATACGCTCGCGCATTTCCTTGTCGAAACCGTTCATCACCGACAGCACCACAATCAGCAGGCTTATGGCGAGCACCAGGCCCAGCATGGAGAGCGTCGACAGGAAAGTAGAGAGGTGGCCGCCACCGAAGGCGAAGGTGTAGCGTATGGCGATCCGCAGGCGCTCCCAGCCGCTCATTGCGGCTGCCTGAGCCGGCCGTCGTGCAGCTCCAGGGTGCGATTCATTTGCGCCGCTATGGATGGGTCATGAGTCACTACGACAAATGCCGCACTCTCCTTGCCCAGTTCATCGATCAGTTCCAGAACCTGGCCGGCAGAGTGCGGATCCAGGTTGCCGGTAGGCTCATCCATCAGCACCACGTCCGGGCTCGCCACCAATGCCCTGGCTATCGCAACTCGCTGTCGCTCACCGCCGGACAGTTGGCCCGGACGATGATCCAGGCGGTGGGACATCCCTACTCGATCGAGCATACCGGACGCCCTGCGCCATGCTTCGCTGCGCGACATTCCCCCAATCAGCAGGGGCATGCCCACGTTCTCCCTGGCATCAAACTCCGGTAACAGGTGATGAAACTGGTAAACGAAACCCAGGCGTTTGTTGCGCAGCTGACACAGTGCGCCTTCATCCAGCAAAGCCAGGTCCTGGCCCGCCATCAGCACGCGCCCGCTGGTGGGATTGTCCAGACCTCCCAGCAGGTTCAGCAACGTTGACTTGCCCGAGCCGGATGCGCCGATCACCGCAATCTTTTCTCCGGCAGCCAGGCTCAGTTCCACGCCCTGCAGCACGGTCACCGTCCGGCCACCGTCCTCGTATACCCGGCACAGGGACTCACAGAGCAGCACGCTATCACTCATAGCGAAGCACCTCTGCAGGGGCAATCCGGGTAGCTCGCCAGGCTGGGTAAAGCGTGGCAAGAACACTCAGCAGCAGGGACGCCAACACCACCGCGGCCACGTCTGGCCACTGCAAATCGGCAGGCAACTCGCTGATAAAATATACGCTGGGATCGAATAATTTGGCTCCAAAAGCGTTTTCAATAAAGGCGGTAACACGCGCAATGTTGAGGCCCAGGGCCACACCTATGGCGGCACCGATAGAAATTCCCACTGCGGCCAGGCCAATACCGTGGGCCATGAATATCACCATGATGCCACTGGCCCGGGCACCCATGGTACGCAGCACGGCGATATCCCGCCGCTTCTCCGCGACGGACATAACAAGCGTGGAGACAATATTAAAGGCGGCAACAGCCACCACGCTGAGCAGCAACAGGCTCACCATCAACTTCTCCATTTTTACCGCCTTGAACAGGGACCCCTGGGTCTGGCTCCAGTCACTGACCTCATAGTCGCCGGTAACGGACTGCGCCAGCGCTGCCATTATTCCGGGCGCCTCGAACAAGTCACTGGTCCTGACCTGTAATCCGTCGACCCGATCGCGCTGCCCCAACAGTTTTTGCCCGCTCGTCAGCGACACATAGGCCTGGTAACCGTCGGGCTGCGCACCCACTTCGAACATGCCGGTTACCAGCAGCCGTTTACTGCGCGGGAACACGCCCAGCGGGGTCACCGTCAGCCGCGGTATGGTCACATCGACGTAGTCCCCTACCCCCAGCCGCAGAATGCGTGCCAGAGAGGCACCCAGCACCACGTTGAAGCCCACATCCTCCAGGCTGTCCAGCGAGCCGGCAACCATAGCGGCTGGAATGTCTGATACTTTGCGTTCCAGCGCCGGGTCGATGGCGGTGAGTACAGCCCCGCGCATATTGGTTGGACTGGCGAGTATCACCTTGTCGCTGATGTAGGGAGAGACGGCGACCACACCTTTTGCTTGTTGCAGGCTTGTGCTCAATGCCTGCCACTGCGCTATACCAGCCTTGCCACCCGCCACATAACCATGCGGTACCAGCGATAATATCCTGCCTCGCAGCTCGCCGCCAAAGCCATTCATTACTGACAAAACGGTAATCAGGCTGGCAACACCAATCACCATACCCAGCATGGATACCATGGCGATAACGGAGGTAAAGCGATTGCGTTTGCGGCTGAAACTGTAACGCAGACCAATGAAGGGAGCGTAATGACGAATAGAGCCGCGGGAGGGCATCAAAGCGGGTAGCCGGGGTTACTTGTCTGCGGAGTAGTACTGCTCGGGGTTGTTCTTGCCCACTTCACCGTCGCGGGTCTCCTCGTCGCAGCGCTGCGGGTCGCCACCACATAGTTCGCAGGCTGTATCGATACCCAGAGCTCCCATGCCACCACAGGAACCCTTGATAGGCGCGCGCCCATTCATAACACCCACGGCCATGGCTGCCATCACCAGGCAAATGACCAGTACAGATATGAAAAACAGGGACATGTGCTTTCTCCGGAGCCCGCTGGACTCCCGTTGGTTTAATGGGTGGCGCTATCCAGGTACCGCCCAAAAGCCGGGGTATGGCTATCTTCAAACGCCTCGCCCTGTCGCCGAATCAAATATACCGCTAATCCCTGCTCCTGCGCCACTGCCATGGCATCCTCATAGCCGAGAACCACCAGGGCCGTGGCCCAGGCATCGGCGATCATCGCACTGGGATGAATTACCGTGACAGAAACCAGGTCGTGGGCCACGGGGTAACCCCTGCGGGGATCGATACTGTGGGAAAAGCGCTGGCCGTCAATAACAAAGAAGTTGCGGTAATCGCCCGAGGTTGCAAGACCGACATCGGAAAGGCGAACGCCTTTCTCTGCCGCCCGGGTGCTGCTGTCCGGCTGTTCAATAGCAATATGCCAGGGGTCACCCCGGCCGCTCATCCCCGCAAGGCGCAGCTCGCCGCCCACTTCCACCAGGTAGCGATCCAGCCCCCTGGCATCCAGCCACTGGGCAACCCGATCCACCGCATAGCCCTTGGCGATAGAAGAAAAGTCCAATTCCACCGGGCTGCGTTTCAGCAGACGTGGCCCGTCGCCATCCAGCCTCAGGTGATCCTGGCCCACCCGCTCCAGTACATCAGTCACGGTATCGTCAGCAGGCGCTGCAGCCACCGGCCCAGGCGGGCCGAAGCCCCACAGATCTACCAGCGGCCCTACCGTAACGTCATAGGCCCCGTCGCTCTGCCAGCCTATCGCCATGGCGGTGGAAAGCACGTAATAGAACTCACTGGATATGGGGAACCACTCGTCGGTTTCGAGTTTGTTGAACCGACTTATTTCCGAGTCGCCACGATAGGTCGACATGCTCGCGTTAACCGCCTCCAGCACCGCCTCAATTCCCTGTTGCAGTGTGGCCGCATCCGGGGTGTCCTTGTCGGGAACAACGGTGACATGCCAACTGGTGCCCATGGTTTCGCCCGCCAGCTGCAGCGACAGATCGCGTTCGATGCACCCCGGTAGTACGCACAGGCTAAGCGCGCCCAAAAACGCAAAAAGCCACTCTCGCGAGTGGCTTTTCAGATGGAAAGGGTAATCAGCCACCAAAGTCATCCAGCATGATATTTTCAGGTTCCACACCCAGCTCTGTAAGCATCTGGATAACGGCCGCGTTCATCATGGGCGGGCCACACATATAGTATTCGCAGTCCTCGGGCGCCGGGTGATTCTTCAGGTATTCCTCCAGCAGCACGTTGTGGATAAAACCTGTGTAGCCAGTCCAGTTGTCTTCAGGCTGAGGATCAGACAGCGCGACATGCCAGGTAAAATTCTCGTTGTCCGCGGCCAGTTGATCGTAATCCTCCTGATAGAACATCTCCCGCATGGAGCGCGCGCCGTACCAGAACGAGATCTTGCGCTTCGAATGCAGGCGCTTCAGCTGATCGAACAGGTGTGAGCGCATCGGTGCCATGCCGGCACCACCGCCGATAAACACCATCTCCGCATCGGTTTCCTTGGCGAAGAATTCACCAAATGGTCCGTACACAGTCACTTTATCACCGGGCTTGAGACCAAATACCCAGGACGACATCTGGCCGCAGGGAATGCCCGTACTGCCTGGCGGCGGCGTCGCTATACGGATATTGAACTTCACCAATCCCCGCTCTTCCGGGTAGTTGGCCATGGAATAAGCCCGGATAACCGTTTCCTTAACCTCGGACTCCAGGTTGAAGAATCCGAAGTGCTCCCAGTCGCCGCGGTATTCCGGCTCAATGTCGAAATCGGAATATTTCACGTGATGGGGTGGGCACTCAAGCTGCACATAGCCACCCGCCCGGAAGTCGACATTCTCCCCCTCGGGCAGTTGCAGGGTCAGCTCCTTGATGAACGTGGCCACGTTGGGGTTCGATAGCACCGTGCATTCCCACTGCTTGACCCCGAACACCTCCTCGGGCACCTCGATCTTCATGTCCTGTTTCACGGCGACCTGGCAGCTGAGGCGCCAGCCCTCTGCAGCATCGCGCTTGGTGAAGTGGGATTCCTCGGTGGGCAGCATAGACCCGCCGCCCTCGTTGATAATGCATTTGCACTGGGCGCAGGTACCGCCGCCGCCACAGGCAGAGGGCAGGAATAAA
>Ga0316189_10007066_pt1 | contig 10662 bp, 5 predicted proteins | sample LowCovwburrow_MG_FD_204930 | JGI IMG/M metagenome (GOLD analysis project Ga0316189, IMG submission 204930) | Coastal sediment microbial communities from Maine, United States - Lowes Cove worm burrow | ecosystem: Environmental > Aquatic > Marine > Coastal > Sediment | place: USA: Maine... | reverse complement strand
CACATCCCGGGCCTGTCCTGGCGTGAAGGTGGCCAAACACGCGTTAATCCCGCGCCTAAACCAAAAACTGCCCTCGACGCGCTGCCCCTGCCCGACCGGGGTGCCATTGACCTGGAAGGTTATCTGGCCTGCTGGGAGAAGTTTCATGGCACCCGACCCATCAGCCTGATCACCAGCCGGGGTTGTCCGTTTCAATGTACCTGGTGCAGCCATAATGTGTATGGCCATAGCTTAAGAAAACGTTCGCCAGCAGGCGTTGCCGAAGAAATGGAATGGTTGAGGCAACATTACCAGTTCGATCGTTACTGGTTTGCAGATGATGTTTTTACCATTTTGCCCAAATGGATTTTCCAGTTGCGTGACCTGCTCCGCGATCGAGCCGAGCTGGTGAAACCCTTCGAGTGTATTTCGCGGGCGGACAAGCTCGATGCCGAGCTGGTAGAGGCTTTGCGTGAGCTGGGTTGCGCCCGACTTTGGGTTGGTGCCGAGAGCGGCTCGCAACGCTTGCTCGACCTGATGAAACGCGGTGTGCAAAGGAACCAGGTGATTCATGTCATCGGCTTGCTGCGCGAGGCCGGTATTGAAACGGGGATGTTCTTTATGTGGGGGTTCATGGACGAGTGCTACGAGGATGTTATCGAGACCGTTGATCTGGCCATTGCCTGTATGCCAGACATAGCCCTGACAACGATTGCCTACCCCATCAAAGGAACTGCTTTCCATTCGGTCCTGGCCGAGACGGGCCAGGTGGTTGAGCGCCTGGATTTTGCGCAAGGTACCGATCGCGACCTCCACATCAAAGGTCAGGCAGATGGGGCAACCTATCGGCTGGCCGACCAATTACTGCACTCCAGTATGCAGACCGTGCGGCTGAGGCAAGGGAAACTGGAGCAGCGACTCAAGGGCGAAGCGCATCGCTGGCGAGCCCGTTTTCTGCGCAGACAATTGAAGCGGGCCTTTGTCACCAGCCAGACTCCGAGCTGATAGACAGATAGGTTTGGAGCCACCTAAAATCGGTACTTGGGCGCACCTGTGCTAATTATCCGCGAATCTTCGCCGATAAGCTTAGATGGATCATGTCTTTGAATACACTGGACCTTCGCCCCAACCCAATTACAGGGCTTCCATTTAACCCATTATGAAGCACCACTTTACAACACACCACGCTCAGTGCTGGCCTCTTGTCCGGTTTTGGCTGTTGCTGTGCCTGTTGCCCAGTTGGAGCTGGGCCGGATCACCGCAAGCGCTTCAATTCGAACGTTATTCTGTCAAGGATGGCTTGACCCAGGCCACAGTTCAATGGATCCATCAGGATCGCTTGGGATTTCTGTGGGTGGCAACAGAGGAAGGACTGAACCGATTTGACGGAATTGAGTTCCGCCAATTCTACAATGAGGTCGGCGAGCCCAGCAGCCTTAGCCACGACAATGTTACCTGCATTTTGGAAGACAGCGACGGCGACCTGTGGTTTGGCACCAATACCGGGGGTCTCAACCTTTTTGATCGGAAAACACAGAGTTTTAAGCGTTATCCCATCAACCCGAACGATCCTACGGCGCTCCATGGCTCCCTCATCACCTCCATGCATCAGGACACGGAAGGCTTGATCTGGTTATCTACCATCAGAGCCGGTCTGCAAAAACTGGACAAACGCAATGACCGCTTTCACTCAGTGGCGCTCCAGATCGCCCAGGATCCCCGCAAGGAGGGTGCCTACACCTTTCACATCAATGAAGACAGCAGAGGACAGATGTGGATTTGCGTGTACAATGGCGGTCTGCAAATTATTGACAAGTTGGGGAACCTGCTCCAAGCCTATCGGCACAATCCGAACGACGCCAATAGTTTGAGCAGCGACCGCACCTGGTTCACATATGAGGACCGTTCGGGTTTTGTCTGGGTCGGCACCAAGGACGGACTGAACCGTTTTGACCCCAAAAGTGGGTCATTCATGCGCTTTAACCACAACTCATTGAAACCGGACAGTCTTTCTCACAATGATGTACGCACCTGCCTGGAGGACAGCACGGGTCAGCTTTGGTTCGGAACCATGGGCGGAGGTCTTAACCGGTTTATTCCAGAGACGGGCACCTTCCTGCGCGATGCCAACAACCCTGCGGACCCAAGCAGCCTGTCCTCGAACCGCATCTGGAGAATCAGAGAAGACAATAGCGGCGGCATCTGGGTAGGCACTCGGGACGGTGGGCTGAACAAGTATGCGCCCTACAAGAACAAGTTCCCCACCTTTCGGCGTGATCCGGAAGACCGCAATAGTCTCATCTCCAACAGGGTTCTGTCGTTTTGCGAGGACGAGCAACAGGACCTGTGGATCGGTACCGATGGCGGGCTGAACTACCTGGATAAGAAGCGTGACCGTTACCGTCATTATGTAAAAGAAGAAGGGGATCCCAACAGCTTGGGCAACAACGCAGTAAACGCCATTCATGCCGAAAACGGGCAGGTTTGGGTGGGTACCTGGGGAGATGGATTAAACCGCTTGGATGTGTCCTCGGGTAAATTCCACCATTATCCGTTTGACGGTTCACCGCAAGGGACCAGTGGCAACCGCATTCGCGCCATTTTGCCCGCAGCGAATGGTGGCCTGTACCTGGGAACCTTTAACAAGGGGCTCAACTATTTCGACCCGGAAACGCAAAGCTTTCTCCATTTCCCCTACGGCACGCAGGAAAGAAAAAGCTTGAGCGACAGACGGGTATGGGCCATGGCCAAGGCGGAAGGTGGGGGGCTGTGGATAGGGACTGAAAACGGGCTCAACCGGTTTAACCCCAAGACCCGCCAATTCAGCCGCTTTTACCACAATGGAAATCGCCCGGACAGCTTGAGTAACAATGAGATCATCTCCCTGGTGGTGACCCGTTCGGGTCAATTGTGGGTGGGTACGGTCAGGGGCCTGAACCGCTTGGATGGCAATGGAAGTTTTACCCGCTTCCTAAAGAGCAATGGTCTACAAAACGAGGCCATCAACGGAATCCTGGAGGCCTGGGATGGCCACCTGTGGCTGAGCACCAACCAGGGCCTATCGGAACTGGACCCGGAACAGGGCGATTTCCGCAATTACGATGTGCACGACGGCCTGCAGGGCTACCAGTTCCAGCGTTGCGCTGCCTACCGAGGCGCCAGTGGCGAACTCTTCTTTGGTGGATCCGATGGTTTTAATGCATTCTATCCGGAAAAGTTACCGAGGAACGACCTGCTGCCGACTGTGGTTCTCACCAAATTCAAGATCTTCGAGGAAACGGTTCTGCCTACACCAGGAACCCGTTTCGAGCATCACATCAGTCAGACGAGCGAGATTGTGCTGACACACGACGACCGCAATTTTACCTTTGAATTTTCTGCTCTCAATCTGCGTGACCCCAAAAAGAACATCTACCGTTACCGGTTAGAGAATTACGATGAGGATTGGCGTACACGGGACGCCGATTCTCGTTTTGCGCTGTATACAAATGTACCCGCTGGTACCTACACTTTCAGGGTGATTGCAGCCAACGACGACGAGCGCTGGAATACAGAGGGTGCATCGCTCAAGGTAAAGGTTTTGGCTTCTCCCTGGCGGTCCGCAACAGCCTATGCGGCCTATGTTGTCGCTTTTATTCTGATCCTTTTCGGGGTCTACCGATATATTACCCGGCTGCATATTGAGGAGGGTCTCCGCAAAGCCAAGGAAGCCGCTGAGATTGCCAATGAAGCCAAGAGCCGTTTTCTCTCCAACATGAGTCACGAGTTGCGAACGCCACTCAATGCCATTCTGGGTTTCAGTCAGCTCATGAGTCACGACAATAGTCTTTCCAGGGACAACAAGGACTATTTGAAAACAATCAATCAAAGCGGCTCTCAGCTCTTGTCCGTGATCAACGATGTGCTGGAAATGTCGAAGATTGAATCCGGTCGGATCGTGCTCAGCCCTAATAATTTCGACCTTCCTGGTTTATTGCAAGATTTGGAGCAGATGTTCCTGCTCAAGGCAGAGGAGAAAAAGCTGGAACTGCGCTTTGTCATCCATGAGAACCTTCCCCAATTCATCTGTTCCGATGAAGGCAAGTTACGCCAGATTCTTAACAATCTGCTCAGCAATGCCATGAAATTTACCTCACGGGGAGGCATCTCGGTGAGGTGCCAGTTAGGCAAGCAGGCGCCAGCGGAGGAGACGTTTGAGATTGTATTTGATGTGGAAGACACGGGCGCGGGCATTTCGCATAGCGAGCTAGCCAACCTGTTCTCACCTTTTGTGCAAACGGAAACAGGGCGCAAGTCCCAGCAGGGAACGGGACTCGGTCTGTCCATCAGCCGTGAGTTTACGCGCCTGATGAAGGGGGATATGACGGTTCGCAGCAAGGTGGGCGTCGGCTCTCGCTTCCGCTTTAATCTGTGGGTCGGTCATGCGCAGGCCGAAATGGTGGAAAGTGTGGAAAAGACCCGACGTGTTCTGAGACTGGCCGAAGGACAAAAAACCTATCGTATCCTGATTGTGGAGGATATTCGGCGCAATCGCGAGTTGCTGGTTCGCATGTTGGAACCGGTCGGTTTCCAAGTCTGCGAGGCTGTGGACGGCGTTGAAGCACTTGACATCATGGACGAGTGGGAGCCGCATCTGGTTTTTCTCGACAAACGAATGCCTTTGATGGACGGAATGGAAACGGCCCGTCAGATCAAGGCCAGCCACAGCCGCGGCGAGTTCCCGTATGTAATTGCCCTGACCGCCAGCGCCTTTACCGATGAACGGGTGATGCTGATGAATGCGGGCTGCGATGATTACATGAGCAAACCCTTCCGCGAAGAGATGTTGTTTGCCAAGATCAAGAAATTCCTCGGCGTTCACTACGTCTACGAAGACGGACGTATTGACATGATGGCTGAGCACAGTGAATCGACAGTGGCCCGTATCACGCCCGAAGCTTTGGGAACCTTGCCCGCTCCGATCTTGGACAGGTTGAAGGAAGCCACCATCCTCGGCGATATGGACAAATTTGACGCGATCATCGAAGCGATTTCGGAGCATGACGCAGGATTGGCAGACAGCATCGCCGATTTGGTTGAAGAGTTTGCCTACGGGCCCATTCTGGACGGCATTCGCAAGATGGAAGCCGATAGATTACAGGTTGCGGCTTGTGAGTTGCAGACAGGAGGCCGGAACTAATCGCAGAATAGATTGGGGACTTGAGTTGGCTGTGCTGGTCTGCCTTCACCCATGCGTCAGGATGATCTTAAATAGAGTAGAAACGCGCCTTTTCCGCCGTAGGCTCGGGGCGCTTCCGCATAGGAGCGGATAAAACGTTTGCCATGGCGCAAAATCCAATTTTCGACGGCGGGTTTGATCACGCTCACGCCACTTTTGGAATGCTTGCCCTTGCCGGTGATAACCACAACCGTGGCTTTACTCCTCGCGAAACTGGTGGCAACGAATCGGGCCAACAGGTCAACAGCTTCTGCGGCGGTGTTGCCGTGCAGATCTAAACAATCGTCCCACACCACCTTGTCTTTCTTGCTGATTCGGGTCTTTCGGGCACCCTTTTCTTCGGCGGGCTCAAAAAGCTCGTCCTTGTGGGGAATGACCTCCATCTGGGCCAAAGCATCGATGAACTCGCGTCGTTCCGGGTCCTCCGGGGGCGAAGTGGCCCATCTGGACTCCTGCGCGGGTTTGAGATCGTCGCTCTCAACAGCCGCGAGAAACAATGCTTCGTCGTCCTCCATACAAGTAGCTTTCGGCCCTTTTTGGGAGGATTGCGACTTGTCATCCATGGGGCGCACTCCGAGCTGATCCATCATTTCATTAAAAAATGAGTCCTCCCCTTTCATTGCGACCCTCCAGAGCGGTTCAAGGAACGATGATCACATCGTCGTTGAGTATGGCTATATCCTGGGCGCCTTCTTCCTGTATTTTGCGAACATCCACTGTAATATTCTCTACTTTTCCGTCTACCCTTCGGCGAATACTGACGCGACTGCGTTTGGCGTAGTCGGAAAAACCACCCGCCGCAGAAATGACGCGTAAAATGGTGGTCTCGTAGGTCGTATTAAATTCCAATTGGCCCTGACGGTTCACCTCGCCCAATACCGAAACCAGCAGAGGTTCTGCAAAGGGAACCGCCACCGTATCGCCGGGTAGGATGGGGATGTTTTTCTTGCCTTCGAAAATCAGATCGGAATAACTGATCTGTATGGTGACCCCCGCACGCATTACGATAATCATGTCGGCGGCATTGTCTACCAACCCACCCACTTCTGAGAGCACGTCGAGCAGGAAAAGATTGGCGCTCATCAGGTCCAGCCTTCCCGTGCTTTTCACCGCCCCAATCACCCGGATCGGTTTGTAGACCATATCAACCATGTCGATTAGAACCTGGGGTTGGACGACAAAACCGCCCTTTTTGAGGCCCTCACTTATTAGATTGCGTACCTGCAGCAGGGTTTTGTCTTTAACCATGATCTCACCGAGCAGGGGCAGTTGCAGGTTCCCGGCTACGTCGATCCGATAATTATTGGCCCATCCTTCCACATCAAGGACTTCGATCTTCAAGACATCACCCGGGCCTACCTGGTAGCCTTGGGCATTGATTCGTACTCCAAAACTCAAGAGTAGCGCAGACAAGATAAACAACCGCAAGGGGATCCTCCAAGGAAACTGTTTTCGACCGGACAACAACCGGCCCAAGACGGCCTTAGCATAGCATTAGCCGCCTCTTACGAGGTCTCTTTTCTTATAAAAACCAACAATCTCGAAGTAAAGGAAGCAAGATCGCAGGATTGGCTGTTCCGGGTTCGTTATCTGACTGTACGACGCGGACCCTGACTCATCTATCCAGCTGGAGGATTTGCCAGCAGAGCAAAACGTGTCGGCCGAACGTGATCGACTCGTTGCGCCATTGCCGGACTGCGAGGACCTTTGCGAAACCAGGGACGTTCCTCTTCTGCTCTTCTGTTGACTGGGTTATACTAGAATAAAGAGGAGAAGCTTGTGAAAGGATCTACCGATCTGAACATTGCTGTCAGAGAAGAAATTGGAAGCCCAGATCTATTTGTGGGTCGTCAAAGAGAGTTGGATCATCTGCTCGATTGGTTGGGTCTGGCGAAAAAAAACTTAAGCAAACCCATGGCGCTGCTTGCTCGTCGTCGAATGGGGAAGACGGCTTTGGTACAACGATTTTTTAACGTGCTCTATACCCGCAACGATTCGGAGATTGTACCCGTCTACTTTCGGATCCCCGAAAAGCGGTATCATCTTCGCGACTTTAGCGACCTTTTTTATCGGACGCTCCTCAGCCATTACTTCGCTTTTCAGACCCGGCAGACCGAGTTCATTGAAAACCCTGCCGACCTGTCGCAACTCAAAGAGTTGGCTCGGGAAGACGCAGCAATTCTAGGGGATATTCGGATCATGCAAGGTTATCTGGAGCAGGCGGATCAAAAAAACGCCTGGGACCACGCTCATCGGGCGTGTCACCGTCTCTCGGCTTTGAAAGATGTTCGTATTGTCCAGATTCTAGACGCGTTTCAACTCCTCGATTCATCCGTTTACGAGAAGGAGGGTGCGGAGAAGCCATTGCAGTTAACCTCCTCTCACCTGTTCACCCGGCCCAGCAAGCACGCCTCGCTGATCCTTACCTCGTGTGATGTGGATTGGCTGTCCCAAATCCCTGAAAAGATGAGTGCTCGTTTCGACGCGTATTATTTGGGCCATTTCCAAGAAAATGAAGCCTTGGCTGCGGTATACAACTATGCGCGTTGCTATGAGCACGAGATCAGCGACGAAAGCGCTCTCTGGATCAGTAGGGCATGTAACAAAGACCCCTATTATATAGCCTGCATCTTCGAGAGCCGATTCTCGCCCAAGGACCTGACGACGGTCAAAGGTGTGCGAGAGGTGCTTGATTTCGAGACCTCCTATCCAAAGGGTCGGCTGGCCCGCTTGTGGTTCGAATACTTCAAAGACGAGATACATCGGGTCAATGACCGCGATGCGAAAAGGGTTGTACTCTACCTGACGCAACTGGGTCTGCGCGAACGAACCCGGCACCAGATCCAGGGTGACCTGGACCTGAAGATGCATGCACAGGAACTGGAAGAACGCCTGCAACAGTTGGTAGCTGCCGGTATCCTAGCCAGGGGCAAGGCGAATTGGACGTTTCGGGGTTTGGATGACGCGATCTTTGAAATGGTGTTCCACAAGACATTTGAGCCAGAGGGCGAGAACCTGGCCGCTGCTACCCGTAAAATCGAAGAACGCATGGATGCATTGACCGCACAAGTGGCGGCCGAAATTGCCGACGACTATCCGTATAAGGATGAGGCTGCCGAGAAAAGAGCACGCTACAAAGTGGCCTGGGATAAACAGAGCCGACTTCCCCTCAAAGACCTGTCTCACGGGATCGGACGTCCCCTGGCCGTGTTCGGAGCTTATGTGTTGGTTGCGAAGAAAATCATCAGCCCGGGTGGGGTTGAGACGATGGAATACAAGGTCTACGAAAAACGCGCGAGTGGTTCAGGCATGGGCCTGATCGTGGAGGCCACCGTCCGAACACTGCCCTCAACCACCGATCAGTGTGATCATCTTTCCGAAGAAACATACACACTCTTCTTCAGTGAGCAATCCATAGAGAAAACCATGCAGCGCCTGCTTTGGGAATCTGGGATCTTGTCTGCCAATGGTGCGGATTATCGGATTTATTAGAACGGTTCAAATCAGCATGCCGGCGATACAAGCCGTCATAAAAGCGGCCAGGGTTCCACCGATGAGAGATTTGAGGCCCAATCGGGCCATATCTGGCCGACGCTCTGGAGCCAGACTGCCAATACCGCCGATCTGTACAGCGATCGAGGCAAAGTTGGCAAAACCACAAAGCGCATAGGTGGCTATAGTAAAAGAGCGTTGAGAAATCTGGTCTTTCATGGCAATCAGGTCGCCGTAGGCATAGAATTCGTTGAGGATGGTCTTCTCACCCAGCAACTGTCCAACTTGCGGGGCCTCGGCCCAAGTCACGCCCATCAGCCAGGCAATGGGCGCACAGACCCAGCCTAGCAGGCGCTGAAGGGTAATGGGTGAATCGCCAATTTGGATAAAGGAGATACACCAATTGAACATGGTAACCAGGGCGATAAAGGCGATCAGCATGGCCCCCACATTCAAAGCCAGACGCAAACCCTCGGAGGCGCCACGACAGGCCGCATCCAAAAGATTGGCATCGTTGTGGGGAACGTGAACCGTAACCACGCCCTTGGTGGGCGAGACCTCCTTTTCAGGAAGCAGCACCTTGGCCAGGACCAGTGTCGCCGGGGCCGACATAATCGAAGCGGCCAGTAAGTGACCCGGATCGGCGCCCATGCCGGCATAAGCCGCCATCATGCCGCCTGAGACGGTGGCCATGCCGCCGGTCATCATGGACAGCAGTTCTGAACGGGTCATGGTTGCCAGATAGGGTTTAATGACCAGGGGCGCCTCGGTCTGTCCCATAAACACATTGGCAGAAGCGGCCAGGGACTCCGAACCGGAAGTATCCATCACCCACACCATCAATTTGGCCATCAACTTGACCACCCATTGGATCACGCCAAGGTGAAAGAGAACGGCGGTTAGAGAAGAGACAAACACAATGGTAGAGAGCACGGAAAAAGCCACAAAATGATGTTGAAAGTCATCGCCAAAGACAAACCTGGCCCCCTCGTCAGAGAAACTGAGAATGCGGGCAACGAGGACACGGGCCCCTTCGAAGAACCATTGGCCCGGCGTGGTCCACAAGATGAGCACGGCGAAAAGGAGCTGAAGGCCGACACCACTGAGGATCAAACGCCAGTTCATATTCTTGCGCTGTTCGGAGCAAAGCCAGGCCAGAGCCAACATGACAATCAAGCCGAATGCACTAATCAATCGTTCCATGGTTCCCCGCTCCTGGTAGGTCGAATGGTGGCTCGCCCATACATACCAGGTTTCGGAAACAGCTGCAAGCGGATGTGGTCCAAAGATGTCCGGCGTAAAAACCTAGTCGCCAGTCTTCGACAAGAGATTGTTTTCAGTCTTATTGAGCAAGGCAGATGAGACCTTAGCTGATCGATGCGAGTAAACAAGTGCCGATTATTCCGGAGCGGAAAGGATCGGATTGGTCACCAGGCGAGTCAGATCTGAAACCAATCAAAAACGTTCCGTTCTGACTGCGCTCCTAAAGAGAACGTTTTTTAGAACGTTTCTGGTATTTGCCGGCCTAAGGAGGCAATGGTCCAAGTGGACAGTGCTCTCCGCAAACCAAAGATGGAGAATGTCCACGTGGACAATGCTCTCCGCAAACCAAAGATGGACACTGTCCAAATGGACAGTGCTTCTCCGCAAACCAAAGATGGTCACTGTCCAAATGGACAATGCTCTCCGCAAACCAAAGATGGACACTGTCCAAATGGACAATGCTCTCCGCAAACCAAAGATGGACACTGTCCAAATGGACAATGCTCCCTGCAAACCAAATATGAATATATCCCACGTCACCCCAGGGGCCAGCCCAGCTTCAAGCAGTCGTGAAAAAATCCTACAGAGTAGAGCCAGACACGGTTTCGGCGTTGAACCATGGTTCCCGTATCCGAGCCAATAACAAAAGGTTCCAAAAAACGTTCCCTTTAGGCACGCAGTCAGAACGGAACGTTTTTTGGCCGTCGCTT
>Ga0316189_10007065_pt1 | contig 10662 bp, 9 predicted proteins | sample LowCovwburrow_MG_FD_204930 | JGI IMG/M metagenome (GOLD analysis project Ga0316189, IMG submission 204930) | Coastal sediment microbial communities from Maine, United States - Lowes Cove worm burrow | ecosystem: Environmental > Aquatic > Marine > Coastal > Sediment | place: USA: Maine... | reverse complement strand
CGTGGCGTGAGCGAAGAAGAGTTGGCCCGCAGAGATACACAAAGCAGAAGACCCCCCAGAGGTCAGGGTCCAAACCGCCGAGACCGTTTTCTGGATGACGATAACCCAGACAGGGTTGATTTCGGCACTAGAAATCAACCTCCTCGCCGCAGCGAGGGGCGTCGGGGACCGCGAGGAAATGATGGGGAAAACGACGACTATGGACCACCTCCCCGTCGCCAGGCTGATGATAGCCGTGGTTATGGGCCTCCACCCCGTCGCGAGGATGAAGGCAACAACGATCGCGAATCTCGACGCGACGGTTCGGGTCCACCTGGTAGACCCGACAGAAGGCCACCCGCTCCCCCTCCAGGCAGGGGTCATGAGAACGCCCTGGATCCCAGGCTTACGCTTTATGATGTGGAGAAAAAACCCGTGATCGGCAGAGGTCCTCCGCAACCAGAGATCACACTGCGCCCGATCGAGTTGGACGGCAAACCAATCGGTTATCTGGGCATCGCGCCCCTCAGGGAAATCAGCGGGGATCGCGATCTGGCCTTCATTCAGACCCAATCCCGTTCATTTTATGTGGTGACAGCAATTTTAATCATTTTAGCCGCCCTGGTTTCCCTGTTCCTCGCGCATAACCTGCTGCGTAGGCTAACCGGACTGGCCAATGCCACACACCGACTTTCTGCCGGTGATTTCAAGGTACGCGTGCCCGCTATCCGCCATGATGAAATTGGCATGCTGGCCCGTGATTTCAACAATCTGGCACTTGCTCTGGACCGCAATGAAGAGGCACGTCGACGTTGGACAGCCGATATTTCCCACGAGTTGCGCACTCCCCTGGCTGTGCTCCGAGGCGAGGTTGAGGCCATCCAGGATGGGATTCACGAGGCGAACTCCGAGACCCTCGAATCTCTTCACGGTGAGGTACTCGGCATTACCAAGTTAGTGGATGATCTTTACCAGTTATCTCTATCCGATATCGGTGCTTTGAATTATAAGAAGGTGCTACTCAACCCGTTGACCCTTTTTAAAGGTACCGCCTCCGCTTTCCAGACCCGCTTTTCTGAACGCGGTATCGAATTGCAGTGTGACCTACCCCATTTACCCCAGGCTGAAGTCCTTGCCGACCCAGACCGTTTGCGCCAATTGATTACCAACTTGCTGGAGAATAGTTGTCGTTACACAGACCCTGGCGGATGCCATCACATTAGCGCCGAAATAGCCGACAATCAACTGGTAATGCGTTTCCAGGACAGTGAACCCGGCGTGGACGAGGAGCTGTGCGCACGCCTCTTCGAACGCCATTTTCGCGCCCGGGAGAGCGGTGCTCGCGAGAAACGCGGCGCGGGTTTGGGTCTGGCCATCTGCAAGAATATCGTTGAAGCTCACGACGGCACCATTGAAGCCAGCCCCTCCTCCATGGGGGGCTTGTGTTTTACCCTGATCCTTCCTATAACGAGGTGAATTCCATGACCAAAGCTCAGACAATAATGGTGGTCGAAGATGAACCTAAGATCGCCAACGTGTTGCTCGACTATCTCAAAAAAGGCGGTTACCAAACGGTCTGGCTTGATTCGGGCAGTCTGGTACTGCCCGCTGTTAAACGCCAGACACCGGACCTGTTATTACTGGACGTTGGGCTGCCTGGCAAAGACGGCATGACCATTTGTCAAGAGATCCGCGCCTTTTCCGAGCTGCCGATTATCATGCTGACCGCACGTGTGGAAGAGATCGATCGGCTCTTGGGCCTGGAACTGGGTGCCGATGATTATATCTGCAAACCTTTCAGCCCACGTGAGGTCATGGCCCGAATCAAGAGTGTGATGCGTCGCGTGAATCGCGCTTCAGGTGTTGAAGCAGAGCCGCTCCAGCCGATCAGTATCGATGCCTCACGTCGAGAAGCACGGGCGGGTGACCAATTGTTGAACCTGACCCCCAACGAATTTAACCTGCTCGACTATCTTTTAAAGAGCCAGGGCCGTGTCTTCTCGCGGGACCAACTGCTGGACGCCATCTACACCGATTTCCGCGAGGTCTCAGATCGAACTATCGACAGTCATATCAAAAACCTGCGCAAGAAACTGGCGCGCGCCTTGCCGGGTCAGGAGATCATCATCTCAATCTACGGCGTGGGCTATAAGCTCGATATTCCCTAAAGTTTTACGGAAAAAACACCAGGTGAGTCGGAATATCAGCAAAGATGGCGCAGGCAACAGCCTGCACCTTGAAGCAGGAAAGAAGCACGATCAGTCCCTTTCCTGCTCGCAGCTATGGGTAGGTTAATTCGACTTTAATCTTTTGGCCACCGGCCGTAAATTTCACCCAACGTGTCAGTTGGGGATAACCATCGACCGTGATCATATAGTAACCGGGTGCCAACTTAACGAAACCAAACCAAGAATAGTTCCAACCATACTTCTGGCTGACATACTGTGGGGCCGCCGTCACCGAATTAACCGAGCGATTCCACAAATGCCCTTCCTTCATGGCCATCTTCATGGCATTGGTGTGATCGTAACCAGCTCCCATCAGCTGGTTCAGGCGGGGCTGGAAATTGGTGTTGGCAATATTCAAAGTTAAACGAAGCCCGTTCCAAGGTTTCCACACCGAACGATTGTATTGATCTGTGCCGATCACTGCAATAGTACCATTGATGGTACAGGTACCGACTTGGGAAGTGGGCGGCGGATTATAGGTACGAGGAGGTGGGTTCGGGTTGACTCTAGGAGGTGGGTTCGACGGCGCTGTTCGATAGGCCACGGCGGGCAGGTAGTTCAGCGGTTTGGGAAAACCCGCATCGGCCTGGTTGGTCACCACATCCAAACGGGTGAATGAATTGTTCAGGGTAAAAACCCCACGGCCCCCATAATTTGATGCCGAACCCAGCCGCTGAAAAGGCAATGTCGGCCAATTCTGGGCGGTGTACTTGGGATAACCAGGATCTGGTCGATTGCTGTTCAGATCATAACGGGCATAGGTTCCCGAGTCGTTATTAAATAAGAAGACCTTGTTGTTGCGCCAATAAAGTGCGGCATCCACCTTGTTCCAGTTTAGGTTCCAATTACTGCTGATGTAGCCCGCCGAACCCTCCACCCGATCTGTCGCTATATCGTAGCGCACATAATAAGCACCGGAGAAAAGGTAGGCCTTTCCGTTTTGCCAGTTTACAGCTGCATCAACACGACTAAAAGGCAGACCTGGCCAATTACCGGCGATGGTCTTGGGATAACCCGGATCCAATGCGTTCCTGTTCACGTCGTACCGGTAGTAATAACCACCGCTGAAAGCATAGACCTTGCCGTTTTTCCAGCTGAGCAGGGCATCAACCGCCTGGGGTTGAAAAGAGAGTGAAGTTGCGAGAATCAGGAAAAGCATAAATGGAACCTCCTTCAATTATCACTCATCTTAACACAGTAAGTTTGAAAGTGTAGAGCAGGTATTCAAGATTGGTGTAATTCAATTCGGGGGTAAATTCGCCCCCATGGCGCAAGCCTTGTTAGCTAAGGCTATTTAATCCGAACCTTCGTCCGCCCGCTCCTTTGAAGGTTTTCCATGAACGACGTTGGTCGTGTTAAAATAGGATACAGTGTGGGAGGTACTCAATGAGTGAAAAGATCCTGGTCAAGCATATACCCTCTAAATTTGATCTGGAAAAGGCGGCGTTCCTCAGAGGGGTCTACCCCTTGAAAAGTATTATGTCGCGAATCGAAAAGCCTTCCTATGTAGAACTCCAGAGCTATTTAGAATCACTGGAGGAGCGCAAGCACGAAACACGCGCGATCTGTGGCATCTGGCGGGATGCCACAGCCCCAGAACGCCGACTCGTTGACATGCAGGTTTTTTTCGAATGGCTGCAAACCCATGGCTATTGGAAAGCGCCAGCACCTTTATTTCCAAGCCCCCCTCTCAGAAATGTCATCGAAGGCAGCTTGCAGAATGCGCTTATCAATATGATGCCGCCAAATGAGTATCGCGGCATTATCTACCAACGCGTTCTAGCCCAGCTTCGCCTGTTATGGGAAAAGCCTGATGGCGAGAAATTGCTCTCTGAGGTGGGTATCCGTCGCACCGAACACGGATCTCGCGCCGCCTGGCGAGTAACGGATGCGCCGCTATTAGAGGCCTGGTGCCGAAGTACCGGCTTGCTCAACTTAGCAAAAAAACGCCGTGGCCGCCCGCCAACATCGCGTCTCACCCCTTCGTGATCATTTTATGGACAATGCCTGAGCGCGTAGCAAATCGCGTGAGCTTCATAGGGATCTGGTACTTCCCAACGATTTAGCAGGCGGTCAATCACCACTTCAGGAACGGAACGTTCCCTTTCCCTATTTCCTTTGAACAGTAAGGATCGAGGGGATTCCACATACACCAATGTTACCCGAGCACGATAACCGTGAAACAACTCGATGAGTTGAGACCGCATGCTCCGTGTGGTATTGGTGGCATTCCAAATGAAGGACTGATGTGCACGCAGGTAGGTCTTTGCCTGAGCTTTAGCCGCCGAAACCACCGGGCCTTGTGGTTTCTCAGGTCGTATACCAAGCTGCTCGCGGACCATATCGAGGGAAATGACCGGGTAACCTGGTTTTTCATGGGTTACCCAATGATCCTTGCCTGCGGCGGGCAAGCCGGACAGCAAAAACACCTCACAGCTGAAATCTTCGTAGGGCGCTTCATCGGCATAGTCGCGATGTCCATTGAGGTAACAGAAGCGTGCGAATTCGGTGGGAAAAATTCGTGGGCCTCGCAAGCAGTTCTGCTCTTCTGCCAGTAGTCGAAAAAGTTCGATCCTTTCAAGAATCTCGTCTGCATCGTCGCAGATCCGACCCCGGATATCCGCCTCTGCAAGCAAAGCCAGGTGATCACAACGGGTGTTCCAACTGATGCGAGAGACCATTCGCTCCGGATTATCACGATCTAAAATCCAGAAGGGAATTTGATGGTAACGCACCATGTTGACAATCTGTTCCCGTTGTTCAAATGGGAAATCCATTTCCCAGAGCAGGCGGCGCGTCATCAAGGCGCCTCGCGAAGAGTGTCCGCGTGCACTGATACTGCCGTCCGGCTCGCTACGGGTACAGGCCGGCTTGGCGATGTCGTGACACAGGGCGGCAACAAAAACCAGTTCGCGCTCAGCTTCCGGCAGAGCGCGCCAGATTGAGTTTTCAACCAACGCGCTGCATACCATACGCGTATGAATCCAAACATTCCCTTCTCGGTGATAAGTCGGATTTTGCTCACACTCTCGCAGAAGACGCACCCAGGCATAGCGGGCATCGATCGCCGCCCAATCCAACGTCCAATCAGGTCCTTGCGGGCAAAAACGTTTCACGCATCAACTCCCATAAATATCCACCCCCGGAGCCAAACCATTGGCTACGATTGGCCGATCCAACCAGTGGCTGCCGGAATCCAACACGGAAGTCGTGAAGCTGTGACGAACCCATTTCAGGCGCCGGGTCACTAGACCCGCCTCCTCAACCTTGATATAGAGACCCTCTGCCATATCGCTGAAGTCTGTTTCTTCACACGATCCGGCGATAGACTCTTGGGCGATACACAGGTTCTTTTTCCAATCTTCGCTCTTAAATAAACTCGACTTCACCAAATCAGGCAAATGCCCAAGACTGCCCACCGTCCCCCGAGCTAGCACGGGCACGGAAGAAACCGGACTCTGCGCCAGCATGTTTGCTCTGCGCTCCGTGTTAAGAAAGCAGTTTTCCTTCCGGTCGAAAATATCGAATTCAAGGAAGTAATGAGGCAGGTGATCATAAAAAATTGTGTGTTTCGCATAAACCCATTCTCCGTACATCAAATAACGATCACTCAACAACGCCCACAGGGCGCTTCGATGGCAATTGGCCCAGGTTTTGAACAGGGCAAAATGTTTTTCGCGACGGCCGCCACTGAGGTAATGTCCCCGGCTCTGCAAAAAGAGTTCGCCCTTGGAATCGAAGCAGATCCCACTGTTCGCGCCGTCGATTTTTTCCTCTACCACCAGTTGACAACCCAGCAGGCTTTCGATTCTTACCTGACTGAGGTCTTCGTCACCGGGCTGCAAATTGGAACCCGCCAGGTGCTGGGTTCGCGGATACTTGAGTATCTTCATAAGACGACCAGAGCGATCGTATGGTCATGGACATAGTCAAGCGATACACGCGCGGCGCCGGCATCCAGGAATAGGGTTTCCAAGTCACTGGCGCTGAAGAGATGAAGGTGCTCAGGATTGTTATCTGGCTTGGAGGGAACAGAAGCCACAACAAAACGCCGCGCCACACGGACCAATTCTTGCGCTGCCAACTGCGGATTCTCCTGGTGTTCCAAAACTTCCAGGGCTGAAACCACATCAAAGCTTCTGTCTGCGGCAGACAGTTGGGTCATATCCTCCAGAGAAGCGCTTAGATTTGCGATGCCTCCTTGAATCACGGAGCATATGTCCTCGACGCGACGTCTAGCAATATCAAGCGCATGGACCTTCAACAAGGGAAACGCATCCAAAAGCGGCCATAAAAAGGTGCCACGCCCACTGCCGATATCCAGCAGCGAACTCGGTGCAAGGCCTTTGAGGATGCCAAGGACCCGAACCACGCGAGGTAGTTCAGACCTTTTGAATTTGTGGAACCGCAGCTTGCAAGCGCGGGCTTCTTCCAAGAGACTTGATAGTCGTTCGGCTTGTAAACCGGCCTTGCCGCTCAGGAAGGCCCGTAACAAGGGCTCATAGTATTCCGTTTCCAAAAAACCTGTTTCGTCCGTGGACATGGCGCCTCCCCTGGCAAAAGACCCTTTAAGCCTAGCCGGTTTAGCTTCAAAAGCCTACATGAGATCCTGGGATTGTCTATGGTTGGCTTCGTTTTTAATTGAAAACTGAATGAATTAATGGCCAATACATAAATAATTTAAAAAAAATGCACCAATTTGACCAAAAAATCCGCATGTCTCTATAGAAGGAGAGAGCCGACAAAATTTCAATGCCGATTGAGTAGAAATTGCCATAAATACTGCGGAGCAAATATTGATGAACAAAATAGAGAGCCGTGCGGCGAACCGACTTGTGGATCGCTGGCGATCGGGAGATACCTCTTCGTGGTCTGCCTTAAAAGTGCTGGTTGAAAAACAATTGATAGAAAGTGTCGACAGAATGTTCTGGAACCAGACTGTTGAAATCCGTGACAGGCTTAAGACCATGGTTCCCGACATCTATGGAGAGTGTTTAAGAAAAGGAGAACTGGATCCGGCATCAATGAAATCGTTTCAAACTTACTGCGCCACGGCCATGCGACATATTTCCGTTCAGCTTTACCGCTATCTACACTAATCTACGAGGGCCCGAAGGCGATAAGCGTTTGTTCATGAGGAGCTTGCGAATGTCGCATGGTTTAAACGGCATGACAGAGTGGCCCAGGTTCAGGCGACAGACATGTCTCTGCTATCACCGCTCCGCGTAAATCGAGAAAACCGGGTCGCCAGGATGCCGCTTAACTGCGGTGGAGCCGGAACCCCGTCATTGGCTTGCAGCCAACATTCATAACTGACTGCTGCAAACAGAGTATTCATATCTCTGTCGGCCAGTCCATGAAGTGCCCGCTCCAAAGCCGGACTGAATTTATCCCCATCGACAATACCCATCTCGACAAGTCGGGGTACCGCCAGGATTCCCGGGTGCTGCGTGAGAATTGAACGATAACTGTGAATGGCGCCCATGGTAAAGTCGCCCTTGCTCTGTCTTTCGCGAATGCTAACCGGCAAAATGTCCCTGTGCGCACGACGCTGAATCAACCGACTCCGGCTGGGTTGCACCAATTGTTCCCAGGGAAGCCGCAACATAAAGGTCACCAGTGAACGAGCCAATATCGGGTGGCGATATTCAATGCCTCGTGCATCGTCCGGTGCATGCGGTATCAAGCGTGTAAGTGCTGAAAAAATATCGGCGCGCGCGGGTAACCGGAAGACCCGTTCCACCTCTGGCACAAAAGTATGTCTTCCCTTGGAAAGCCAATATGGCAGAGGCTGCGACAGGGAAAAGTCTCTGCGCAGAGAGGTGCGAAGCATGGGCCAAATGCCGGCATTAACGGTACTGGCAAAAGAGGACATGGCCCGCCACCAACGCTTCAGCTGGCCACTCCAGAACAGGTCTGCCAGAAAACCGGGTTGGCTGAAATTGGCCAACACCAAATCGCCGCCTTGTCCGGTTAAACACACAGGACCAAGTCCCTCCAGGCGCAGACGATCATCACTCAGCAGGGGCTGAATGGTCTGCATCCCTAAACTGAATTGGCCCCTGAAATGTGTGAACCGAAGTCTTGTATCCATGCCGAATGTCTGGTTGGGAAGACCATGTAGCGTATACAAATCGCGTTGGTATTCTCGCTCGTCAATATCTCCACGGGGATTGATATAGGAAACTGTGGTTAGCCGCTGGGTCGCGTCTTTAAAAGCCATGCCCGCGACCGCAGCAACGCTGGAAGAATCTAAACCACCAGACAATTCCACGCTAAACGGACCAGCTAACGGCAGGGCGCCATTTACAGCACGCGCAAATACATCGCGGAAACGTTCGTCGTATTCGCGGTCGTCAGCACATGCAATTTCCGCGACCGATTCCGGGCGCCAATAACGTGTCGCACACGGTTCATTGATGCCGTCAAAACAAAGGGTAAAGGCCGGCAAACTCTGCTTCACACCGCGATAAATAGTGGATGTTAAGTCTTCTGGAAAAAAATTCTTACCGATAGATCGAGCAACCTGCTCCACATCTAAATCTGGAACATACCCCAGAAAAGCAAACAACATCGGCAAGACAGAAGTAATCCAAGTCCGTCGCCCCTGCCGAAAATAATAGATCTTCTTCAGACCCAAGGCATCGCGTGCCGCCAACACCTTGCCAGACCGCCGATCAAGAATGACAAAAGATATCTCACCTTCTATTGAAGCGGGGAACCTAACACCCCATGATGCATAAGCGCTAAGTAGTAGCGCCGCATCGGTGGCCCCTGCCAACTCGGGTCTGGCCAGGCGCCGGACAAGATCCTCGCGGTTCCCCAACCAGCCACGATGGGCAACGACGGCAAAATCATCGACAAGGGGACGCTGTGCGTCGCATGTGCCAACAGCAATAGTCCGGTTATAGATGCCAAACCCCGTGCCAAGCAGCATATCTTCACATCCGACGCTTTGAATTTGGAGAGGATCAGAAAAACAAGACGCTGGCTCGGAATCGAACCAGACCACAAAACCATGCAGTGAATTCATCAGAACTTCCCTATTCATTCATGTAATAATCAGGCCCATATCCGACGGCAGTCGAGGCCAAAATGAGATTTTCATTCCGGGTACCCATTTGCCATACGTACCCGGAACCGAAAACGAGTTAGAGGTTAGAGAGGAACACCTTCACCCGATTCCTTGACACCGGGCAAAATCCACCAATCGTAGGCTCCAAAGTTATCGGAACCATGAGTCAACCTGGACAGACCATCGCTGGCCTCCGCCTTGACAACGGTACCAAGAACAACTGGCTTCAAGTCTCTCTGCCATACTTTCTTCATGAAAAAACCTCACATTATGATGTATTTAGCGCATGAGATACGCTTTTTGTGTGCACGCCTGACCCAAATGTGACCAAAAGGTGGGGGGGTCCTACCGGGCCGACGCGCAATCACTTAAATACAATCGCATGCCGGGAAAAAAGCGGCCACCTTTTTCTATTAAAATTCTGACCACGCCAGAATTTACCGAGCATCCATAAGGGATAAAATCTATGACACCTAGAATATATGCTATTTGCCTAGATCTTTGCTGTTGGCACGAGGCGATACGCGCGAGATATTTTCGTCATAGACTCTGCGAGATCACGTTTTTAATGTAGAATGTGTCGCTTCGGCAAAGCCTTGCTGCGGCTCTCAACGTACCCTGAGGCGTTGGCCACGCCAAGGTTCTTCACATCCTGCGCGAAAACGGTGACTATGCGATTACCGTGCTCGGGCGATCACGTGGTTTGCATGAATACCTGATCCAGCGAGATGTACCTGTCTGTTGCACGGATCAGGCAGCGCTCTACTTCTGTTTCGGAAATACTCCGACCTAATGCCCCCTGATGGGATAGACCACACAACTGCCTGGCGCGGGCAAAAACCAGTTCCCGGGTTCTTCATAGTTGGCGTCTATTCTCTCGACGAAGGCGCGGATATCTGTGGCGATTACGGGTTTCAACGGGCGGCGGTAGCCGCGGAAAAAATTTTCCCAATGTGCGACCAGGACGTTCTTGGGCTGGGTTCGCTGCAGTATGCCTTGGGGGTAGTCGTCAACACCTTCAAAGGAAGCAGCACACAAAATGGCCAGATCGAAATTGGTGACATCCTTTGGTGGAAACCCCTTGTATTTGCTGCTGGCGGAGCTTTGCATAAAGATTCGAAAATCAACCTCTCCCCTCCCCTCCCCGAGAAAGTCAATCACAAAGGAATAGACCTGGCCCTTGCGATAACCCGAGGCTTTTTTGGGCAATTCAGTCAGGTCCTGGCTATACGATCCGTCAAAAACAGAGATCCCAGACAAGTGTGGCGCATGCTCAGACACAATTGCCATGAAACGCATCTTCTCGCCGATGGGAATCCACTTCCCCACGCTGACCGGCCCCTCGGACATGATGGGTTTCAGCCGAGACGCCTGCTCAGC
>Ga0316189_10007064_pt1 | contig 10663 bp, 7 predicted proteins | sample LowCovwburrow_MG_FD_204930 | JGI IMG/M metagenome (GOLD analysis project Ga0316189, IMG submission 204930) | Coastal sediment microbial communities from Maine, United States - Lowes Cove worm burrow | ecosystem: Environmental > Aquatic > Marine > Coastal > Sediment | place: USA: Maine... | reverse complement strand
CTCCCAGAGCGCGATGAACTCGCCCACATGGTGCGCATCGACCTTGGGGAACCGGATGGTGTAGTTGGGACGCTGTGAATCGACGAGCGCGTACTCGGTCGCACGCTTCTCGGCGTTGAGCAGATCAACCATCCGCTTGCCCTCGAGGTACTCGATCGCCTCGACACCCATGCCGGTGGGGATGGTCATGCTTTGATCATCGCCGAAGTCTTCGACCTCGCAGAAGCCGATGACCTTGTCGTTGGGGCCCTCGCGGTAAAGCTGGATCTGCGAGTGCTGATCGGTGGTGCCCAGGGCGCTGATGGGGGTGAAGCCGACGAAGACCTCGTTGCCGTCTTTGTCGAACTTCTTGCCGAGCGATTCGGCCCAGAGCTGGGCGTACCAGTCACCCATGAGCTTGAGCGAGTTGGCATACGGCATCATCACATGGTTGGGTTTATTGAGATTCGTCCCGAGTTGAACGAGCAGGTGGGCGAGGACAGCCGCGGGGTTCTTTGATGCGTCCTCATAGCTGCATCGCTCGTCCATGGCCTTGGCGCCGTCGAGCAGGGATTCGATATCGATGCCCGCAATCGCGGCGGAGAACAGGCCCACTGGTGAGAGCACGCTGAATCGACCGCCCACGCCATCGGGGACGGGGAGGGTGGTGATGCCCGCCTGATCGCAGATGGTGCGCATGGTGCCCTGATTGGGGTCGGTGATCGCGACCACATGGTCTGCCCAGCGGCTGCCCACGCTGTCCTGGAGGATCTTGCGGATGATCATGAACTGCGACGCGGTCTCGGCGGTCTCGCCGGACTTGGAGACCACATTAAACAAGGTAGTCTTGGGGTCGCACACGCCCAGCACGCTGCTCAGGTTCGATGGGTCCACATTGTCCACGACGAACACCCGTGGCCCGGGGCGATCGGAGTGGGGGAGCAGGTTGTAGGTCGGCTCGTTGAGAGCGCTCTGGATGGCGATGTTGCCCAGTGCCGAACCGCCGATGCCCAGAACGATGATGTTCTCGAAGCGACCCTCGCACTCGTTAGCGATCGCACGGACCTGGTCGAGGTGCGTGTCACGCATGGGGCTGTTCCACAGCTCTCGCCAGCGCTCCCAGCCGGTGCCCCGCGATTGGTTGAGCGTGCGGGTCAGCCCGGCGAGCTGCTCGGCGTTGACCGAGATGGTGTCGTCGGCGAGTCCGTGGGTCCCGACGCGGGATTGGAGACAGTTGGCATAGTCGATCGTGAGCATGCGGAAGGATATGCATCAGGTCCGGATATCCGAAATCCTGATCACGAAAGAGCAATCGTTTGTGAAGCTCGAACGGGCAACTGGAGATCGCAGGGGGGTGGTCTACGCTTGGGCATGATCCACCCCTGGCACGATGTACGACCCGGCATGAAAGACCTCGAACTGCCGAGCCATTTCCGCTCGATTATCGAGATCCCCAAGGGATCGAGCAACAAGTACGAACTCGACAAGCAGACGGGCATGCTCCGCCTCGATCGGGTGCTCAGCAGCGCGGTCTACTACCCGGCCAACTACGGGTTCATCCCCCAGACGCTGGCCGAGGACGATGATCCGCTAGATGTGCTGGTGTTCTGCACCGAGAAGGTGCCGACCATGTGCATCTGCGAGGCCCGCGCGATCGGCGTGATGACCATGATCGACGACGGCGCCCCGGACCACAAGATCATCTCGGTGCTGATCAACGATCACGAGTTCGAGGAATACCAGACGATCCAGAACTTCCCCAAGCACACCTTCAAGATGCTCAAACGGTTCTTCGAGGACTACAAGCAGCTCGAGGGCAAGCAGGTCGAGGTGGACGAGATTCAGCCTGCTGAGTTGGCCCACGAGATCATCGATGCGTCGCTGGTGCGGTATTCTGAGGCAAGGCAGTCCGGAGCGCTGTAACAGCCCCAAAGGCCTATCGTTGATCAATGTTCCCCGAAATCGAACGCATCTTGGTCACCCGCGAGCAGATCGCAGGGCGCGTCAAAGAGATGGCCGAGGAAATCGTGCGCGATCTCAAGGTTGATCTCGCCAAGGACGGACAAACTGAACTCGACGAGGACCGGGTCATCATCATCCCCATCATGACGGGGGCGATGATCTTTGTCGCCGACCTAGTGCGTGAGCTGCCCATGAAGCTCTCACTCGGACTGGTCGCGGTGTCGAGCTACCCGGGCGAATCGGTGACGAGCAAAGGAGCACACCTCGCCAGCGAACTGCCCGAGGACCTCGAGGGCAAGCACATCATCGTGCTCGACGACATCCTTGATTCAGGTCAGACGCTCGCGACGGTCAAGGCACTCGTTGAAGAGAAGAACCCCGCATCGCTCCGCATGGGGGTCATGCTCGACAAAAAGACCAAGCGAACGATCGATGTCGAAGTCGATTATGTCGGCTTCGAGATCCCTGACGAGTTCGTAGTGGGTTACGGGCTCGATTTCAACGGCTACTACCGCAACTACCCCGAGATCGCCGTGCTCAAGCCCGAGATGATCCCCTCACGCTGATTTCTTCTGAGTTCGACACAAAGAAAAACCGCCCTGGTTAGGGCGGCGGTGTGTTTTACCATGGAACGGTGTCGGTTTATCGACGCCGGAGCTGGCGGATACCGGCACAGCCGGCAAGCAGCCCGAGACCTGCGAGTGCGGCAGGTGGCAGCGGCACCACATTCAGAGTGATGTCATCAACATTAATCCCGCCGGCGATGTCGATGTTGGTGAACCAGGCGTAGCGGTTGCCGCCGACGATGGAGCCGAGGACATCTGAGGTATCGTTCCGTGTCTCAGTAAAGATCAGCGTGCCCAAGCTGTTGTAGACATTGAGGTCTACGGCGAGCGAGCCGTCACCGGCATCGCGGAAGTCATGCTCGAATGTGTACCAGCCCGAATCAGCAATCACGGCATGGTTGATCGATTCGAGATCTTGACGGGGATCGAAGTTGGTGTTGTTGCTGCCGCCGATCAGGAGATCGCCGCTGGATGAGTCCATCGCGATATGAAAGATGAAATCTCTTCGGTGATTCCCATCACTCCCATTCGCAGCCACAGAATAATCAAAGCCCTCACCGGCAGACCAGCTTGTATCGAGATAGATCGCGGCACTTGCGGTGAACCCGCCTGACCAAGCGGTGCGATAGCCGTCGAACCTGCTGAACCCGCCGGTTTCATCTCCGACGGCACCCGATTGTGTGAAGGTCGCGTGATTCGATCCCGATGCGGAGGTGATCCCGCCAGTGCCCGAACTCACGCGTGTTACTGATCCGAACCAGCTGCTTGAGCTGTCGAACCAGCCGTCGGTGTTGGTCTCGAATCCTTGATTAAAGACTTCCCCGCCCCATGTTGTGCTGCTCATCCCGAACAGGACCGCTGCAATACAGATAGACTTGTTCATGTGTTGCCTCTCTCCAGTTGAATGGACGGCTCGAAGATCTACGACTCAGCGTGTAGCGAACCGATGTGTGAATCAACATACTTACATGTCCAGTTTGGGATGTCAAGAATAATCTAGTATGACTAAAAACTATCAAACCCCCTATCTTAACTATCTTGCCAACTCTATTGGCAACCATCTAGTCACGACAATCGGACACAGTGCGTGAGCGTCATCATTCATAAAAACCAGCCCAAACCAGATCGCGTTTTGATCGATAATCGCCCGCATATCGCGTTCGTGTTCACGCAGATGTGGCGTCTGATCTTGGTCGTGATTTTTCTCTGGGGTGCGTTGCGTTGGATCGGCTTGCTCACCGGGGAGAGCGTGTATGTGACGCTGAGCTGGTGGCCGCTCGGATTGGGTGCGATCAGGTTAATATTGGGCTGGATCGATTGGCTCAATCGTCGCCATGTGCTCACCGAGACCATCATCTTCACTGAGACAGGCATCATCAGGAAGGTACGAGTCGAGATCCCGTTGAGGCGTGTCCAGCACACCCTCTTGGTGCGACCGTTCGGCGAGCGACTCATGAGTTTGGGCTCCATCGGCGTTACAAGCGCCGGCACCGGGGGCGTCGATCTTGTCTGGCGTGGGGTCGAGCATCCTCAAGATGTACTCGGTACCATCAGACTACAGGTGCAGCGCATGTCCACCCCAGGTTCAGGAAGGCAGGTCACTCCCGTCATCGGGATCGTCGGCGGTATCGGTTCGGGCAAGTCCACCGTCGCGCGTGTGTTCGAAGAAATGGGCTGCGTGGTGAGCGACTCGGACGCAAGCGTTCGTGAGATCATGCAGCAACCTCAAGTCAAAGATCAGCTCCGTTCGTGGTGGGGTGAACAGGTGATTACCTCCGAAGGTGAGATCAATCGCTCCGCGATCGCCCATATTGTCTTCGGTTCAGAGGTCGAACGACGAAAACTCGAGGGGTTGATCCACCCACTCGTGCATCAACAACGCCATGATTTGATCGAGCAGGCGTGTTCTGATGGTGCTTCTGGGGTGATTGTGGATGCTCCTTTACTCTTTGAGGCTGGAGTTGATAGCGAGTGCGATGCCGTGATATTCGTGGATACGCCGCGAGAAATCCGCCTTGTGAGGGTGAAATCAGCTCGCGGCTGGGACGAACAAGAACTAGATAGACGAGAAAATGCGCAGTTAGGACTTGAACAAAAGCGAAAACGCTCCGATCATGTAGTCAGCAACATCGGCTTGCCCGAAGAACTGCAAGGGCGAATCGCTCGTGTGTTGGGCGCGATCCAGAAGGATCTGCGCCAGCGACAATCGGGCGTCTAAGCCATTTCGATACACCAGATGAAAAATCACTGCAGGCGCCCCGTGCTCTGTTTGCACGATCAGGAAACATGGTTCTTGTGTTTCACCCGGCTACCCGCTTCTGCAGAATCGAGTTTCAACGGGGCTTCTCCCCGATCCCACTTCGATGCTCTCAATCGAGCTTCAAGTTCCCGTAACAGATTGTTGCCCTTACCCGTGTCGGTGCGCACCCTGATTGTTTTTCAATCAATGCCAGCCGCAGAGAAGAGGACCATGAACATGGCCAAGTCGTCCGAGGTTGTTGATACAGACGCGAAGACAACCAAAAAGAAACGCACGACCAAAAAAGCCGCCTCCAAGAAGGCGAGCGCCGAGTCGAGCGTGGAATCAAAGCCCACAGAACCAAAGCCGAAGAAAGCACCAAGGCCGAGCAAGGCGGAAGCTGCAGAGCAGCCCAAGCCCAGCAACGATCGTCCCAGCGATTCAAGCAACGGATCGTCAGGTTCGGGCTCGGGTTCAGGTTCAAATTCTGGCTCGGGTGGCGGCGACAACTACGACGGCTCTGGTGGCAATCGCCGACGCAAGCGCAAGAAACGCCGCAACACCGGCGGTGGCGGCGGTGGTGGCGGCGGCGGTGGCGGCGGCGGACGCCCGAGGAGCACATCGAGTGCCTACCCATCACATGTCCTCCCCAGCGACGAACAGCTCGAGCGCGAAGCCGAGGAACTCGAACGCATTGTGGCCGCATCGGGCGGCAAAATGGTCGATGACGGGCTGACCATCTCCGATCTGCAACGCATGGATCTCAAAGAGATCATCAAGATCGCGGATAAGGAGGGGCTCGAAGAGTTCCACCAGATCCCAAAGCAGGACCTGATCTTCAAAATCCTCAAAGCACGCGCGGCCAAACAGGGCATCATGTTCGGCGACGGCACCCTCCAGATTATGTCTGACGGGTTCGGTTTCCTGCGAAGCCCAGAGTTGAGCTACCTGCCCGGTCCAGATGATATTTATGTCTCACCGAGCCAGATCCGACGCTTCGGGCTCCGCAGGGGCATGACGGTTCGTGGTGCGATCCGTCCACCCAAGGAGAGCGAGCGATACTTCGCCCTGCTCAAGGTCGAGAAGATCAACGGGCAGGACGCGAGCATTGTGCACGATCTGGTGAACTTCGAGGACCTCGTCCCGATGCACCCTGATAAACGACTGTTGCTCGAGACCAACCCCGAGGGAATCGAGATGCGCATCGTCGATCTCGTCGCGCCCATCGGCATGGGGCAGCGAGCCCTGATCGTCGCCCCGCCGCGTACGGGCAAGACGGTTCTCATGCAGAAGATGACGCAATCGATCACGGAGAACTACCCAAATGTGAACATGATTGTGCTGCTTGTAGACGAACGTCCAGAAGAGGTCACCGACTTCAAACGCAATGTGGGCGAAACAGTCGAGGTTGTCGCGAGTACGTTTGACGAGCAATCAAGCCGACACGTTGCTGTTGCGGAGATGGTCATCGAAAAAGCCAAGCGTCTGGTGGAGTTCGGAGAGGATGTCGTCATCCTGCTCGACTCGATCACCCGTCTGGCGCGTGCGTACAACAGCGAGATCCCGCATTCGGGCAAGATCATGTCTGGCGGTCTCGACAGCAACGCCCTGCAGCGTCCCAAGAAGTTCTTTGGCGCGGCTCGCGCCATTGAGGGCGGCGGCTCGCTCACCATCATCGGAACCGCGCTCGTCGATACCGGGTCCAAGATGGACGAGGTCATCTTCGAGGAGTTCAAGGGCACGGGCAACAGCGAGTTGCACCTCGATCGGCGCTTGGTCGAGAAGCGGATCTACCCCGCGATCGATGTTGCGGCTTCGGGCACCCGGCGTGAAGAGTTGCTCATGGATCCCAAGGAGCTCGAGCTGGTTTATCGACTCCGCAAGGTGCTCGCGGACATGAATGTTGTCGAAGCAATGGAGCTGCTCAAGACGAGATTGGGCAAACAGAAGACCAACGCCGAGTTCCTGATCAAGATGGCGATGGGCTTATAGGATCATGCGCCACCCTCGTCTGGTGCTGCTGCTGGTCGTGCTGGCCGCGGGGCTCTGGAGCGTCGCGATGGGCGTGCTAGGGCTCTGGCTGATGCTTGAGCCCCACTCGGGGCTGCTCGGGCATCCGAGGATATCGATCAGCTCCGGCTTGATAGCTCTCAGTGCGGCCCAGCTTGTCTATCTTGAATGTGTTTCACATCGCTTGTTCCCACGCCCATACCCACTGATCCGTCAGCTGTCACGATACTCGAATGTCGTGACCCTGGGTATCTCTCTGTGCGTACTGCTCGTAGCGATGCTCGGCATCGGCGTATGATCTCTCAAAGTGTGTATAGTGGACACACGCACACCCACCGCATCTAGGAACCGACTGCCCCATGACCAAGCACCGACGCCGAGCATTGCCGATCGTCTTCATCGCGGGGTCATTATTCGCGATCTCCGCGCAATCTGCCGGAGCATTGACGATGCAGCCGAGTGTAGATTCATCTTCTGAGATTGGAGCTGAGCTGCCTCAGATCTCGTTAAGCGATGAACTGCCTTGGCTCCTGCGACGTTCGGCGATTCTCGATCTTCGTCTGCATGAATCGCCCACTCCGACGGATTACGAGCTGAGTGCAAACCTGCTGGACATCGCATCTGAGTTCGCTCCGGAGAATGCTGAGCTGATGCGTGAAGTCGCTCAAGCCTCCTGGCTCGCAGGAGATCAGCAGATGATGCTCGACGCGACGCGTCGGGTCATCAAAATCGATCCCCTCGACAGCGTGGCTCAGCTTCGTCTTATCAGCGCAACGATCAACATGAGGCAAACAGTAGAAGGTCGCAAGGCGATGTACGATCGGTTTCTGAGCGATGCAGGCAAGTCGATCGATCCCGCGGTGCGTTCGAGACTGGCACTCGATGCTGCACTGCTCGAACGCGAAACGGGGAACACATCGGGGTTTGTCGAGCGTCTTCACCAGGCGACCCGACTCGACATTACAAACAAGCCCGCCGCGTCGCTCGCGGCACAGTTTTATTCATCGATCCGTAACGATCCGGTCACTAACTTCGATTACCAGATTCGTCTCTTATATGCGGACCCGCTCGACGCGAATGTGCATCTCACGATTGCCCGTCTGCTCGCGCGTCAGGGCGCGTTGGCGGCCTCACAACGTTTTCTGGGTAACGCCATCGATCTCTATACGTTAGAAACGGGCACTACTCCCGAGAACATCGAAGAGATCCGCATCGCCGTTGAGTGGCAGGTTGACGGACATGAAGAAGTCATGGGGCGACTCGCCGCGATCATTAACGATCGCCGCGTGACCGCAGAAGCAAGAATCCGAGCTTACGAAGAACAACTGTTACCCACAGACTCGCTCATCAAACCAGAAGATATCCGTTTCACTCTTGGGATTGATAAAATGCGACTGCTCGCGGCGCACGGGGAAGGTGATGCCGAACTGGTACGCTCGGTGCTTCTCGATATTGAGAACAGCGTGAACGCGGAACTGCTCAGGCTTGGCAAAATGGCGAGCGTGCGCGGTGTTAACATGAACGCTTTGTTCACGCAAGTAGTGCTGAAGATTACAGAACTCCAGGGCATGCGTGCACTCGTCGGCCTTGATGCAGAAAAAATCCGGAGCGATATTGAAGGGATCATCGATCAGCAGCCGGCAATGTCTGAGCGTCTTGAGAGCATTGAACCGCTTGCGTTGTTCGCGGAAAAGCGATATGAGGAAGCTTTAGTCGTATCAGAACCTTTCAAATCATCTCCGGTTGTTGCACTGATCCGTGCGCAGTGCTTCGAGCATCTGGGCCGCGTACAAGAGGCCATCGATCTCTACCTTGAGATCGCACATAGCAACGCGATTAACTTCTACGGCGGGTTCGCCAGTGCCCGTCTTAAAGCAGTTGGCGCGGGGCAGCAGATCCTGACAGATCCAGGGAAAGAGATGGTCACGATCGCGAACAAGTTGCCCTCTTGGATCGATCAGATGATTCAAAGACCGGGTTCGTTCTTGTTCCTTCGGGCTGAGCAAGATGAGACTATATATCGAGAAGGCGAACAACCAGAGCTGACTATTCGTATGCAGAACACCGCGCCGATTCCACTCGCGCTCGGACCCAGCGCACCGATCGATTCGCGATTACTCATCGAGCCGGTCGGTATGAAGACGAACCACAACGCGTTCATCGGCGAGCCGCGATCGAATGTGCTACAACTGGATCAGCGCCTGAGGTTGATGCCTCGTGAAGAGCTGACCGTTCGGGTTGCGGCTGAGTCAGCAACAACCGACTGGCTCATCGATCAGCAGCCGAGTATTGCTATGCGTCTACGCTGGCGAGTGATTCAGAGCTATCGCCCCAGAATTACAGATAATGCAGCGAGCCAGACGCAGGATGACCCAAACGCTCGTGTCTATGGGATCACAAAGTCGCCACTCGGGATGACCGCTGAAACTCAGGTCGTGCAGCGTCTTGGGCTCAGCGCATATCGCGCCGAGCCCAACGAACTGATCTCGATGCTCACGCGCGGCGTACCCGAAGCACGGAGGCGCGCTGTGCTCGCGATCAACGCGCACCTTATGAACCCCAAAGAAGAAGATCGATTCGATAGCAGCACGACTGAACGGCTCATTCTCGCGATCAATGACGCGTTTACGCGTGCAAATACACTGGAACGAGCCGCGATGTTGCTGATACTCCCGCACAGGCATCAGGTTCCACAGATGATCGGATTCGACGATCATGTCGCGGCCTCATTGCTCAGCGATGCGTTGATCGATTCAAAGGCCGACCCAACGGTGCTTGCTTGCGCCCTCCTGACGCGTACGGACGACCCTGACGCTCCCATTTTCGAGACACTCGAGCATGTCAGCGACGAGCGAGTTCTGCGCATCGCCACGATCATTCGAGCCAGACTGCATAACAACGAGCCGATGATCGGGACAGTCGGGCCTGGTTTCGACGCCATGACGCCCACATTTGACGGTCTCGATTACTGACCCACCCGTGAGAACTCGATGAGCACAGCAGCTGAGAGCGGAGGCAGACGCACGATCACGCGCCGTCTGGGTTTTATCCTCGGCATCGCCCTTCTCTGTGCCGCGGCGATCTATCTCATCACAGATCCTGATGCGCTCCGGGACTTTGCCGATCGCATCCGAAACGCGCCCGCGTGGGCGACCCTGATTGTCATCTTCGGCCCGTTGCTCAACTGGGTGTTCGTTTCTCAGTGCCTCTGGGCGCTCAATCGAAGACACGGCGAGATCGCACGTGTTGAGATGCTCATGCTCGTTGGCAGCGCCTGGCTGCTCAACCACCTGCCCATGCGTCCCGGGCTCGTCGGACGCATCGGGTATCACGCGAAGGTCAACAAGATTCGCGTACGTGACTGCGTCGAAGCGAGCATCTGGTCGATCGTGCACGCGGCGATCGCAAACGCGATCGCACTCGGACTCGCGCTGCTCATGAGTCCCACGCTCGGGATCGCCCAACTCGCACTGGTGCTCTCGTCTCCGCTCGTGGTGATGCTCGTGTTCGCGGTGCTTGCGGAAACCAAGAGCGATCAGCTCGGGCTGCTGATGCGTGGGCTGATGTGGCGATACGCGGACCTGCTTGTCTGGATGCTGCGCTACGCCGCGGCATTCGCGATGCTCGGCGTGCATATCACCCCGGTCCAGATTGCGCTGATCACCGCGGTATCTCAGATCGCGCAGATGATCCCAATTACCGGCGGCGGGCTCGGGTTCAGAGAGTGGGGTGTCGGGCTGACGGCGACCATGACCCCCGGCATTCATGGAATCGGCATGCGCACAGCCGTCGGTGCGGATGTGATCAACCGGATCGCGGAGACGATTATCGTTGTGCCGGTGGGGCTGATCTGCACCGCACTGGTGACCAGGCGATTCAGAGCGGCGTTGAAAGAGCAGGCGTTCGA
>Ga0316189_10007063_pt1 | contig 10664 bp, 12 predicted proteins | sample LowCovwburrow_MG_FD_204930 | JGI IMG/M metagenome (GOLD analysis project Ga0316189, IMG submission 204930) | Coastal sediment microbial communities from Maine, United States - Lowes Cove worm burrow | ecosystem: Environmental > Aquatic > Marine > Coastal > Sediment | place: USA: Maine... | reverse complement strand
AAATTCTTAAAGCGAAAAGGCAAACTATTTATGACTTTTCAAAGTTTAGAATTGGCAGATGATACTATTTTAAACTATATATTAAATTGGATAGATTATAGATTGAATGATAGTAATAGTGCTTAGCTTATAATTACCAATCAAAAAGAATATTATTAAAATTTAATAAAATAGTTTAATGATAATCAATCCAATCGCTTTAAAAACTTAAAAAACTTAATAATGAAAATAATAATTCTCGCTGCAGGCATTGGCTCTAGACTAGGAAATCCTTTCCCTAAACCATTAACGCCGCTAAAGAACGGAAAAAGCATTATGCAAATGCAGACCGACAATATAGCTTCACGTTATGATATTGACGATATTAACGTCGTTATAGGTTTTAAAAAGGATCTAATAATGGAGCGTTTTCCAGAATTAACCTATGTTTACAACCCTTTTTTTGACAGAACTAATACTTCTAAAAGCTTATTAAAAGCATTAAAAAAACATAAAGACAAATCTGTACTTTGGTTTAATGGCGATGTGGTTTTCGATGAAAGAATATTAGATATTTTAAATCCATTAATTAAAACTAACCAATCATTTGTTGCTGTAAACACAAGCAAAGTTGCAGATGAAGAAGTTAAATACACGTTAAAAGACGGTTTTATACATGAGCTTTCTAAAACAGTAAAAAAAGGACTTGGAGAAGCCGTTGGTATTAATTTTATTTCCTCAAATGATATTATAAAATTTATAAATAGGTTAGAAGAATGTGATGACAATGATTATTTTGAACGAGGCTTAGAATTAGGTATTGAGAAAGATAATCTAAAAATAAAAGCTATGGACATATCAAAGTATAACTGTATGGAAATTGACTTTATTGAAGATTTGGAAAATGCAAATAACATGCTCTAAATGAAATCAATTCTTTTCTGCCAAAATAATTATGCGTTTGGAATTTTAGAGCCTTTAAAACAGGCTTTAAATAAAAATGGCTATGAATATATTTGGTATGTAGCCGAAAAAATTACAAAATATTTTCCTTTTACTACAGATAATTATACCAATAAAATTTCAGATTTAGAACGTTTTAATGCAGATGCAATTTTTGTACCAGGTAACGCTGTTCCGCATTACTTAAGAGGATTAAAAGTTCAAATATTTCATGGCTTAGCTGGAGAAAAAAAAGGACATTTTAGAATTCGACATTATTTTGATTTGTATTTAACCCAAGGACCTTACTTTACAAATAAATTCAATGACCTAAAATTAAAGTACAGAAACTTTGATGTTACAGAAACAGGATGGCCAAAATTAGATATTTATGGAACTGATAAAAATAAGTTTAATCATTATAAAGCAGAATTATTAAAAAAACATAATGCCACCAAAGTCATTCTTTATGCGCCAACGTTTTCTCCTAAACTAACCTCTGCTCCATTTTTAATTGAAGAAATTAAAAAATTAGCGAGTCATCCAGATTTTGTTATTCTTTTAAAATTCCATCCGCTAATGGCAGAAGAATGGATTAAAACATACAAAGCAATTGCAACTCAGTTTACTAACATCCTTTTTCAAGAAGAAAAAAATATAATTAAATACTTATTAGTTTCCGATTTACTTATAAGTGACACATCATCTGTTATATATGAGTTTTTATTACTTAATAAACCTATTATTACTTTTAGAAATATTTCAAAAAACATACAATGGGATAATGCTTTAGAATACAAAAAGCTATCTGATTTAGTTTTTAAAAACTTAACTAAAGATCCATTTAAAAAGCAAAGAATACATGTTAAAGAACAGTATCACCCTTATAGCGATGGTAAATCTGCAATTAGAATGATTAATGCTGTAAAAGATATTATAACATCTCATGGTGTGCCAGAACGAAGAAAGTTGCCTTATTTAAGACGTTTAAAAATTTATTCTATTTTTGGAAAACCAGCAAAAAAATAAGATGCAAAAACTAACTGCAATTATTCCAACAGGAAACGAAATACATAATATAGAGGCGGTTATAGCATCTGTTAACTTTGCAGACGAAATTCTTATAGCAGACAGTTTTAGTACAGATGGCACTTACGACAAAGCTTTACAGCTTGCCCATAAAGTTATAAGAAGACCTTTTAAGTATCATGCAGATCATAAAAACTGGGCGATCTCTCAAGCAAAGCATTCTTGGGTTTTACTAGTAGATGCCGATGAGCGTATTACAGACGAGCTTAAAAAAGAGATTCAAGAAATTTTAAAAAATCCACCCCACCATATTGTAGCTTATTGGATTAGTAGAGCTAATTATTTTATGGGGAAGAAAATTAATTACAGTGGTTGGAGAGGCGATAAGGTAATAAGATTATTTAAAAAAGAATTTTGTAAATATCAAGATATTCTAGTGCATGAAGAGATTATAGCACAAGGAAAAGTCTCAAAATTAAAAAATAAACTTAACCACAATACGTATGTAAATCTTAAGCAATACATTGAAAAGTTAAATAAATATTCAGATAAACAAGCCATAGAATTTAATGTAAAAACCAAAACGCTTACGCCTTATCACTTTATTATTAAGCCTTTCTGGGCTTTTTTTAAACATTATATTTTACAAAGTGGATTTAGAGATGGTATTGCTGGAATTGTGATTGGTTATTTTCAAGCCTACCGTGTTTTTATGCGTTACCTTAAAATATGGCTAATAAGAAGAGACATTAAATAAGGTGAGTTAGGGTTTCCAAAATCTAAGCTTCTTTTTTAAACGTTTTTTACGATAAAATTTATATTGAAACGCTTGGGTTTCTTTCCACATTAAATCAAAGATTTTTTGGTAATCCTCTCCTGAATATTTAGCATATTCGTCACTCATTATTCCTACCATACTTTTATGCGTAGTAAGTCTGGAAAAGTTTTTAATTCGTGTTTCAAAATCTAAAGTTCCAAAAGTCATTCTATTTAAATCTACCAAATAAAAATCATATGCATTACCATTCTTTTTTATTAAGGTGTTTCCTGGAGAATGATCTAAAAAATGAATTCCTTTTTCATGAAGATTAAATGTAAACCTAGTAAAAGCACGTAAAACAACATCATAATCTGGATAATCAAAATTTGTAGTTAGCGCTCTATAAGTTAAATCGCAGTCTAAATGTTCGCTAACGTAAAAACTTTTTTTAAATAAAAAAGGCGCTTTATACTCAAAATAAGCTAATGGCTTTGGTGTTCCAACCTCTAATTCAATTAACTTATTAGCATACTCAAAAGAGCGTTGTGCTTTGCTTTTTCTAAAAAATTGATAGGCTACTTGATTAAATATATTTGGAATTTTAAAAGCTTTGATATTAATGTTAACGCCATCAAAAGTAGTTGTTTTAATAATGTTACGCTTTCCATTACCACCTTTAATAGCATCAAAATTATGAATTGATTTTATAAGCTTTATTTTAAAACCTTCATTTAAACTTTTATCAAAAACCTTAATTTCTTTCATGCACTCATTTATTGATTTTCAACAGTAACATCCATATCAACCTTTTTACTATTGAGGTTGTCTAAAAAGTATGCACATAAGTAATTAGTCACATTTTTTTACTTTTCAGACAGTCTTTGATGTTTCATCAAATAAAATAAATCATTTTAATTTTCTATTGTAAATTTGCAACGCTGCAAATATAAGGTTCAAAACTATGCAAAACGAAATTAAAAATGCTTTAAAGGTTCTTAAAAACGGTGGACTCATACTCTACCCCACCGATACGGTTTGGGGCATTGGCTGCGACGCATCGAACCCAGAAGCTGTAAAAAAAGTGTATAAACTAAAACAGCGCGAAGACAGTAAAGCATTAATATGTTTGGTAGCAGACGACAGAATGCTTAAAAAATATGCAAAAAAAATACCTGAAGCTGCTTTTAGTATTATTGATGTTTCTGAAAAACCAATCACTATAATTTATGATGACGCTCAAAATTTAGCTTCAAATTTAATTGCAGACGATGGCTCTATTGCTATTAGAATACCAGATGATGAATTCTGCTATCAATTATCAAGAAAACTCAATAATGCAATTGTTTCTACGTCGGCTAATATAAGTGAGCAACCCACCCCAAAATCGTTTAAAGAAATAGCGCCTGCTATTTTAAAAGGTGTAGACTATGTTGTAAATTTGCATCACGAAAAAATTTGTAACAAACCCTCTTCAATAATTAAATTGAGTAATAGTGGTATTGTTAAAGTGATTAGGAAATAGAAATTAGCCACGAATTCACGAATATTTATGTCTCACATAATTTACAAAGATGAAAGTTATGCAATAGTTGGAGCTTTGTTTGATGTTTATAATAATCTTGGAAGTGGTTTTTCTGAAATAGTGTATAAAGATGCTTTAGAATATGAGTTTAAATTACTCAATATTCCCTTTAAAAGAGAAAAAGAATTTAGTGTATCATATAAAGACATCATATTAAAACATAAATTCTATGCAGATTTTGTTTTATTTGATAAAATCATTTTATAAATAAAATCAGTAGAGAACTTACATGATAAGTATATTTCACAATGCATAAATTATTTAAAAGTATCTAACTATAAATTAGCAATTTTAGTCAATTTTCACAAAGATTTATTAGACCACAAAAGAATAGTTTTATAAAAGATTTCTGAGCTATATATAACAATAACTATTAGTAATATTTTCAAGAATGAGTAATAAAAATTCGTGAATTCATAGTAATTAAAAACATAAGATTAAGAAAACAACAACATTCGTGAATTCGTGGCAAAAAAAAAGATGAACTACAAAGAAGCATTAAAACATCCCGTTTTTAAGATTATATCTCAAGCTGCTAAAACATTAAATATAGACAGCTATGTTATTGGTGGTTTTGTACGCGATTTTATTTTAAACCGAGGAAATGCAAAAGATATTGATATTGTTGCTATTGGCAGTGGTATTGAACTCGCAAAACAAGTTGCTAAAAACTTACCTAACAAACCAAAAGTTCAAATCTTTAAAACCTATGGTACGGCAATGCTTCGGCATGATGATATTGAAATAGAATTTGTTGGCGCAAGAAAAGAGTCTTATAACGAAAATAGTAGAAATCCTGTTGTCGAAAATGGGTCTTTAGAAGACGACCAAAACCGTCGTGATTTTACAATTAATGCATTAGCCTTAAATTTAAATGATGATAATTTTGGTGATTTACTCGATCCTTTTAACGGCATACAAGATTTAGAAAATAAAATTGTTCGTACGCCATTAAGTCCTGATATTACTTACAGTGATGACCCATTGCGAATGATGCGTGCTATAAGGTTTGCAACACAACTTAATTTTACTATTGAAAATAAATCGTTACAAGCCATCACAAAAAACGGTGATAGAATAAAAATAATTACTAACGAGCGCAAAGTAACCGAACTAAATAAAATTTTAGAAAGCAAAAAACCATCTCTCGGATTTATATTATTAGAAAAAACAGGGTTGCTAAAATATATTTTACCAGAATTAACCGCTTTAAAAGGTATTGATGAACTAGAAGGCCAAAGCCATAAAGACAACTTTTACCACACTTTAGAAGTTGTAGATAATATCGCAAAACACACTAATAATCTTTGGTTACGTTGGGCTGCTTTATTGCACGATATTGGTAAAGCACCAACAAAAAAATTTAGCAAAAAAGTAGGTTGGACATTTCACGGGCACGAGTTTGAAGGTTCAAAAATGGTTTATCATTTATTTAAGCGATTAAAAATGCCACTAAATGATAAAATGAAATTTGTACAGAAAATGGTGTTTATGAGTTCTCGACCTATTGTCCTTGCTCAAGATATTGTAACCGATTCTGCTGTGCGCCGTTTGGTTTTTGATGCTGGCGACTATGTTGAGGATTTAATGACACTTTGTGAAGCAGATATTACTACCAAAAACCCTAAAAAATTCAACAAATATCATAACAACTTTAAAATAGTACGAGAAAAAATTATTGAGGTTGAAGCACGTGACCAAGTCCGTAATTTTCAACCACCAATTTCTGGCGAAGAAATAATGAAAACATTCAATTTAAAACCATCTCGCGAAATTGGTATGATAAAAGAAACGATAAAAGAAGCCATTTTAGAAGGCGATATTCCCAATAATTATGAAGCAGCATTTCAGTTAATGCTAAATGAAGGAAAGCGCTTAGGTTTAAAAGCACCAATATAACTATGCTGAAATTGATTAGAACAAATTCTGAAAATAAAGACTTTATCAATTTAGTTAAAAAACTAGATGCTTATTTAACTATTGTTGATGGAGACGATCACGGTTTTTATCATCAATTCAATAATATTGATGTTTTAAAACACGTAGTAATTGCTTATTCTCATAACATTGCTGTAGGCTGTGGAGCTTTTAAAGCTTTCGATAAAAGCAGTGTAGAAATTAAGCGTATGTATACAAATCCAGAATTTCGAAACGAGGGTATTGCATCGAAAATTTTAAAAGCATTAGAAATCTGGAGCAAGGAATTAGGCTATACATCATGTATTTTAGAAACGGGCATTCGTCAAGTGGAAGCTGTTCGATTTTATAAAAAAAACAACTTTATAATCATTCCTAATTTTGAGCCTTATAAAAACGTTGATAATAGCTTATGCTTTAAGAAGGTTTTAAATTAATAAGATTCCTGCTTTAGTAGGCATGGCAAAAAAAATGAAAAAAGACAACAAAAAAATTATTTATTGGCTGCTTACTGGATGCCTTCTCATATTTATAATGGTAATTGTTGGTGGCATAACAAGACTAACAGATTCTGGTTTATCCATCTCAAATTACAAATTAATAACTGGTACTATTCCACCATTAAACGAAATCGAATGGCAAGACGCTTTCGAATTATATCAACAATATCCTGAGTATCAAAAATTGCATTCGCACTTTACAATTGATGATTTTAAAAGCATTTATTTTTGGGAATGGCTACATAGACTAATAGGCAGAGTTATTGGTTTGGTATTTATAATTCCGTTCTTATATTTTCTAATAACCAAACAGCTCACCAAAAAAACTATTAAAAAATGCTTAATTTTATTAGTACTCGGTGGGTTTCAAGGGTTTTTAGGTTGGTATATGGTTAAAAGTGGTTTGGTAGATATGCCAGATGTAAGTCATTATCGTTTAGCTGCACATTTAACAACGGCTTTTCTAACTTTTGCTGCAACACTTTGGGTTGCATTAGATTTGTTTTATCCGAATAGAAAACCAATAAATATTAAATTTAGAAACCTTATAATTGTTAGCTACCTCATCCTTATTATTCAAATTATTTATGGTGCTTTTGTTGCAGGGCTAAAAGCGGGTTTACTGCATAATCATTGGCCTTTAATGAATGAAAGCGAATTTATTCATCATACGGTTTATGTGCTTGAACCCTATTACAAAAACCTTATCGAAAACCCTAGTGGCATTCAATTTATTCACAGAATCTTAGCTTATTTTGTGGTTATTTCTATTGTTGTATTATGGCTAAAAGCTCGTAAAATGCTAATTACAAAACTTCAAAAAAAAGGCATAAACGCGTTATTAACTTTAGTGGTTTTTCAGTTTTTATTAGGTGTCTTTACCCTATTATATGCTGTACCATTATGGTTAGGCGTGACACATCAAATAGGTGCATTCTTCCTACTAACCGCCATGACATTTACTTTGCATCGTTTCAGTAAATGATACAAAAGACTTATCTTTGCGCTAATAATATTTCAGAATGATTTACAGATTTAGAGTTATACTTGATAATGATACCGAAGATGATATTTTTCGCGATTTAGAAATCCGAGAAACAGATACGCTTGAAGATCTGCATAATATTATCACCCAATCCTTTGGGTTTGATGGCTCTGAAATGGCATCGTTTTATTTAAGTAATGACACTTGGGAGCAAGGTGAAGAAATTTCCTTATTCGACTTAAGTGATGATGCTTCTGCCCGCTTAATGAATGAAACGACTTTAGATAGTGTTGTATACGAAATGCAACCGAAACTAATTTATGTTTACGATTTTTTAAGTATGTGGACCTTTTATGTAGAATTAGCTGAAATAGTTGAAGAAACTGAAGGACACGATTATCCAAACCTTATGTTTGTACAAGGTCAAGTGCCAGAGCATGCTCCTGAAAAAGTATTTGAAGCCGATGAGGATGACGATTTTAACGAATTTGAAGATGAGTTAGATGTTGATGATTATAGTGATTTAGATTTTGACGAAAACTGGAATTAAAACTTAAATTTTAAAGTTCTTTTGGGTTTACATCTTCGTAATTACGCACTAAATACTCCAAAGCAGATTTAAGTATTTGCCCCATATTTTTACAACGTTTAAATTTTACATCTTGGGTGTACTCAAAAATTTTCATTTTAAGTAAATCTATATTTTCCTCTTTAGATATAGAATCTTCTAACATACAATCCAACAGTTTATCGACTCTAACATGAAAGCTTTTTAAGCGCTTTACAAGAATTGAGCGTTCTTCAATTTTATATTGATCAATCGAAAATTTCTGAAAACTCTTAGAAACCATCTCTACCATTTTTAAATTTTCTTTAAAAAACTGTGGTCTGTAAATATTAAACTTACCTTCGTAACACTGCTGATCAAAATCAATGGCTCTAATCTTATAAACCACATGATCAAAATCGTGCGTTGTCACAATGACATAATTGTAAGATCGCATATCACCTAAAAGCCGAATCATACAGCGTTCGTTAAACTTAACAAACTCTTTTGCAATTTGAGATTTTTCAGACTTGCTGCAACTTGGTAAGATGTTTTTTATGAATTCATCACCCGGTATACCTGCAATATGCTCTTCTATTAAGGTGTTCTTATATACCAAAAAATTCAAATTATAAGGCGATAACATGTGCTCCAACTCTAGCCCATAAACACGAGATGCATCAGCTGTTTTTACATAAAAATATGTATAATTATCGTTCAAAACATTTCTTATTTTTATTCTGAATGGTTTCGAATTCCCGAAGGTACAGTAATCAACCGCATCAACATTTAAAAACGGAATGGAGCTTTCATTTCCATCAGAATGTAAAATTGTATATACTTTTTTTAAAGACAAATCTATCTCTTCACGTTCATAATCATTATAATAAACACGTATCCATAAAGTATCGTTATCGTCTTTATCATAAACTACAACCGAACCTTGAAAACGCAACAAATCATCATAAAAAATAGGGATTTTTATATTTCTGTTATATCGAGAAAGATAATCGTGTAATTTATCTGTTATTGGAAACGATGGTTTTTTCTTGGAAATTTTTAAATCTTGCATAAATGATTAAATAATAGAATGAAATATACACTTTTTATTTTTATGAACAGCTAATTTATATGATACTAAGAAATAAAAACTGCTTTTAGTAAAAAACGTTAATCTTAATATTATTTTAACTCATTTTTAAATTAAATACCATAAATTATAATAGGTGTTTATACTATATAAATGCAAGTAAGGAATCGTATTATTACAGACTAAGATTGTAACTAAAAATAATAAAACATGAAAAGAATTGCCATTAATGGAATGGGACGCATTGGACGTGCCGCTTTAAAAGTTATTTTAGAGACCCCAGGACTAGAAGTTGTTGCCGTAAATGATTTAGTAACTACTGATAATATTGCTTATTTATTAAAGTATGATACGGTATATGGTATTTATGAAAAAGAAGTGTCTCATGATGACAATCACCTAATTGTTGATGAAAAAAAAATAAAATATTACTCCAATCGAAATCCAGAAGAACTTCCTTGGAAAGAAAACAATATTGATATCGTTATAGAAAGCACTGGTTTTTTTACTAAAAGAGAAGATGCTGAGAAACATATAACGGCAGGTGCTAAAACAGTTGTTATTTCTGCACCAACAAAAAGTGCAGATACACCTACGGTTGTTCATGGCGTAAATTCTAAAGACGGAAAAGTAAGTATATTTTCTTGTGCGAGTTGTACAACAAATAATATTAGCCCAGTGGTTGAAGTTTTAGGACGTCGAATTGGCATTAAAAAAGCCATAATGACTACGGTTCATGCATATACAGCATCGCAAAACATGGTAGATTCTGTATCCAAAAAGAATTATAGAATGGGGCGAGCAGGAGCTGCCAACATTGTACCAACTTCTACCGGTGCAGCTATAGCTACTACAAAAGCTTTACCGCAATTTGTTAATAAATTTGATGGTGTAGCGTTGCGTGTTCCTATACCTGTAGGGTCTATTTCGGATATGACGTTTGTTACAGAAAAAAACGTAACTGTTGAAGAAGTAAACGCCATTTTACAAGAAGAAGCTGCCACTTCGCGTTATGCAAAAGTACTTTCTACTACTTATGAGCCTATTGTCTCTTCAGATATTGTAAAGAGTCCATTTGCTTCAACAGTAGATTTAAGCATGACTCGTGTTGTTGATGGCGATCTCTTAAAAGTGATGACTTGGTATGATAATGAATGGGGATTTACAAATCAAATGATTCGACAAATATTAGAAATCTAAAGCATCTAAAAAACAATAATAGAGGTCAGTATTTAATTGCGTATCTTAAAGGCTTATAAAAGTATAAATTATGGAAATATTTAAGGGTCAAAATCTTCTAGAGTTCTCTGATCGGTTTAAAACAGATGAAAAT
>Ga0316189_10007061_pt1 | contig 10669 bp, 7 predicted proteins | sample LowCovwburrow_MG_FD_204930 | JGI IMG/M metagenome (GOLD analysis project Ga0316189, IMG submission 204930) | Coastal sediment microbial communities from Maine, United States - Lowes Cove worm burrow | ecosystem: Environmental > Aquatic > Marine > Coastal > Sediment | place: USA: Maine... | reverse complement strand
CCGGCAATAACGAGATCGGCCCCTTGTGAGGTGATTGTCGCGACAATCGTCGCTCCGGTTTTGGTGCCGACGGTGGCGAGAAAAAACATCAGCCCGAGTTCGCGCAAAAAGGCGTTGGCGCTGGTCGGCATCTCCCAGATAAAGGGGCCGGTTTTATACAGATAGCCGAGTACGAGACCGGAAATTAACACGCCGCCGGTGGTGCCGAAATTAAATTGACCTATGATTGGCAGATCGAGCGGGATCTGGCCGATCATGAAACCGGCGACCAGTCCGATTAATATCGGCAACAGGCTGACTTTGAAGGTCTGTTTGACGTCGTTCCCGAGCATCCGACTGACATTCTTCAGCGAATCCTCTTCGCCGACGGCATGAATGATGTCGCCGAGATGCAGCCTGGTGTTCATGGCCGCCGTCAGGTCAATGCCGTTGCGCGTGATCCGCGTTACCTGGACGCCGAAGGTTTCGCGCAAATTGAGAAAGCCGAGGGTCTGGCCGGCGGCGCTCTGCTTGGAAACAATAATGCTCTTTTTGGTGAGCCCTTTATTGAAGGCGATCTCGCCTTCTATCGCCCGGCCGAGAAAGAGCTCAATGCGCTCAAGATCCTTTTCCCGGCCGGCGATTCTGATTTTGTCCCCTGACTGCAAAACTGTTTCGCCTGAAATCAGGATCGGTTCGCTCGCATCTTGCCGAAGAAGTCGGGTCAGGACGATCGGGGCAATCTCTTTCAGTTTCAGGTCGACTATTTTTTTGCCATACAGGTTTATGTTGGTGACTTCAACATGGTGAAAAGTAAAAGGCGGGTTGTCGATGGTCCGCTCCCGGTCAATCGACTCCTCTTCCTGCCTGATGTCGATTTGAAACAGCTTCGGCAAAAGATTGATAAAAACGATGACGGCGATGACGCCGCCGGCATAGGTGACGCCGTAGGCCGCCGCCGCGTTGCCACCGACCGATTCAACCGCGACCGCCAGTCCCGGGGTCGAGGTCAGCGCCCCGGCGAACAGGCCGGCCCCGGTGGCGACATCAAAACCGAAAAGCCAGCAACAGAGCGCCGTTATCATTGCCGCAGTGCAAATAATGATCAGGGCACCGACGGCGAGCAAAAGCCCCTGTTTTTTAAATGAGGAGAAGAAGCCGGGTCCGGCGGAGACGGCAACGGTGTAGACAAACAGAACCAGGCCCAGGGTCTGGAATTCGGCCGGCAAGGTGTAGCCATAATGACCAAAGGCCAGAGCCACGAAGATGATCGCCGCCGATCCGAAAGAGAACGACTTGATCGAAATATGACCAAGGGCTTCGCCGATGATGATGATGGTGAAAAGAAGAAACACCGGGTTGGATAACAGGGTCATTATAAAAACTCCACCAAAGGCATTAGCAGCCAGTCCATTGGAAGTCCGACAGACTGCTAGCCGTCAAGTTTGTAAATTTCGGACAACAGAGCGAGGGTATAACCCAAAAGCCGGTTTAATGCAAAGGCATAGAGAACGCAGAAGAAAACATTATTCGATTTCCCGGCGGCGGAACGCTGCCAGCACATCATTCTGATTGAGAATGCCGAGCAGATGCTCCGGCTCCTCTGGATCGATCACCGGGAAAAAGCTGATGTTGCGGTGCATCTGCAAAATCTTGATCGCTTCACGCAGGGTCTGCTCCGGGGCGACGGCGTGATGGGCCGGTGTCGCCAGGTCGTTGGCGACAACCAGTTGGGCCAGTGAGGGTTCAAAGAGCAGATTACGGATTTCGGTGTAATCGATCATGCCGATAAAATGATTATGATCGTCAACCACCGGAAAGCGATCGTAACGGCTGTGGGCAATCAGGCGGAGCAATTCATTAAACGGTGTGCCGTTGTGAATGGTTTCGACATTGCGCCGCATGATGTGCTTGACCAGGATATCACCCGGGTCATCAAGGCGGTGACCGACCGGCATGCCGAGTGATGAGCGGAAATGATGGACGACATTGTGCAACCCTTCGACCGTGCTGATCGGCGCCTTCTTTTGCAGCAGCGACAAGATCGGCACCTCGCCGGCCCGGATCAGCCCGTAGCGGACCGCCAGTGGCCCGACCAGCTCAAAAACGATGACCGAACCGAGGATGACAGTCTGCAACAGTTCTCCCCCCTCGGGCCATTCGGTGGCCAGTGAGCTGGCGAGACCGATGGCGACTCCGGCCTGGGCAAGCAGGGATAGGCCAACATAATACCCCTTCTTGGCATCAAACTGCCCCAGCTTTGCGCCCCAGGTCGCTCCGATGATTTTACCGGCAATCCTGGCAAGGACATAAGCACCGCCGAGGATGCCGATGTGCCCCAGGGTTTCAATATGCAGGTTGGCGCCGGCGACAACGAAAAAGGCGACATAGAGCGGGTAGTCGACTTCGCGCAGGGCATCGAGGAGCAGGTGCCAGCGGGGCGAACTGTTGGAGAGGGCTACACCCATGGCGAGCCCGGTCAGTAGTGGATCGAGGTTCAACCAGTGGCTGATGGCGGCACAGGTGGCGACGCCACCGAGAATGAGGATTTTATATTCACTGTTCAGATCGAGGCGCTGGGCCCAGATCGAAAGGGCAAAGCCGGTGATGCCGCCGAGTAACAGGGGGCCGAACAGGTTGACCAGCAACAAGTCGATAGCGCCGGTCGGATGGAGCAGTAGATGTGCGGCAATGGCGAAGGCGAAAATCGAGATAAAGTTATTCAGCCCGACCAGAGTCAGTATGGCGCTGGTCGCAGCGCCTTCTGCTTCGTACTCACGAATAACCATCAGGGTGGCAGCCGGTGCGGTAGCGACGCCGATGATGCCAAGAAAAATGGAAAAATAGAGCGAGGTCTGCCAGAGGCTGAGGCCGGCAACCGAAAGCTTGAGCAAGAACAGGTTGCAGAGCAAGGTGGCGCTGGCAACGATCAAAAAGGTCAGGCCGGTCTCGCCAAGGGAGAAATAGATGATCCGTTTGCGCCAGCGTCGCAGGTTCTCGGTGCGGAACTGACCACCGATCGTAACCATAATTAACACCAGAGCAATATCGATCAGCAGCCTGAGCTCATCTAACGCCTGCGGGGTAATCGCATATGGGAGGCCAAAGAGGTCGGCAAACGAAGGCCCTGCCAGCAGCCCGATAGCCAGGTAGCCGGTAACCCGAGGGATATGCAGCCGCGCGGCCAACCGTCCGCCAATCAGTGAACCGATCAGCACAACGGCCAGGGCGGCCAGAATTGTCAGGGGGTTCAGGGTCATCTGCACTCCATTGTATTCACAGTATACTGCTGTAATTTAATCGGATTCTGACTCCATTTGCAAGGAAAGTGTAAAGATTTTCAATAATTGCAGTAAATTTTGAACCTTAAAATAACCAGCAATAAGGGTCGATTTTCCGGCCAGAGTTCATTCTTCAGCATTGACATCGCAGTATTATGCTGTATCACTTGATAAGCGTTTGCACGAATAAGAGTCAATTTCCCCGGAGGGGTAACGCTTGTTGTTGTTTTGAAATATTTTCATTCCAGGCTAGATGCAATAACATACAAGGGTATCGATTCGTGGCCCCCACAGAGACAAAAAAATCTTTTACACAGCACCGGCGCCCACGACAAATTCATGTTGCGGCAGTGGCTCGAAAGGTGATGCAGCAGCTGAGATCAACCCAATGGTGGGAGCCCGAGACCCTGAGGAATTACCAATTCAACAAAATTCGACGGTTGATGAAGCACGCTGCCAGCACAGTCCCTTTCTATAAAAAAATGTATCAGGAAAACAGGGTTAATCCGGAAGATGTGGTCCCCGAAAATTGGGCTGATGTACCGATCCTGTCGCGGGAGATGTTGCAGGGAACCCGGATTGTCAGTTCCGATATCCCGGGCTTTCATGGACAGACAATGACCACCACAACTTCCGGCTCAACCGGCGAACCGGTCATTATCAACACAACCACCTATGCCCAGAGCATCTGGCATGCTTTCAGTTTAAGAGAACACCTCTGGCACAAAAGAGATTTTTCCGGAAGGCATGCTTCAATCAAGTATATTCCCGGAATCGTGGCTGAGGCCGATGGGACACATTTACCGAACTGGTGTCCCATCATGGCGCAATTTTTCGAAACCGGCCCTTCTATGCACCTCTGTATTAAAAATTCTGTAGATCGGCAGCTGAAATGGCTTGAACAACAGAATCCACATTACCTGGTGACGTATCCTTCCAACCTTCAGGCCCTGTTGGAAAAAAGCGTTGAAGATAACGTTCGACTGGACAATCTGAAAGAGGTTCGGACCATTGGAGAAACCGTCGGACCCAATTTGCGCCGGGCTTGCCGTGATACCTGGGGTGTCAGGGCGGTCGATACCTACAGCTCCCAGGAGGTTGGATATATTGCTATCGAGTGCCCGACCGGAGAACATTATCATGTCCAGGCTGAAAATGTTTTTCTGGAAGTCCTTGATCCGGATGGACAGCCGTGCCAACCAGGTGAGATTGGCCGGGTTGTTGCGACGTCGTTGCACAATTTTGCTACGCCTTTAATTCGCTACGAAATCCGCGATTATGCCGAGGTCGGATCGCCCTGTTCTTGTGGCCGTGGATTGCCGGTTATCAATCGTATTGTCGGTCGGCAACGTAATATGCTAATTATGCCCACAGGAGAAAAGCATTGGCCGGTTTTCGGGATGCTTGAGTTTCGACAGGTCGTCCCGATCAAGCAGATGCAGTTTGTGCAGCATTCAGTCGAGTTGCTCGAGTTTAATTACACAGCGGAAAGGGTCGTGACAGAAGAGGAAAAGATGCAATTACAAGTGATTATTCACAAGTCTCTCGGCCACCCGTTTTCAATCCGGTTCACGCAGGTGGAACAAATTCCACAGCGAGAAAATGGCAAAATCGAGGATTTTATCTCTCATATCGTTTGAAGCAGATCGATATCTATCGGATAGGGATACTATAAAACATGTCTGAACTTACCCAGCGAGCCGGTTTTGTCATTGAGGATAATCCGTACGAGGTTCTCTACATAGACCTGACCAGCCGGTGCAATATGGTTTGTAACTTCTGTTACAATTCCTCTGCCGGATCGGGTGAGGACATGGATATCAACTATTTCGAAGAGGTCTGTCAACGTCTACCGAGGCCTGTTTTCATGCGGTTTGTCGGCGGGGAACCGGCGCTGCATCCCCGGTTCTTTGATTTTATAAAGATTGTTCGAAAATACCGGCATCACGTTCATTTCTCTTCGAATGGGCTGGTATATAATGATGATGATTTTGTCAGAAATTTGAAGTCCCTGAATGGCCAGGCCGCGGCAAGTATGACCATGGATGGTGGCTGTACCGGCCGAAATATCTATCAGGAAATCAATGGTGGCGATTACCTAGAACAGAAGTTGCAAGCCTTTGAAAATCTTATCAGGTTTGATATCAAACGGGTTGGCCTTTCGGCACTTATTGCCCGCGGGGTCAATGAGCAGATTGTACCGGAACTTCTCGATCTGGCTGAACGCCATAAAAGAAATGTCAGATATATTCATTTCCGCACGGCAGCCAAGGTTGGGCGTTGGGTTGATACCATCCCTTATTCGTTGGAAGAACTAAAAAGCCTGGTGGGTATGCATTTCAGTGCCGAAGCCTTTTCTCCGCGCTGTCTCAACGAAATACATTGTCGGCCGGATGAAAACCGGAATTGTTGTTACCGGTTTCGGCCAACCAACAGACTCCAGATTTCATTGATCGAATTTGCCTCGGACCGATCGGTCGAATGTCCCAAGCGGGGTAAGTTGATGGACGACTTCAGGGTGCTGCCATTTTTCAAGCAGATGATATCGCCCGATCAGTACAACGATACTGGATCGATTCGGCCAGATGCTGAGATCCAATCTGTTCAGAATTAGCGAGATCAGCAATGGTTCGGGCCACCTTGAGAATGCGGGTGTAGCTGCGGGCTGAGAGCCCCAGTTTTTCCGTGACCTGCGCAAGCAGGACCTCCCCTTTGTTATCGAGTTTACAGAACCGACGGATATGGCGAGGCTGCATCGCCGCATTGGCGTTCAGGCCGAAATCGACAAGCCGCTGTCGCTGAATATTCCTGGCTCGGTTAACCCTGCCCCGGATGGCCTCACTTGTCTCCCCATCAACGGGATCGGAAAGGTCACGGTGCGGTACCCGCGGAACATCGACATGCAGATCGATACGGTCGAGTAGCGGACCGGAAAGTCGGGTGCGGTAGCGTTGCAGTATTGGCGGGGTGCAGTTGCAATCATGCTGCGTATCGCCGAGGTAGCCACAAGGACAGGGGTTCATTGCCGCGACCAGCATGAAGGTTGCCGGGTAAGTCAGGCTCATCGCCGCCCGGCTGATACCGACCTTGCCGTCTTCGATCGGCTGGCGCAACATTTCCAGCACATTCTTCTTGAATTCAGGCAGTTCATCGAGAAAGAGCACGCCATTATGGGCCAGCGAGACTTCGCCTGGTCGCGGCACAGCGCCGCCGCCGATCAGGCCGGCATCGGAAATAGTGTGGTGGGGTGAGCGATAAGGACGGTGCGCCACCAGAGCATCTGTTTGTGGCAACAGCCCGGCAATGGAATGGATCTTGGTTGTTTCAAGCGCCTCATCAAAACTCTGCGCTGGCAGGATCGACGGCAGTCGACGGGCCAGCATGGTTTTGCCGCTACCGGGAGGGCCGACCATCAATAGATTATGCGAACCGGCGGCGGCAATTTCCAGAGCTCGCTTGGTATGCTCCTGACCGCGGACTTCAGCGAAATCCTCATGAGTTGTGTGGGCTTCGGCAAACAGACGGTCGGGGTCAACCTGGCAGGGAGTGATATCGGTTTTGCCAGCCATGAAGTCAACGACTTCTCCGAGAGAACCGACACCGAAAACCGGCAGACCACCGGCCAGCGCTCCTTCTCTGGCATTTTCATTTGGTACGATTATGCCATCTATCGGCCAGTTGCGGGCCGCAACGGCCACCGGCAGAACGCCCCGCACCGGTTTGATCCGACCGTCGAGAGAAAGCTCTCCCATCAGCAGGTAGTTTTTCTCCTGCTTTGGCTTAATCGTTCCGGCGGCTTTGAGCAGACCGGCTGCCATCGGTAAATCGAAAGCGGCGCCATCCTTCCGGATATCAGCTGGAGCAAGATTGATGGTGATGCGACGTGACGGAAATTCGTAACCGGAATTTTTGATGGCCGATTTGATCCGGTCTTTACTCTCTTTGACCGCACCTTCCGGCAGACCGACAGTGGCAAACTGGGGCAATCCCTGGGCGATGTCGACTTCGACCTCGACCGGATAAGCGTCAATCCCCAGTAAAGCCCCGGACAGGACTTTTGCTATCATGTTTCCCCCTCCTGTGAAGCGGTTAGCAGCCTGCCCACTGGAAGTCCGACAAGCTTCAATATCTCTGCAAAAACCTGATTGAACAAAAGGATTGATGTCAATCAGGCTGCTAGCAGTTCTAGCATAAAAAAAGCGGCCCGCAAGGGGCCGCTTGAATTTGTTGCTATTTTCAAGGGAGGAGTCACCGCTGCTACTCGATAAACCCCTCAAGGTATTTCTCAGCCATGATGGCGGCAACTGCGCCATCACCGACGGCGGTGGCAATCTGTTTGAGAATTTTTTTGCGGACATCGCCGGCTGCAAAAACACCCGGCATCGAGGTCCGGCATTCGGCATCGGTTAAAATATAGCCGTCATCATTGAGATCTAGAACTTCGGTCAGAAAATGCGCTTTTGGGGTGACCCCGATAGCGACAAACATGCCGGCCAGGGGCAACTCTCTGGTCTCGTCACTTTTCCGATTTTTCAGAGCGACGGAGGTCATGCCCGTGTTGTCACCATTAACCTTTTCGATCACTGTGTTCCAAAGGATTTCGATCTTGTCATTTGATTTGATCCGATCCTGTAAAATTTTGGTGGCACGCAGCTGATCACGGCGATGAATCAAATAGACCTTGCTGGCGAAGCGGGTCAGAAACAGCGCCTCTTCGGCTGCGGTATCACCGCCACCGATGATGGCAACCTCAACATTACGGAAAAAAGCGCCGTCGCAGGTGGCGCAATAGGAAACACCGCGACCGACAAACGGATCTTCGCCATCAACGCCAAGCTTGCTCGGTTCGGCCCCGGTGGTAATAATAACCGAGCGGGCCTGCACCTCTTTGCCATCGACCGTTAAAGTTTTAACCTCACCATTATCGACCAGGCCTTCGACCTCGCCGGTGGTCACTTCGAGGCCGAACTCCTGGCAATGTTCCTGAAATTTCAGCATCAGGTCGGGGCCGTCGATGCCGCCCGGAAAGCCGGGGTAGTTCTCGACCTTGGTGGTGGTCATCACCTGGCCGCCCATGATCATTCGTTCGATCAGCAAGGTCTTCAGCATGGCGCGTGAGGTATAAAGACCGGCGGTCAGCCCGGCCGGGCCGCCGCCGATAATAATGACATCATAAATTGTTTCGGACATCGGTTTTCTCCTTGGGGAAAATCGTCAAGAACTTAGCATAGGCCCGACAAAAAATCACGACTCTTTTCTGCTCCGGCAATTGATTTGCTGACCGAATGAGTCTACAATATTGAAAGTATTGACCTTCAGAGAAAAGACAAGCCATGACCGATACGAAATCGCCCGATCATGATCACAGCCACGACGATCATCATCCTGATATTGACCGCGGCATCACCCGCGGGTTTATTTTTGCCATCATCCTGACCGCGGTCACCCTGCTGGCCGAAGCGTTCGGTGGTTGGTGGACCAACTCTCTCGCCCTCTTGTCAGATGCGGCTCATGTTTTCATGGATTTGTTTGCCCTGGCTCTATCGCTGACGGCAATCTATCTGGCGAACCGACCGGCCGATGATGAACGGACCTACGGTTGGCACCGGGCTGAAGTTTTTGCCTCCCTGATCAACGGCACGACCCTGTTAATAATCGGTTTTGGTATCCTGCATGAAGCCTGGCAGCGGTTTGCCAGCCCTGAGGCCGTTAAAAGCAAGGAGATGTTCGTTATCGCTGTCATCGGCCTGGTGATGAATCTGATCGCGGCGAAAAAGCTGCACGGCCATTCTCATGATGATCTCAATGTTCGGAGCGCCTTCCTGCATGTCATTGGTGATGCCATCGCCTCAGTCGGTGTGATTATCGGTGGCTTGATCATGCTCTATACCGACTGGTTTGTTATTGATGCCATTATTTCAGGTGTTATCGCCTTGATTATTGGTTGGGGGTCAATCCGGATCATACGCGAGTCGGCTCATATTCTGCTTGAAGGGGTGCCGCGCGGCATCAGTGTGGCCGATATTGTTGAACAGATGCGGGCGGTCGATGGCGTCAATGATGTCCATCATCTGCATGTCTGGTCGATCTGCTCACATATCTCGGCCCTTTCCGCCCATGTCGATATTCTGCCCGATTACCGCCTGCGTCAGGGGGAGATCATCGGCGAGATCGAGCAGATGCTCGATCAGGATTATCACATTACCCATTCGACCCTGCAAGGAGAGTGCTCCCGCTGCGTCACCGGGCCGATCATCCAGCAATTGAAACATCGTAAAAGGCGTACTGGCTCCTGCGGTCACGAGCATTAAGGATCTGTGCTCTCCCAATAAGTACTTGAATTTCTTGGCCACGAAGTCACGAAGGCACTAAGAGAATCAAAAACTTCGATCTTCTGGTTTAAACTCAAAAGAGTTTTAAGTCATTTTTTGTGTCTTGGTGACTTTGTGGCTAACCTGATTTCAAATGTTTCGGCCTCTTATTCCCCAATTACCAGTTGCATTTTCCCCCCGAAACACAGAGAATCGGTAACCATGAATAAATCATCCAAGGCCATTTTCTGGGTCATCGTTTTTTTCTGTGTCCTGATTGGGTTTGATCAGTTTCTGTTGCGGGTCGAATTTAAAACAGGCGGTATGCAGGTTGCGCAGGAATTTTATCTTGATTTTCGTCAGCGGCTGATCAGTCTCGGCGGGACATCCGGGCCGAAGAGTGTCGAAGAGGCAATTAACAGCCGGGAAGTGCCGGTTGCGACCCAGATCCAGGAAGAGAAATCACCCCGTTATCTTTATGCCGACGGGAGCGGTCAGCTACAGTTTGCCGACAGTATGGAGGATATCCCGCCGCAGTTCCGTAAGGACGCCCAGCGGATGGATGAGTAGTTAGACGCGCACGTTGTTGCTGGAGACTAGGGACAAGCAAAAGCTGTATACAAATATAATTACAGATTAGAAAAGGGGACGGATTTAAAATCCGTCCCCTTTTCTGGTTTTTTAACCAGCCCCAACTCCTTGCTTTTAACTCTATTACCCAGATTTTCAGGGGAGTGTCCCATAAATCTCAGGTCGCCGATCGGTGTAACATTGAATCTGCTTGCGGTAGGCGACCATCTCTTCCTGGTCGATGGTGGCGACGATCTCGGCGTTGCATTCTTCTTTTTCGGCGAGAATCTCGCCACGGGCCGAGATAATTAAACTCATACCGCAAAAATCAAGTTTGCCCTGTTGCCCACAGCAGTTGGCGGCGACAACAAATAACTGATTTTCAATCGCCCGGGCCTTAAGCAAGGTCCGCCAGTGTTCTTGTCGGGGAATTGGCCACTCGGCCGGAATGCAGATAATCTCTGCCCCTTCCAGAGCCATCTTGCGGAACAGTTCCGGGAAACGCAGATCGTAGCAGATAGCGACGCC
>Ga0316189_10007059_pt1 | contig 10672 bp, 7 predicted proteins | sample LowCovwburrow_MG_FD_204930 | JGI IMG/M metagenome (GOLD analysis project Ga0316189, IMG submission 204930) | Coastal sediment microbial communities from Maine, United States - Lowes Cove worm burrow | ecosystem: Environmental > Aquatic > Marine > Coastal > Sediment | place: USA: Maine... | reverse complement strand
TTCCGGGGGTTGGCCCCTAATCCTGGTATCCGCACCATAGTCGGCTGTATCGGTGATGTTCTGGAACCCATCCTCGGGATGCGGCCCGACATTGTTATGTCCGGCCGAACCGACGCAGGGGTTCACGCCTGGGGGCAAGTGCTGTCCTTCGATGCTCCGGCCGAGCGGGTCGATACGGCTCGCCTTCAACGCTCCATCAACTCTCGCCTAGCGCCCGAGGTTGTTGCGCGGTCGATTGGCCTTGTCGATTTGGAATCTGAGCCCAATTTTTCGGCCCGGTTCTCGGCCACCGGCCGCCGCTACCGATATCAGGTGTTGAATCGCGGGGTGCCCGATCCGTTCCTTGCCCCGATCGCTTGGTGGGTCAAAAAGCCGCTCGACCTGGATGCTATGACTGATGCCGCTACCTATTTCATCGGCGAACATGACTTCTCATCGTTTTGTCGTCGCCCGAGAATTGCTGCCGGCCAGCCTGTGCCCTCCCTCATCCGACGGGTAACGAGAACCCAATGGTCTGTGATTGAACCCGGTGATGTCTTTCGTTTCGAGATTGACGGCAGCGCGTTCTGTCACCAGATGGTGCGCAGCATCGTCGGTTGGCTGGTTGCGGTAGGACTAGGTGAACGCCAAGCCGACGAAACCCCAAATGTCCTCGAAGCGAAGGACCGATCGGTGGCCGAACAACTGGCCCCACCCCATGGCCTGACTCTGTGGCAGGTCGATTACTAAACGAGCAGCCAGGTAGCGCCTAGGTAACGCGTAGAAAATGAGCTACCGTTAATGTGTGAAACGGTGGGATTCTTTCAAACTGGGTTTGCTGGGTCTAACGCCGGCTCCGGTTGGCTCAACCGTTTCTGTCTATTAGGACACTGCTTGGAGCCGGTCGCAGGTTTCGCAGTTGATATAGAGCTGGCACGATCCAAGGCGGCAAGCTGGTCGGCGGCCTTTGAGGCCCAATACCACGCGTTCGGTGTGGGCGAATCGTGATCCTTTCACCAGTACCACAGCCTCCCCATCGACCCCGGCAAGGATCTTCTCGACCACTTCATAGGCCTCGGTCGCTGATCCAGCCGTTGTCACGCTGGCCATTCGGCCGCCGTTTGTCGGGGCAGTCGACACCACTTGGTCGGCTGCTGCGGCCAGGTAGACGCCACCTTCACCGATGGCAATGATGTGGTCGGCCACCGTGGCGGCGAGTTCGCCGGCCGCCACGTGGAGCGGTTTGTTCCATTCGCCTAGCTCTCGCATCTCGCCGAGAACCGCGATCTTGGTTCTGCCGCCAAGATCGTCAAGTAGATGAAGTCCGGCCATCATGGCGTCGGGGCTGGCGTTGTAGCTGTCGTCGATAACGATCAGCTGGTCTTCCAGGCGTTCGATCATGGCCCGGCCCCGTTGCGGTTCGGACTCGGCCAAGGCGGCAATTCCCTCTGGCAGTGACACTCCCGACAGTTGACCCACGGCCAGTGCGATCCCCGCAGCGGAAGCGAAGTGGCGGCCGTGGAGAGGCATGAAGAGTTCGTGTGTTTCGTCGTTGTGGCTGATCTGGCAGGTGGTTCCACGTTCAGACACCGCAATGTTGGTTACCGAGACGTCGTTCGAAGGCGTGCTGCCAACCTTGACAGCGGTTACATCACCACGATCGATTTTTGCCATCTCGGAGGTGATGAGATGGTCGTCTCCGTTGACCACCCATGAGCCTCCAGTGGCGGTGCCTTGCAGGAGATCGGCTTTTTCGGCCGCCAATTCGGTTTGAGATTCAAAGTTGCCTATATGGGCAAAACCAACGTTGGACACGATCGAAACATCAGCCTCAATCAGCTCGCTTAGTGGGCCAATCTCACCCGGACTATTGGTGCCGACTTCAACAATGGCATGGCTGTGGCTATTGATGTCAATGCCAAGGAGGGTGAGCGGCACACCTATGTGGTTATTGAAGCTGGCTTTACTGGCATAAGGGTCATGCCGGGTGGCCAACACTTCGGTGATCATCCCTCGTAGCGTTGTCTTGCCGACGCTCCCGGTGATGGCGATTACCAAACCGTCGAACGTCCGACGGTGAGCCAGGCCTAGCTGTTGTAGAGCAACAAGTGTGTTCGGCACCGTGAAGACGGCAACCTGATCATCAACTTCAACCGGCTGAGAAACAACCACGCCTGTTGCACCGTTCGCCACTGCCGACGTGATGAACTCATGGCCATCTCGGGCCCCTTCGAGGGCAAAGAATAGACTTCCCGGCTCCATCTTTCGGGAATCAAACGCGGCTTGAGGGAATGTTGACGGCCCGGCTTGGGTCAGGGTGACATCTTCAAGAGTAAGGACAGTTTCGACTGCGATCACGAATTTGACGGGTTCCTGTTTGGGGGATGAGCTTGGGCGAATTATAGGCCCAATGGATAGCTCGCAATTGTAGGGGGTGCCCTTGACGACATCGGTGAAAATGCCTATGGTTTTTCACCAGAGGGCTTTGGGCGCCTTCAGTCGTGAGCGAATCGAAGGATTTTGCAACGATTCGAGGTGCCGCTAGGCCGAAGCTCCTTTCAATTACCTTTAGGGAGGTGCGCTGGTGAGGAACCCGCAGGGTTCCCGTGCATCGACCAAAATATACAGTGTCGTTGTTTCGGCTCAGAGAGCCGAAACTAAACCATGGCGACACTAGTGCTGTCGGCTACCCGCACAGCTTTAGTCATTGGGAGAGATTTGTCGTGCCGTATATGCAACCACTGGCTTCGCTTCGGCGATGGCTCTTGATTCCTGTTTTGGTTTTGGCCGCTCTAAGCCTTGCTGCAGGGCCGGCAGCCGCGGAAACCGAAATTGATGTCTCAACCGTTGCCGATGACTGGTTTCAGCCCGGTCGTCCAGTGCCTCTGGTTGTCAGCATCCGCTCCGATCAGGCCGTCGAGGGCACGCTTTCGGTATCAACCGATGGAAGGTCGCTCGTCAGTCAGCAGATCGAACTTCCCGGTGGCTCAACCAAAGACTTCACCATCGTCACCCCCACGATCCCGTGGTCCACTTCAATGGTCGTCACCTTCAAAGCCGAAGACGAATCGCAAGATTCAACTGGTCGGATAAACCTTCGATCGCCGGGTAGTGATGAGTTGGTCGGCGTGTTGGGCTCCCTAGCCGATGACCTCCCGGAGAAGGTCGACATGACGGTGCCGATTGGCGAAATCCGTCTTGCCGCTATTGAACCCGAGCTGATTGATTTCGGTATCGACGGCCTTGCGATGTTCAACCAGGTTGTGGTCAACGCCGATGACCTTGCTCGACTCTCTCCCGAACAGCTTGATACCGTCCGAAATTGGGTGGGGATCGACTCCGGCGTGCTGGTGGTCGACGAGGCACCAGGCACCCCTCTAGCCGTTGACATCGATAGTGGAACAGTCGATGAGGATCAGATCCGGTTCGGTAGCGGCACCATTATGTTCACCAATGGTGAGATCGCGGCCGGTGGCCTTGACGGCGTGCTGCGTCCATCCCGCTCCAGATCGTTTGACGATTTCCCCAACGAAGGTGGGTTTGGTGGCCCGAGCGGTCTGATGAAAATGGCCGGTGACGCCGGCATCAGGCTAATACCGATCAACAATTTGATCTTTATCTTGTTGGCCTATGTAGTTGTTGTCGGCCCAGTTCTTTGGCTTGTCCTTCGCAAATACCGCAGCCAACCATCGGTATGGCTGATCACCCCCGCACTGGCGCTAGTCGTGGCGGCGGGCGTCTACGGAGTTGGATTGACGCTACGCGATGCGGCATCGTCGGCCCACACCACGATCGTGGCCGACACCGATACGGCCCGCATCTCGACGTCCCAGGTCTTGTTGACTTCTCGGGGCGGTGGACAATCGGGACTCAAGCTGGAGCCAAACTGGGGACCGTTCCGGGCACCCCCTACCGAGGACCAATTCTTCTTTGAGAACGAAGAGATTTTTTTTGAGGAAGTCGAGGCCATTGGGGTTGGTCCGGGCCGTGAGTTCGGGGGCCCGGTAGGCGGAAGTTCCTTCCAGGGGCAAGCCAGCCAGGTTGGCGACGAACTGTTAACCACGATCAGCGCCGGAGGATTCGCCGTTGTTTCAGCCGAACACGTCGGTGAGGTGTCGGACACCTCCTGGGAGTTCGATGTGGCTTTCAACGATGATGGGAAACTCGTCGGTGAACTGACGAACACCAGCGGTCACGATTTGGAATCGGTCCTGGTTGCCGCCGGCGCAGGCAGTAAAAAAATCGCTTCGGTCAAAGCCGGCGAAACCGTCGAGTTGACAATCAACAGGGCAACGACCCGGCCACTGCAGTTCGATCCTCTCTTTGAGCAACTATGGCAAGGCGACCCCTGGGCGGCTGACGACAAGGCCGATAATCCTGCTGCGTTTATGAACTGGTTGAACCGTCGCCAGTCGCTTCGGGCCGACGGGGTCGTGATGGCTGTCGGCTGGACCAAAGACCTCGCTGCTCCATTGGCTACGATCGATGGCAACCATGTCGTCGATGGGCGCACCGCCTTCGCTTCGTTCTCCTCGATCGATATCAACGGTGCTCCGGCTCCTGAATTCTTGCGGGGCTGGTCAACCAACGTCGACGACACTTTCAACCAGAACCAGTGCTGGGACATGAGCCTTACCGCAGCTCTGACGCCCCCCAAGGATGCGACCAGCGACATGGTGATGGACATCGATGCCAATGTGGTGTTGGCAATGGATGTCTGGGACGGAGATGAGTGGATCCAGACCGGTATCACCGACGCTCAAGGCGACGTCGCTCTTGGCCTGCCCCCAGCCACGATCGGCGACGGTCGTGCCTATATACGAGTAGTGACCTCGTGCGAGGCATGGGACAAACCGGTAATTCCGACTATTCGAGCCGCCACGTCGAGCGACGATGTTGTACAACTCGGCGACACCTTTGGAGAGGCCTGATCACCAATGGACGACTCACTGCCAACCTCACCTCCACCTCCACCTCCGCCCCCGAAACCTCAGGATGCCACCTCCTTTTTTGACACCCCCGGCACCGGTGCCCACGGTGTTGGGCCGGTCATGATCCAAGATTTGGGCCCGGCCCCTCAGATCGGCCCCGACGGCCAAGTGTCGGTCAACCCCGATTCCGTGGTCTCGGTTCGAGGCCTCACAAAAACCTATGGTTCCCTGCGGGCACTCAATGATCTGAATCTCGACGTTCCGAAAGGATCGATCTACGGGATCATCGGCCCGAACGGGGCCGGGAAGTCCACCACGTTCGGGATCCTGGCCACACTCCTCAAGCCCACTAGCGGGGTAGCTCGGGTTTGTGGCGCCGACCCGGTCAAACAACCTCGCGATGTCAGGAAGAAACTCGGCTACATGCCCGACGTGATGGGTGTCTACGAAAGCCTTTCGGTCGGCGAGTACATCGAGTTTCACGCTGCGGCCTACAAGATCCCCCGCAACGAATGGTCGCTGCTGGTCGAGGGACTACTCGAGCTGGTTGATCTTGACGTCAAGCGAGATGCCATGGTCGATTCGTTATCCCGAGGCATGAAGCAGAGGCTTTCGTTGGCTCGGGCCATGGTTCATGACCCCGACTTGCTGATCCTCGACGAACCGGCGTCGGGGCTTGATCCACGGGCCCGGGTTGAGCTTCGACAACTTCTGTCCGAGCTCCAACGGCTGGGCAAGACCATTTTGATCAGCTCCCATATCCTGGCCGAGCTTCAGCAGATCTGTACTGACATCGCCGTTATTGAAGCTGGCCGGCTGCTGGCCTCGGGTTCGCCTGATGAACTGATTTCAAACTTGGGGGCCGGTCGACGGGCAACCGTGAAGTTTCTCGACGGTACAGCGGCTGAATATCCGGTTGCCGACGAGGCAGCTCAGGCCCAACTCCTACGAAAACTGGTTTCCGACGGTGCCGACATCGTCGAGTTCTCGGTGGAGACCGCCGATTTCGAAGACTTGTTCATGCAGATCACCCAGGGGATTGTCCAATGAGAGTTCTTACCGTCAACCCTGTTCTTGATCTTGAACTCCGCCAACGTAGCCGCACGATGAGGTCGATGTTGGTCATCACGCTCTACCTGCTGTTACTGATCGGCGTCATGTGGTTGGCTTATCAGGGATCTCAGCTCAACAATTTTGGTAACAACCCGTTGGAGGCGCTCACAACCCAAGCCGGTCGTTCAACCTTTGAGTGGCTGCTGGTTACCCAGCTGGGAATCTTGATGCTGGTAGTCCCCGCCATCAGCTCGGGTGTGATTTCGGGTGAGCGGGATCGCCAAACGCTCATCCCGCTTCAGGTCACCCTCCTCGGGCCGGTTCAGATCTTTTTCGGCAAGGTCTTTGCCGCTGCCAGCTTTACCCTTTTGCTCCTCATCTCGTCGGCTCCGCTGCTGGCCATCCCGTTCCTCCTTGGTGGGGTCACCTTGATCGATATTCTTTCAACGTTGGCGTTGCTGCTGTTCCTGGGGTTTGTGACCTCGATAATCGGAGTTTCCTGCTCGTCGCTGTTCAAACGCACCCAGGTGGCGGCGCTGGCGGCATTCACCTTCATCTTCGGGTTGTTCATCGGCACGTTGGTGCTCTTCGGGGCTACCGCTGCCATCGACGGGGTCCGAGGTACCGACACGGCGACCCCCCGGATGGAAGCCATGTGGGCCAACCCCTTCACGCCCTTGGCCGATGTCGGCGGTTCTTTTGGGCGTTCAAGCTTCATTCAGATTGACTCGCCGCTATCGGCCGTCAATCGAGGATTCGCCGGTTTGGAGCAAGGCCCTGATGTGTTTATTAACTCTCGTGGACAGGCGATCAACCAACGAACAGGGAATCCAGTCGAGCTGAAATCGGGCATCTTCCCGCTGTGGCTGAAATCGGTGCTTACCCTGTCGGCAATCGCTGCGTTCATGGCCTGGGTCGGCATCCGCAAACTCCGCCTTCCACAACAAGCGCTTTCACTCTGATGGACCGGTTCCTGGCCCAAATGCGACGCCGGGCCACGGTTAGTTGGGTAGCGCCCGGGGTCGCCGGGCTAGCCCTGCTGCTGGTTCTCCTCGGTTGGCTTCGTCCGTGGCGGTGGCCCGAGATCGCCGCGGTCGGGGTTGTGCCTGCGGTCGTCGTCGCCATTCTCGGCTGGGCCATAACACAGCCGTTGGCTCTTCGGGCTGTGGCTCGAGCCGCCGACCGTGGGTTGGCCACGGCCGATTCGTTTGGGGCCGCTGTGCAGTTCCGAAGCTTGGAAGGCGAATTCGGGCCACGGATTCGTCAACGGGCCGAGTCTTTGGCCGAAACGGCGACACCTGATACCGCCGCGCCAATGGGGTTTGACGGCCGCCGGTGGGCTATCGCCGCGGTCCTTGGTGCACTTGCGGTCGGGGCCAGCATTCTACCAAATCCCCAGGATGAGGTTCGGGCCGAGGCCGAGGCCACCCATGACCGCTTGGAGGCTGCGGCGGAAGATATCGAGGACGAGGCCGAGGCTCTTGGCGATGACCCTCTAGCCGAACCGTTGGCTCAGCAGCTCAACGCCTTGGCTGAAGAACTACGTTCGGCCGGTTCCTTGGAGGAAGCCACTCAGGCCCTTCAAGAGGCACAACGGGAACTGGATGCCCAACGCGACCCGAACTTTGCTTCAGAGCGGGCGGCATCTCAGGGGCTGGAACGAAATCTGGCTCAGCGGCCGCTGCCGGGAGCCGGTGGTGAAGAAACGGCCGAGGAACAACTTGAGTCGTTGGCCGAAGAGTTGGAGGGGCTGTCAGAGGAAGAAGTCGCCGACCTGGCCGAACGTTTGGCCGATCTGGCTGAAACCCAAGCCGCCGGCAATCCGGCATTGGCTTCGGATCTGGCAGCTGCATCCGAAGCCCTATTGAGCGGTGATCTGGCCGGCGCTGCCGCCTCTTTGGGGGATGGGGCACTCGCCCAGAACGCCGCCCTCGACGCGGTCAACGTTCAAGCGGCAACCGGACAGGCCTCAGGAGCTGTCCAGGCTGCGGCCGCGAACTTGGGTACCGGCACCGGCACCGGTCAAGGTACTGGCGAAGGTTCGGGTGAGGGGTCAGGCGAGGGCTCGGGACAAGGTTCGGGTGAGGGATCGGGCTCTGGGTCCGGAAGCGGTTCGGGTCAAGGCTCCGGCCAAGGTTCGGGGCAAGGCTCGGGGCAGGGTAGCGGCTCCGGCTCGGGCGGAAATGGGGGCGGGGGTGCTTCTGGAAACGTCGGAGGTGCTGGCGGGGGAGCAGGGTCCGGCCAGGGTGGTGTTGGAACCCCGGGTGGAACCAACCAGCCGAAAGTCGATACCAATGGCACCTTGATCGCCGATCCCGGAGTCGCGGATGTTGATGGCGAAGACGTCGCCCTCGGGGGTAGTTCAACTGGTTCCCCCGGTGAAGTTGTCGGCAAGGGCGACGGGGCCAGCACCGCAAGCGGGGCCCAAGTGCCGCTGTCCGATGTCATAACCGACTACGCCGATAGGGCAACGGCCACAGCCGACCGATCCAACCTGACCCCCGGCCAACGTGGCGTGGTGGGCGACTATTTCGACTTGTTAACACAAGGAGCTCCGTGAATTCTCAAACCGAGTACGCCAACAACCAGGCACGGCCACCTTTGACCCCCGAGACGTACGCCCAAACGGCCGAAGCCATCCGGCGGGAGGTAGCCAAAGTTATTGTCGGCCAGCAGGCCTTGGTCAATGACGTGATCTTGGCCCTTCTGGCCGAAGGCCATGTTCTTCTTGAGGGTGTCCCAGGGCTGGGCAAAACGGTTCTTCTCAAGACCCTGGCTGAAACTCTCGACATGGATTGGTCACGGATCCAGTTCACCCCCGATCTGATGCCGGCCGACATTGTTGGCACCCAGATCCTCCACCAGAGTGCCGACGGCAGCCGAGAACTTCGGTTCCGGGAAGGGCCGATCACCGCCAACTTGGTGCTGGCCGATGAAGTTAACCGGGCCACCCCGAAAACTCAGGCCGCCATGTTGGAAGCGATGGCCGAGCGTTCGGTAACGGTGGCCGGCGAAACCAGACCGCTCCCCAGGCCGTTCATGGTGATGGCCACCCAGAACCCGTTGGAGATGGAGGGTACCTATCCACTTCCTGAAGCCCAGCTCGACCGGTTCACGCTGAAAGCCATCGTGCCGTTCCCCTCCGCCGACGACTTGGTGGCTGTTATCGAGCGGACCACCGGCTCGACTATGCCTGAGCCTCAAGTGGTGTGCGACGCTGAAACGTTGCGGCAAATGATCGCCCTGACCAGGCAAGTCCCGGTTCCCGACCATGTCACCCGCCATGCGGTCGATCTTGTTGTGGCTAGCCACCCCGGGGGCGAGACAAGCCCGGAAGCGGTCAACCGCTATGTGCGCTTTGGAGCCTCTCCCCGTGGTGCGCAAGCCATGATCCTCATTGGAAAGGCGCGGGCCTTGATGAGCGGCCGCCCATCGGTTGCGATCGAAGACGTTCGGTCCGCCGCTCTTGGCGTCTTGCGCCACCGACTAGTCGTCGGCTACGAGGCGACAGCGGACGGTCGGAGCGCTGATGATCTGGTCGTTTCGATTCTGGAGCGGATCCCCGAGCCGTCCTCTGGTATCCGGGGAGCACCTTGAGCCGAGACGGCAACATCGGCAACACCGAGCTGCTTGATGCCGGACTCCTGGCTCGACTTGAGCGGCTTCAACTTGTCAATCGGCGTCGGTTGGCCGGTGGGTTGGCCGGCGAGCATCGGTCGCCTCGGCATGGTTCGTCTCTCGATTTTGCCGACTTCCGCGACTATCACCCGGGTGATGATATTCGTCGTCTGAACATGGGGGCTTTGGCCCGTCTCGACCGGCTGCTCATCACCTTGTTCGACGCTGAAGACGAGCTGAATCTCCGCCTGCTGGTGGACACATCGGCGTCAATGGCCGGCCCGAAACTTGAACGAGCGGTCGAGCTGGCGGCCGCAGTGGGTTTTTGCGCACTGGTTCGTCGTGACGTCGTGTCGCTCCATTCGTTCCCCAACCCTCAACCGGGGCCCAGGTTTCGAGGGCGAGGGATGACGAACGCCCTGTTTGAAGCCTTAGGCCAACTCCAAGCCGAGGGAGCGACCTCGTTTGTAGCAGCGGCCAATGACTTGTTGGCCCATCCCGGGCCCCCAGGGCTCACGATTGTGATCTCCGATTTACTCACTCCCGATTGGGATGACGGCATAACCCGGCTGCCGGCTCGACGGGGGGAGTTCGGTGTGATCCATGTGTTGGCCCCCAGCGATCTCGATCCCACTGCAGATCCCGAATTGGCCGGCGACATGGAACTGGTCGACGCCGAAACGGGAAACAGAATTGAAGTGTCGTTGTCCGATTCGGTGTTCAACGACTACCGGCAGTTGGCCCAACGGTGGGTCGACGACGTTGCCGGTCGGGTAAGGGCCAACGGTGGCACATACCTGCAAGTCAGTACCACTGATGATTTGGAACAGACACTGCTCGGTCGGGCCCGAGATGCTGGAGTGCTCCGATGAGTCTTGGAAGCTGGGCCTTGGCGAACCCGAACGGCTTGTGGTGGGCGCTGTTGGCGATCCCCATCATCCTGGTTCACATCCTGCGTCCTCGGCGGCTGCAAACTACCGTCGCCGCCACCTTCCTATGGCGCCAAGTCGCCTCTCCGGTATCAGCGGCCAAACCGTGGCAGCGGTTGATCCCGTCATGGTTGTTGGCCGCCCAGCTCCTCGCCGCGGTAT
>Ga0316189_10007058_pt1 | contig 10672 bp, 16 predicted proteins | sample LowCovwburrow_MG_FD_204930 | JGI IMG/M metagenome (GOLD analysis project Ga0316189, IMG submission 204930) | Coastal sediment microbial communities from Maine, United States - Lowes Cove worm burrow | ecosystem: Environmental > Aquatic > Marine > Coastal > Sediment | place: USA: Maine... | reverse complement strand
GCGGCTACGAGGATTCGGCCAAGGTCAAGGACGCCTACATCAGGCTGGAAGATCAGACCGGGGAGATCCGACCCCGAAGCAGGACCGCAGTGGCGATCCTGGTACAGATCGAACGACGGAAGGAGACCACCAAATGAATCGCAGAGAGACGCGCCACCGAGAATTCGAAGACGGGGCCAAGGGCCTGTCCATCGTGGACGTGATCGTCACCAACACGGGGCCTAACTACAAGGAGAAGGAGGTGGAGCAGTACGTTGAGCTGGACCGCTCCCAGGACTTCGAATTCCGGGCCCGCCCTGAATTCTTCGGCTTCAAGCCTTCCCCGTTCCATCGTCAGGTGGAGGGCCGCGAATCCCGATTCGGGGACCGCTGCATCTCCATCCTGGGCGCGACCGCGCGGCAGGGGATGCTCCCACTCTGGGAAGCTGTGGACAAGCGCTCCCGCCTGAAGGAGGTGGACATCAGCACGCCCAGCTTCAGCGGCAGCATCGACGACCTGCGCGAGCACATCAGGGTGCTGGGTGCGGTCCTCGAAGCGGCCGAGATCATGGACAACGACACGGGGAAGGAGATCCAGTGGCCCGACCTGTAGCCAAGTGGCGCGTGTATCGGAACCTGACGAAGGGCGGCTATTCAGTCATGCGCCGCGGGCGCGTGCTCTACGTGGCGGAATCGCTCTGGCTTCTGGGTGTGGACTTCCATGTCTCCCAGGCGGGACGCGCGCGCGTGATCGAGAGCGGGCAGAAGAACGTCCACGCCTTTTGCGTGACACCGTTCTGCCCCGGCATCTATCCAGCCGAAGAGCTACTCCCCTTCATCAACGAGGACCCCTCGCGCGTGACCTACAACCCATACGGTATGCAGCAGTTCGGATGGTCCAATGACTTCGACTGTGGGACCATCTACAGGGCCACGGTGGTCCACCTATCAGCCAAGGGCTGCTTCGCGTATGGGCGCACGGGCACGGGCGCGATCCCGTGAGATTCGTCAACCAGCGCAAGCGCTTGCGCTTTCTGGTAGACGTACCTCAGAAACTTGGGTACACTGGACACCCAAGGAGGGCAGACGATGTCCAATTTGGAGAAGCGCGCGCACGCCATCGAACGGATCAACGCCATTCGGCAGACGGCCCACGACCTCCAGACCGAGGTCTTCGCCATCGCCACCGAACTGTCCGAGACCGGACTGCCCGGGGAGCAGATCATGATGGAGACGGGAATCCAGCTAATCAACCTCGAAGCCGCGGCCAGTCAGGCCAAGTCCGCGAGCTAACCCAGCAAGGAAAGGCGAACCCCTCATGAGTCGAACCGAGCAACTGAAGAGACTTCAGCACAAGCGCCGGGCAGCCATCAACGTGCGCGACGAGATCGCGGACAACCCAGCCAACCAGATCACCGACGCGGGGCCGAATCAGCCCCCCTTCACGCCGGAGGCTTGCCGCGCCTTGCGCCAGTCATGGCGGCGGATCCTGACCCTGGACCGCGAGATCAACACGCTCTTCCTGGCCTCCACCTATCCCAACGGGACCCTGCGGAGCACCCTGCACTGATGTCCGAGAAACTCCCCGACCACCTGACCGCGCGCGCCGAGGTAGGCGGCGTGGGCTTTCAGATCGTCACCGAAGTGCTCCTGCTGCCCCACCCTGAGGCCGACGCGGTGGAGGAGTCCGAGGACACCCTCCGCAAGGACATGGCCGCAGCGTTCAATCAGGTGCTCCTGGAGAAGATCCCCGAGATGGCCGAGGCCACTGGCTACGCGGTGGAGACGCTCCAGCTGGGCGTGTCCCTGGTCCGCATGGAGGCCGAGGACTAGAAGAGTCCACTCCTACAGCAATGCGAGAAAAGGCACTGAAAGACTAAAGCCCTGGGTTGACGTACCGATAAGCATAGGGTAATATCAAGTCAACCAATTAGGAGAGACCACCATGAAACACCCCTTCGACATCTCGGGCAATGGCCCGGCACCCTACGCCTTCGGCGGCGTGACCGACGTGGCAAACCACTGCGATCACTGCGGCACGAAGATCCGCTACAACTTCCACTTCACCTCGGCCGCGGGCAACGCCTTCGTGGTTGGGTCGGACTGCGTCCTCAAGGCAGTGGGCACTGCCGAGGCCCTGATCGCCAAGAAGTGGAAGCGCGAGCACGCCAAGGCTTTGGCCGACGCGCGCAAGCGGGCGAAGACCAAGGACGCCCAGGACTCCTGCTTCAAGGAATTCCCGGACCTCCCGAGTCTCTTCGAGGTCGATCATCGGATCACCCGAGACATCAAGAGCAGATTCGATCGCTGGGGTTCAGTGTCCAGCCGGCAGGTCGATCTTCTCCGCAAGCTCGCGGGAGAGGCCGAGAGCAAGGTGACCAAGATTGCCGAGGTCCAGAAGATCTCGATCAAGGTCCCCGCGATCGTGGCCCTCTTCAAGAACGCGGCCGGCAAACTCAAGCGGCCCGGCCTTCACTTCGAGGTGGACGGAAAGCCGGTCAAGGTTCAGATGGCTGGCTCCGGATCGCGCCGCCCCGGTGACTTCTCCGTCACGGACGGAGGGAGCTACGGCAACTCGAAGTTCTACGGTTGGATCGACGCAGAGACGGGGGCCTTCGAAGCCCGGGACAACGCGCCGGACTACGTGACCGAGTTCCTCGTGAAGTTCGACGCGGATCCGGTGGCGGTGGCAACCGAGCACCACCATGCAACGGGCAACTGCTGCTTCTGCGGTATCCCGTTGGAAACGGCCGCGAGCCTCAACCATGGCTATGGCCCGACATGCGCCAAGAATTGGGACCTCCCCTACACGACCTCGAAGAAGGTCCACGGCGCGTAACATCCCCCCAGCCGGGAGAGACAAAGCTGATGCTGGCGCAAGCGCTTGCGGACGTTCTCTCCCGGCTTCACTGTACCTACACAAGGAGAACCGTATGAACCCGCGTTACATCTTGGCCAGCATCGTGTTGGCCCTGCTCTTTACCTTCCCGGCCTCGGCCGACATGACCCTGTCCACCCGCTCCAGCACGACCGGGTGCCCTAGCTTCTTCGCCTGCAACTTCAGCGACGCGGAAGTGGGCGCGCTCGACTTCGGCGTCCTCTACGACACCTTGCCCGTGAACGAGCAGGCCCTGAACGTGGGCCCCAGCTTCGACTGGCAGGTGGAGATCGACAACACGGACGGCATCCACGTCGATGCCCAAGGCACTCCTGGGGCTACGTGGATCGTGCTCACGGATGTGACCTTCACGGTGGACCAAGCCGACAGCTACAGCATCTCGGGCTCGCTGGACGCCACAGGCACCACCGGCGCACTGCTGGACCTCCACCTCTTCGACGTCACCAACAACGCGACTGTGTTCCGCGCGGTGCAGGAGAGCACTGGCTCGACCATCGGCCTGACAAGTACCGGCGGTGGTAACGTCACCGACAGCATCATTGGTAACAACTTCGGGCAGCTGACCCCAGGGGTCGAGTACAAGTACACGGTGGAGTGCAGTGGTGCTGCGTCTTCGTCGATCAACTGCACTACCACCAACCCGGTGCCCGAGCCTGGACTGGCGTCCGGCTTCGCGGCCGGCTTCGTGCTCCTGGCTGCGCTTGCCCGGCGGAAGATGAAGTGAGGCTGAAGCGCTGGCCTACCCCACTGGCCAGATTTTTCCTAGAAACCGCGACCCATTCCGGGCGCAGCGGGTACACACCACCAACCCCAACGAAGGAGAGACCCCACATGGGCGGAGTGCTCAAGGAAGACACCAAGCTGAAGCAGCAGACGGTCCTGGCTGAATTGTTCATCCTCGCGGACATCACGCACGACGGAGACCAGAAGGCCACACGCGCCTACCTCCAGCACAACCTGGGCGTGTGCGCCGAGACGGTCCACCGGTGGCGCAATCAGGTCACGTTCAGCGGTGGCAAGACAGCGAGGCCCCAGGGCAAGATCCAGGAGGCGGCTGTACTGCTGGTGAAGGAGATGCGGGAGGATCTGATCAAGCGGAACCTGGGACTGCCTCCCAGAGACTTCTCCGAGATCCTCGCAGAGCGCCCGGCCCAGATCGTGGAGGCCCCGCCCAGCGAGTCCGTGTCCCTCACCGCGGTGAAGGCCCTGACCGCACAGCTGGATGGCAGCGAGATCATCCAGGCCCTTCAGCACGTAGCCAAGCGCATCGGGTAAAACGCAAGCGCTTGCGGAAAGCTGCCGGTGGTGTCGCATCTGCGACACGGCTAGAATGGGTCCACCGACCCTCTAGCCTCCGGTGGTTGCTGCATGCTGATCTGTCCCCATTGCGAGTCAGGCGAAGTCCGCAAGCGAGGCACGAGGGGCGAAGACCCCGTAAAGCAGATCATCCAGTGCAAGGCCTGCGGGCAGTATTCGCAGCACGCCATCCAGGAGACCAAGTCCGAGACCATCCTGCGGGACCCGGCGGACCTGAAGAAGATCTCCTCGGCCAAGGTCTGGATCATCTCCTCGGTCCAGAACAACACGCCCCTGCGCGAGACCTTCATGGGGGCCCTGCTCGCCTTCGCGAAGCAGCGCAACGCTGAGCTGATCCTCGCGCGCACGCGCTACCGCAACCCCACCAACCAGACAGAGGCAGACCGCGAGGACGCAGAGTCCTGGTGGCCCACTGCGGCCGAGCCCTACCTCCTGGAGGAGGAGCTGACGCTGACGGTGGACACGGCCATGATGGGCCACGTCCGCGTGGGGGCCACTGCGGTGAATCCGCTGACCGGCCTGGAGCCCCTGATGAAGGGCCGCCATGCGATCTTTGCTCATGCCCAGATCGCCATGAAGACGGTCCCCGCGCCCCAGTACGCGCACCCGCAGGAGATGTGGACTACTGGCAGCGCGAGTGTCAAAAACTACTCCGACACCAAGGCCGGCGTGAAGGCTGAATTCCATCACAGCAACGGCGCGGTGATCGTGGAGCGATCGACCCAGGGCACCTTCATCCGGGGGGTGGTCGCTGACGACACGGGCGGCTTCTACGACCTGGACACCTACTACGGGCCCGGCACGGCGACCAAGCCCGGGAAGGTCAAGACCGGCCAGAAGGCCCTCGCCCTGGTGACCGGCGACGAGCACGCGATCTTCATGACCGACGCGGTGAAGAAAGCGACATACACCGCGCCAGATTCTCTGGCCAACATCGTCCGCCCCCTGCATCGAGTCCGGCACGACGTCCTGGACAGCTACGCGATCAGCCACCACCACCGGCAGAACACCGTCACCCGGTACGTGAAGTGGAAGACCGGGATGGATTCGATGGAGGCGGAGCTACAGCACACCGCGGACTTCATCACGGAGACCTCCGGAGACTCCATCAACGTGATCGTGGCCTCGAATCACCACGACCACCTGATGCGCTGGCTGAACGAGGCCGACCCCAAGCAGGAGCCCTGGAATGCGATCCTCTACCACGAGCTGATGGCTGCGGTCCTGCGGGCGGCCGAGATGACCCCGAGCGGGGCCAAGTCCATCGACCCCTTCGCCCACTGGGCCAAGGACAAGGTCCCGGAGGGTACGGTCTGGCTGAGCCGGAACGAGTCCTATCCGATCGCCGGCGTGGAGGTCTCGCTGCACGGGGACCGCGGGGCCAACGGGAGCAGGGGCGGCATCAAGGGCTTCGCCAAGCTGGGCATCCGGACGGTGATCGGGCACAGTCACTCGTCCGGGATCGAGAAGGGCTGCTATCAGGTGGGCGCGAGCGAAGAGGAGCTGGAGTATTCCTCAGGCCCGGGGAGCTGGACGATCACCCACTGCATCATCCACCCCAACGGGAAGAGGCAGCTGGTGACCCTGAAGAATGGCCGGTTCCGAGCATGAAGCGGTCCCTGCTCGAAGAGCGCTGCAAGCAGATCCTGCGCTGGTGCGAGGCCACTTGGCCCACGCCCTACCCCGTGAAGATGGTCTGGAAGAACGAGCTACTGGACAAGGAGCAGAAGTTCAAGAAGGACCAGCCCTACCATGGGGAGACCTTCCTCCAGGACGGCGTCCTGAAGATCGTGGTCAGTAGGGTGAAAAACAGCACCTACTCGATCGCGATCGACACCGTCCTCCACGAGTATGCCCACTGCATGGACTGGCGTCACGCGCGCGTGGAGCGCGGCTCGAACCGGATCGACCACGGCCCGGAGTGGGGCATCTTCTACGCCAAGGTCTACCACGCCTTCCACCACGACAACGGAGACGAAGACTCCAGGGAGTTCTGATGGAAGTCACCGACGTCCTGGGCCATGTCTTCTACGCGCTCCTGGTGGTGGGAAACTGGCTGATCGGAAACAAAAAGATCTGGGGCTTTGCCTTCTACTTCGTGGCGAATCTCGGGTGGCTTTGGATCGGGTGGGAGATCGGCATGACCTCCATCTGGTTCTGGGAGATCATCTTCGTGGCCCTCGCGGCCCGCAACTTTTGGAAGTGGAGGCAGGATGCCCAGTCTTGAGATCGTCCAGGTGCTTGGTGCCTTCGGGGGCCTGCTCTGGTTCGCAGGCTTCTACATGATCGCCTTCGAGAAGGACCGCGGCTGGCTGGTATCTGTCCTGGGGGAGACCTGCATGGCGGTGGCGGGGTTTCAGGTGGGGGCCTACTTCCTCACGTTTTGGTGCTCCATCTGGATCATCCAGGACCTGATAGCGTGGCGCGGGGCCGCCATGGAGGAGTAAGGCGGCAGCGCAAGCGCTTGCGGGCTACACTTCCACCCAAGGGAGAATTCCGTGTCGGTACTGGAATGCACCAAAGACGGCAAGCGCGCCTTCAAGTGGTCCGAGAATGGCGAAGCCTTCACGGGCGCGGACGCGCGCGAGCGTGCGCTAGCGGTTGGCCGAGCGCTCCAGGCACAGAAGAGCACCACCACGAAGAGCGCGGCAGAAATCGAGACCCTGGTCCGAAGCATGGAGACCAACGAGGTGCTCCAGGTCAACGCCCTCTTCCCCGACCCTGCGCCGGCGGGGCCCGCCCTGCGCCAGCCCGGCATCGTGAAGAAGTCCGACGACGAGCTGAGGATCATCTGGTCCGAGGTCTACATCCCAGATTTCCCGGACGCGCACGGCGACTTCATGAACGCCGAAGAGATCCGGAAGATGGCGCACAAGTTCATCGGCCAAGGCCTGACTGACCAGTGCGATCTCCAGCACGACAACTCCACGAGCCACGGCATGGAGATCGTGGAGTCCTTCATCGCGCGCAAGGACGACACCGTCTTCATCGCGGACAGCTGGGTGGTGGGCGTGCGCGTGAACGATGATGCCCTCTGGGAGCAGGTCAAAAGCGGAGAATTCAACGGGTTTTCGATGCAGGCCAAGGTCTTCACCAAGGAGGTCGAGATCGAGGTCGAGATCCCGGAAGAGGTGGTGGGGCAGACTGAGCGGCCCAACGAGCAGCCCAAGACTGGCCACCGGCACTCGTTTACAGTACGTTTTGACGAGAACGGAAAGTTCGTGGGCGGACAGACGACGACGGAGGAGGGCCACTTCCACCGGATCACTGCTGCCACTCTGACCGGGCCCCCCATAAGAAACGGCGTGCCAGAAGACTCCGGTCATGTGCATCGGTACAGCTTCCTGGACAAGATCTTCGGAGTTCCCCTCGATTCAGAGGGCCGAGAATTGCTGATGATGGGATGATCTGATGGCACGCAAAATCAAAATGAAGCTCACCGAGATGGTAGACGGCGAGGCCCAGTACGTTTCGGTGGTAGGCAAGGGTGCCAACCGCCAGCCCATCAAGATCACGAAGTCCGAAGACTCAGAGGAGACCAGCATGGACTTGACCAAATTCTTCCACAACAAGGACGCGCTCCAGAAGGCGGAGATCACCCCGGTGATCCTGGCGGTGGCTGCGGCTCCCGGTCAGGACCTGGACGTGCTCAAGGCTGCACTGGAGAAGGCGGACCTGAGCACCGACGACATCCGCGAATTCCGAAACGAAGACGGCCTTCAGGCCACGTTCTTCGTCCAGAAGGGCGACGTCGCCCCTGGTGAATCGGACGACTACCAGACGGTGGTCCAGCTGAGCGATGGCGTTTCGGCGGTGTGCCTCGTGGCCACCAAGGCCTTCCAGCCCTTCTCGGGCAGCGAGTCCTTCGACGAAAACATGCAGGCGCAGGGATTCTTCCCTGGCGTCCACATCGCCCAGATGGTCCTCGAAGACACGATCTTCGAGATCTCGTCCAAGGCAATGACCTCCGTAGAGATGGCCGAAAAGATCAAGACGGCCACCGAGGAGTTCGCGAAGGCAGTCCAGTCGATGACCAAGGCCCTCCCGGCTTCGGTCTTCAAGCTGGAAGACATCGTCCGCAAGGGTTCGACCACGGGCAGCGCTTCCGCCGGTGAAGATCCCACGGTGGGCAACGGAGACCGCGGCGAGCCGGCCGGCGACCTTCTCTCCAACGAGAAGGGCAGCAAGTCGAGCATCGAGCCCATGAGTCAGGTCAACAAGGCAGCGGAGCACGACGCCGAGACCGACGAAGGCACGGGCGCGGAAGACCTCACCGCTGGCGAAGAGAAGGCCAAGCGCAAGGACGACGAAGCAGCGGCCTCGGCCGAAGCGGATGCGGAAGCAGGCACGGAAGAGAAGGCCAAGCAGGACGCCATGGCTGACCTGAAGGATCTGATCATGGGCCTCAGCACGACCCTGAACGAGGGTCTGGCAGGAGTCCAGAAGCAAGTCACTGACCTGGGCGCGCGCGTGAATGCGGCCGAGACGGTGGCGACCAAGGCCGAGCAGGCCACTCGGGGACGAGTCAGTGCCACGGCACCCGAGGACGACGGTCTGGTGACGCGAAAGCAGGAGGAAGGGACTTTCATTCCTCTGATGGATACGGCCATCCAGAGCGTAGTGGACTGACCAAGTAGAAGGACCTCAAGTAGGGGTCTGATGCAAAACCGGCTTCGATCAAGGGGGGTATCAAGCCATGGCGAGTAACGCCGAGATCATCCGAAAAGCTGACCTTGCGGTCAGCGATCTGACTTCGGACGGTGGACTGCTCAATGCTGAGCAGGCCAACCGATTCATCCGCAAGCTGATCACAGTTCCCACCCTGCTCCGGCAGGTTCGCACGGTGGAGATGCTCTCCCCGTCGCGAAAGATCAACAAGATCCAGTTCAACAAGCGCATTCTGCGCGCCGCAACCTCGGGCACGGCCCTGGATACCGCAGCCGCGGATTCCGCCACGGCCTTCGATCCGAGCGCGGATGCAACGTCACGGGCCAAGGTCCTGACCGAGCAGATCCAGCTGGATACCAAGGAGTGCATCGCCGAGGTTCGGCTGCCCTACGACGTGATCGAGGACAACATCGAGCGCGGCAACATCGGTGCCCAGACGGACGTTGGTGGTGCTGGTGCTGGTGGCGGCCTGATCGACACGATCGTGACGCTGATGGCAGAGCGTGCCGCGTTGGATCTGGAAGAGCTGAGCCTCCTGGGTGATACCACCCTGGGTGCCGCCGATCCGTTCCTCGACCAGTTCGATGGCTACATCAAGCTGATCAACGACAACGGCAACGTGAGCAACGCAGGCGGGGAGACCATCTCGAAGAAGGTCTTCAAGAACGGCATGAAGACCATGCCCGACCAGTACCTCCGGCAGCGCTCCACGATGAAGCACTTCGTCTCGCAGGACAACGAGACCGAATACCGAGACACCCTCGCGGATCGCGCGACGGGCCTCGGTGACGCAACCCTCCAGGGCAACAGCCCGGTGGGCGCGTACTCGGTCCCGGTGGAGGCAGTCAGCCTCATGCCTGAAGCGAAGGGCATCTTCACCAACCCGCTGAACCTCCTCTGGGGCGTCCAGCGGCAGATGACGATGGAATTCGACAAGGACATCTCGTCCCGCGTATTCATCATCGTCCTCACGATGCGTGTCGCGATCCAGATCGAAGAGTCGAGCGCCGCGGTGCTCTACACGAACATCGGATCCTGATCCACCCTGTAGCCCATCTGGGCTAGGAGGTGACACATCTAGGACTGGCCTCCCGGGCAACCGGGGGGCCTTTTCCTATTGTGGGTGCTAGGATTCGAAGACACGCGCAGGAGGCGCATCAATCGGTCAATCAGGAGGAGAGACCAATGGCAAGCACAGGCAGCTACGGGGTTCGGCTGAAGAGCCTGAACCGCTACAACATCAAGGACAAGACCTACGAGTTCGGCAAGGTCTACATGGTGTCCATCGAAGAGCGGGCACAGCTTCTCGGTGATTCCAACGGGGACTACTTCGAGGACGTCCTGGTGACGGCCGAGGAGTGCATCTTCGTGCAAGACAACAAGCACACCCTGGCAATCCGCAACGGAGCAGGCAGACTGGCGGCTCCGCCCCCGGTCGCCATCCCTGCGGTGCAAAACGGCCCTCCGGGCTTCAGTGATGCCGGTGTGGATGTGGGTGATGTGACCCAGGAATTGGGTGATGCCAAGGGCGGAAAGCGCAAGCTGCGCCTGAAGACGACGGCCAAGACCAAGGCACCGCCCCGAGAGATCGTGGCAGGTGAGGCCAGTCCCGCGGCAGCCGCGGGCGACAAGGGTGCGAACGCAACCCCGGGCCCCGAGATCGCAGTACCTGCGGACCTCGCGGACGAAGCCGGAGTGGAGGTCTGACAAATGGCGGTGGTCCTTCTCCAGAACGTCGCGAACCTTCGCGCCCTGCTTGGCTACGACTCGGGTAGTACCGACGTTGACAATGCAATTCGCTCCGCCCTG
>Ga0316189_10007057_pt1 | contig 10672 bp, 6 predicted proteins | sample LowCovwburrow_MG_FD_204930 | JGI IMG/M metagenome (GOLD analysis project Ga0316189, IMG submission 204930) | Coastal sediment microbial communities from Maine, United States - Lowes Cove worm burrow | ecosystem: Environmental > Aquatic > Marine > Coastal > Sediment | place: USA: Maine... | reverse complement strand
TGAGTTCCATGACCGCGTCGCCGGCAGCTTCGTCACCTTCAAGCGCCTTGAGCGCCGATACGTGCACTACGGGCACATCGTCACCAGGGAACTCGTATTCGGTGAGCAGCTCACGAGCTTCGAGCTCTACGAGTTCCAACAGTTCCTCATCGTCGACCATATCGGCCTTGTTGAGGGCCACCACGATGGCGGGCACGCCAACCTGACGAGCGAGCAGAACGTGCTCACGGGTCTGGGGCATGGGGCCATCGGCAGCTGACACTACCAAGATCGCACCGTCTACCTGAGCGGCGCCGGTGATCATGTTCTTGATGTAATCGGCGTGCCCGGGCATGTCGACGTGAGCGTAGTGACGGTTGGCCGTCTCATATTCCACGTGGGAAACATTGATGGTAATACCGCGCTCGCGCTCTTCCGGCGCCTTGTCAATATTCTCAAATGCAGTGGCGGCGTTGCCGTCCACGCGATCCGACAGCACCTTGGTGATGGCTGCGGTCAGCGTGGTCTTGCCATGGTCGATGTGGCCCATCGTCCCCACGTTGACGTGGGGCTTGTTGCGCTCAAACTTCTCCTTGGCCATAGTTCTCCTAGCTTCCTTTCAGTGTCCGGAACGAGCTGTTCGCGGTCCTTCGGTTTTCTCTCACTCGCCCCGGATGCGCTGGACAATTTCTTGCTGCACACTGCCGGGAGTTTGCTGATAACTGTGAAACTGCATGGTGTAGGTCGCGCGCCCCTGGGTCTTTGACCGGAGATCGTTTGAGTATGCAAACATCTCCGACAGCGGCACCTCGGCCGACACCACCTGATTCTGCCCCCGAGCCTCCATCTGACCGACTTTGCCTCGACGGGAATTCAAGTCGCCGATTACGTCACCCATATAGTCTTCAGGAGTAACGACCTCGACGGCCATGATTGGTTCAAGCAATACTGGCTTGGCCAGGCGGGCGGCTTGCTTGAATGCCATTGTGCCCGCGATCTTGAATGCCATTTCCGAAGAGTCCACGTCATGGTATTTCCCGTCCATGAGAGTTACCGTGACGTCTACGGTTTGGAAACCGGCAAGCACACCGGTGGTCATGGCATCTTGGATGCCGTGGCCCACCGACGGGATGTACTCTTTCGGAATACGACCGCCGCTGATCTTATCAACGAACTGATAGCCACCACCGGCCCCGCTGGGCTCCATCTTGATGGTAACTTCGGCGAACTGACCCGAACCACCCGACTGCTTTTTGTGAGTATAGGTGTCTTTTTCAACGATGCCGGTGATGGTCTCGCGGTAGGCAACCTGAGGTTTACCGACCGTGGCGTCCACCTTGAATTCACGCAGCATCCGGTCGATCAGCACCTCTAGGTGAAGCTCGCCCATACCGCCGATGATAGTCTGGCCGGTTTCCTCGTCGGAACGAACCGTAAAGGTGGGGTCCTCGTCTGACAAAGAGGTGAGGGCCTTAGCCATCTTGTCTTGGTCGGCTTTGGTCTTCGGCTCCACGGCAACGTGAATAACGGGTTCGGGGAAATCGAGTGACTCCAGCACAATGGCGGCCGATTGATCGGTCAGGGTGTCGCCAGTACGAACATTCTTGATGCCAATAGCGGCCATGATGTCACCGGTCATGGCGAAATCACGATCTTCCTGCTTGTTGGCGTGCATCTCCAACAAGCGGCCCATCCGCTCCCGACTCCCGGTACGGGTATTCAGGATTTGGCTACCCTTTTCCAACTTCCCGGAGTACACGCGGAAGTAGGTGAGTTTGCCGACATTGGGAGCCGTCATGATCTTGAATGCCAACGCGGAGAATGGCTCATCGTCGTCGGCTTTACGAGTGGTTTCTTCACCCGACTTCAGCGTCGTGCCTTCAACCGGCGGGAGATCCAAGGGTGAAGGGAGGTAGTCGATAACGGCGTCGAGAAGAGGCTGCACACCCTTGTTCTTAAAGGCTGTACCACAAAGAATAGGCACCAGGTCGCCTGCGATTGTGGCCTTGCGCAAACCGATCTTGAGGTCTTCCTCGCCGATCTCGTCGTCTTCGAGGAATCGCTCCATCAGGTCTTCATTGTGGGTGGCGATGGCCTCCACCAAGTCCATGCGGTACTCTTCGGCCTTCTCCGCGAGCTCGTCGGGGATATCCACGATCTCATATGTGGCGCCAAGATCTTTTTCGTCGGTAGTCTGGGACCACACCAAAGCCTTGTTGCGGATGAGGTCAACGACACCCAAGAAATCGGACTCGGTTCCGATCGGCAACTGGGTGATGGCGATATCACTAGTCAATCGCTCCTTGATGGTGTCGACAACAAAGTAGAAGTCGGCACCGGTCCGGTCGAGCTTGTTGACGAAACACATTCGGGGAACGCCGTAGCGGTCTGCTTGGCGCCAGACCGTTTCGGTCTGGGGTTCCACACCAGCTACGCCGTCGAACACTGCCACGGCACCGTCGAGCACGCGCAAAGAACGCTCGACCTCTACGGTAAAGTCGACGTGCCCAGGCGTATCAATGATGTTGATGCGGTGGTCGTCCCAGAAACACGTGGTAGCGGCAGACGTGATCGTGATGCCACGCTCTTGCTCTTGCTCCATCCAGTCCATGGTGGCGCCGCCATCGTGGACCTCGCCGATTTTGTAGTTCTTTCCCGTGTAGAAGAGAATACGTTCGGTCGTTGTTGTCTTACCGGCATCGATGTGAGCCATGATGCCGATATTGCGGTATCGATCAAGCGGAGTTGGTCGCGCAGCCATTGTTAATTAGATCCTTCGAGGCAAGGTTCGTAGAAAGACAGAAAAGGTAGATAATAGTCGCCGCTACTACCAACGGTAGTGAGCGAAAGCCTTGTTCGACTCGGCCATTTTGTGAAGGTCTTCACGACGCTTCACTGAGGTGCCAATGCCGTTTGATGCGTCCAAAATTTCCGCAGCCAGACGCTCTGCCATCGTGCGTTCACGACGATCACGAGCGAATCCAACCAACCAGCGAACAGCTAGCGTGGTGGCACGGCGAGGACGAACCTCGACCGGCACCTGGTAGGTGGCGCCACCGACACGGCGACTCCGGACCTCGAGCTGGGGACGAATGTTGTCGATGGCCCGTTTGAGCGCAGCGATCGGTTCGGCACCAGTCTTGTCTTCCACAATTTTCAGCGCATCATAAACGATGCGTTCGGCGATGTTCTTCTTGCCGCTCAACAACACCTTGTTGACGAGTTGGGTTACCAGAACTGAACGATAGAGCGGATCAGGCTCCAGCTCTCGCCGCGGGGCGGGTCCCTTGCGTGGCATCTCTAGCTATCCTTCTTTACGCCGTAGCGACTACGGGCCTGCTTACGGTCACGCACACCGGCGGTGTCGAGCGTGCCTCGCACAACCTTGTACCGAACACCCGGAAGATCTTTCACACGTCCTCCGCGGACAAGCACAATCGAGTGCTCTTGGAGATTATGGCCTTCGCCGGGGATGTAGGCCGTTATTTCGACACCGGTGGTAAGCCGAACACGAGCGACCTTACGGAGCGCTGAGTTGGGCTTTTTCGGTGTCGACGTATACACACGTGTGCAAACACCACGGCGTTGGGGCGACCCCATGAGAGCCGGCGTCTTAGCCTTCTTAGTTTTGGTTTCGCGGCCTTTACGGACCAGCTGTTGAATGGTGGGCACCAGCACCTCTCACGGGCAGTACGAACTTGACTAGCGGCAGACCTGACGGAACTGCGGTCAACCACCCGCAACTCACACGTGAGTTCATGGGTGATCATCGAACACGACGTGTCCGCGCACAGAAACGCGGCCACACGCCAGAGGTCTATGCTAGGCGGCCCTTGAGTCATTCACAACAAACTATTTAATTCGCTCGTTGTAAGACCGCCATTGGCTCGGTCTTATTGGGCACTGGGGAAATTTGGAGCCCGCTTTTCGCGAATAGCTGCTGCCCCTTCACGAGCCTCCCGACCAGCGAAGCCAAGCATCTCCAGTGCGACGGATGCGTCAAAAATAGGGCCCGCTTGACGAAGCCAGTTGTTGAGTGACAACTTCGTCCAGCGAATCGCTTCTTGGGAACCCTGGGTCAACGTGCGAGCCACCTCAAATGCCCGGTCGATTACCTGATCGTCATCAACGGCCATCGAAACCAAGCCGATTCGTTCCGCTTCTTCGCCCGTGAGAGCCTCACAAGTTAAGAGGTAGTATTTCGCCTTAGCCATGCCACACAGCAACGGCCAAATAATCGCAGCATGATCACCAGCGGTGACGCCGAGCTTCGTGTGCCCATCGATGAGCTTGGCCGATCGACCCACGATGGAGATGTCGGCCATGAGGGCAGTGGCGATTCCCGCGCCCACCGCCACCCGCTCAATGGCCGAGACAATAGGCTTGGAACAGTTGATGATGTTGTACACGAGATCGCGTGCTTCTCGAAACGACTCGGCTCGGTACTCAGGGTCGTCGATAATGTCATTGATCATGTCGAGGTCGCCACCAGCGGAGAAGGCACCACCTTCCCCGTGAACGACCACAACGCGGGTTTCTGGGTCGCTACTAATCACAGGCCACACATCGGCGAGGTTGGCGTGCTTCACCGCATCAACTGCGTTGAGTTTCCCGGGGGTGTCCAACACGAGGCGAAGAATCCCCGGCTCTGGTCGGTCGAGGCGAAGGCCGGTGAAATCTTTATAGCGGTCAAGAGAAGCATCCATAAGGTGCGAGCCTAGTCGCCCGCTTCGGGCCGATCGAAAACCGGGCGAAGAAGCCCGGCCCCGAGGGCCAAACGGGTGTCGGATAATCCCAGCGGTGTTCCGCTCGGTGGACGACCCGCTTGGCTGCCTCGATCACCGTGCCCCTCTTGAACCCACTGACCGAACGGGCCTAGGGCTCGATCACCACCTTGCCTACAGCTTTGCGGTCCATCATCGCCCGCAGGGCGGCACCCGCCTGCTCGAGTGGGTAACGTTCGGACACATACGGTTGCAGCTCGCCTGAGGCAGTGAGGTCGATCAGTTCCTGGCTGATCGCATCACGAAGTTCGGGCTCTCGCTGGTTCATGGCTCCATAAAATACACCAACAATTTGGCAACTCTTCAACAGCGTCAGGTTGAGCGGAATACTGGGGATACCGGCCGCGAACCCGATCACCATGAACCGCCCGCCCCACCCAATGGCTCGAAGGGCTGCCTCGGCTTTGTCTCCGCCAACACAGTCGTAGACCATGTCGACCCCAGCTCCTCCGGTGAGCTCTTTGGCTCGCTCTTTGAGATTTTCCTCGGCGTAGTTGATCGTTTCGTCGGCGCCACGGGCCCGACACAGAGCCAGCTTCTCTTCCGAAGAAGCAGCGGCAATAACTCGCGCCCCCATGAGTTTTCCGAGTTCAACTGCCGATAGGCCAACATTTCCCCCGGCGCCCAACACCAGGAGCGTCTCGCCTTCTTGCAATTCACCCCGATATTTCAGCCCGTAAAGGGTGGTGCCGTGGGCGTAGTTCAGTCCGGTCGATTCACCGAATCCCACCGGATCGGGCAGTATCCTCGCACCGTTGGCCGGGACGACAGCGTATTCGGCGAATCCGCCCGTGGTTCCCAAACCACCAACAACTCGATCTCCTACCGCGAACCCTTCCACGCCGGCCCCGACTGCGCTCACCACGCCGGCCACCTCCCCACCGGGGATATATGGCGGGGGTGCCTTGAACTGGTACTTGTCCTCCAGCATCAGGGTGTCGGGAAACGTCACCGCCGCTGCTTTCACCTCCACTTGGAGCTGGCCTTCGCCGGCTTCGGGCGTTTCAACCTCTTCCAAGACCAAGTCTTCTGGTGGTCCAAACTGCTTGCAAATCACGGCCTTCATCAGGGTGCTCCTTCGCTCTGCGTATGCACCATCAGAGTGCCACGTGACAGCGCAGCAGGAAAGTCTGGTTCCCGACGCGACTGAGCCGCCAACCCCACGAGTCAACGCTCGGGGGCTGGCGGCTCGGCAAATTTCAGTTTTGCTCAGCCTCGGGCCGGTCGAGACGGGGTGAGATGCTCCTAGTTGAGCCGGGGCGAACCGCTCACTAACCCCGCTGCTTGCACATGGGCGAGCTTCATCTTTCCGGCTTGCAATGGGATTCCAAAGAGCTTTTCTACGTCTTCGGCGGGTTGGGGTTTTGCCAACAAGAAACCTTGGGCTCGATGGCATCCCCGATTGAGAAGTTCTTTCACCTGCTCGACTTCTTCGATTCCTTCAGCCACCGTACTCAAACCAAGAGCATTGGCAATATGGATGGTGGCATCCACGATCGCCCCGTCTTTGGGGTTGGTAGGCAGGTCGATCATGAACGCACGGTCGATTTTGAGGGCGTCGATTGGGAGCCGCTTGAGCTGTTCCATCGAGCTGTAGCCGGTACCGAAATCATCGAGAGCGATCTTTACTCCCATTGCCCGTACCTCGTTGAGAATGTCCAAGGTGAACTCATGGTCGGCGATCATCACGTGTTCGGTTACCTCAATACAAAGGCGCCGAGCGTCCACGCCATATTCCGCTACCAGAGTCCGGATCTGGGCTGGAAGGTCTCGGCTCATCATCTGGGCTGGGGAAACATTCACGCGCATCACCAGATCAGGGTGAGCGGCTTGCCACCGAGAAAGCTGGGCGATTGATTCGCGCAACACGAAATCGCCGATATCAACGATCAGTCCGGTCTCCTCGGCCACCCCAATAAATACGCCCGCCGCCAGCAAACCTCGCGTTGGATGCTGCCAACGCATCAGAGCCTCAACCGCCACGATCAAACCTGTGGTCAGATCAACTTCCGGTTGATAATGGAGACGGAGTTGATCGCCGGCGTCGATGGCGGAGCGAAGCTCAAGTTCCACTTCGAACTGCCGTTTGATTCGCTGTTCCAGTTCATCATCGAGCACGGCAACCTGATTGCCACCCAATTTCTTCGCTTCGGTCGCCGCTAGTTCGGCGTTTTTCAAGAGCTCAGCGTGAAGGGTGTCGGCTGTCGGTTTCGACCCTCGACCGCGATGCGTCACCCCGATACTCACCGATCGAGCCAATGAAACACCGCCGAGATCGAGCGCTTCGCCCAATTCCACTACCAGCCTTGCCGCTAGTTTCTCAACATTCTCGGGTTCACTATCAACGATCAGTATCGTGAATTGATCGCCGCCAGTGCGCGCCACTGTCGTTTCCGTTCGCACCAGGCTTCGCACGCGTTGAGCCATCTTTTGCAAGAAAAGATCGCCAGCCTCGTAGGTCAATCCATCATTGATTACCTTCATTTTGTCGACGTCGATTTGGATCACCGAGATAGCCTGATCCTCATCAAGAGCATTGATGTGCTCCGCTAATAGGCGGCGGTTAGGCAGCCCAGTCAGTTCGTCGTAATGGGCATGCCACGCCAGCGTTTCCTCCGCGTCGTGACGGCCCCACATTTGAGCGATGAGGCTGGCAATAGCGCTCAATGTTCTCACTTCTTCTTCGGCCCATCGTTCGCTGCCAAAGCGGATCAATCCCAGGACACCAATTGTGGAGTCGCTATGAAGAAGTGGAACCATAGCCACGGTGGCTTCTTCCTCGCCGGAACCAGCCTTTACCCGCTCCTGGTAGTCCTCGGAGTCTTCGGGATAGGCGATGAATACCTCTGTCAACGCCGCACACATACCAAAAATTGGGTCGGCACTGAACGGCACCTCGTAGAGAGGATCTGGCACCGGCACTACTTCTCGCTGCGGCCATTCGGCCTTCAGTACCGATGTCCCTGCTTCATGACGGTTACGCCGAAGAAATGTCTGATCGACGGAGAAGAAATCGAGCAAATAGGCTAATGATCGCTCCATCGCTTGGGTAGCCCCGGCAACAGGTACCCCCATGAGTTCCGACGCAATGGTCGTGATCAAGGTGTCGAGTTGACGCTGTCGACTGTGGAATGAAGAGTTCATTAGTGTCCGATCTAACGCGGCGGTTACTACCACGCAGAATCGGACACTAAACACTAAAGATGAGCTTATTGGCCCTATTTGGGGCTAGTCGACTCAAGTCCTCAATTGAAATCCCGGCGCATTTAGGCGCCTAAAGATGGGCTGAGGTCGGCTTGGGATGCGACCCTCAGCGCTTGTCGTGGCTGTCGGATGACGTGCGGATCTCGTCGTTGGCTGATCGAGGAAGGAGGTGGACCGGCCACCACGCGACAGCTCAATACAAAGCTGGTTTCGGGCCCGATACCCACCCGTTCGAGAAACTCACGGCTTCGGGGGAACAGAGCACGAGCACGATCAGGACGAACGATTTCCGCCAGTTCTTCCTCGGAATTGGCGTACCCAAACACCGGGCTCATCGGATGAAACCCGAACCCGAGTTTCGTGGCCGCCAGCCAAACCCGTTGGAGAGTGATCCCCCCTTGCACATAGTCTTGCCGCGACTGGCCTTCCACGGTCACAATCAGCATTCCGCTACTCGCACGGAACCGTTTGATGGTGTCCTCCCCTAGGCGCACCCCACCATCTAACCGGTCAAGTTCGGCCATCACGTCGGCACGACGCAGAATCGGAAGCTTGGCTTGGTCGGCAGCCGAGAATTCGAAGGTCCGCTCATCGATCCCCTCGGATAAACGATCGATGCCCGCCCGCCGCAGTTCGTGCATCATTTCGCCGTGCAAGCGAGGGCTGAGCATACGAACCCGATCGGCTTCGGCCCATAGTTGTGCCGCAGAGTCGATGTCAGAAGGAGCGATGTAGCAAATACCACCGCCGCCTGCCTGAGCGGCATCTTCCAGTACCGCGAGTTGGGTGTCCGAAAGCGGAGCGCTGGGACCATAGTGCCGATTGGACAAGCGACGCGGCAGAAGGGGGGCCAGCGCCGCAAGTTCTTCGTTGGTGTCTTCACCCAGCAAAACCCGCCCAGCCAAGTCAGGTCGGTCGACGTCGAGAGCGAGATCAAATATGGGACCGTGGCCCGCTAGCCGACCGTGGGCCGCCGCCACTACCGCGGCGTTGGTAAGGGCAGCACCACAAGCTACCGCCGACCCGCGAAGGCCGATGTCCATCCCTACCTGTGATTCAGGGCTGATCCTCGCCGAGAAGGCTGAATCGCTGAGTTCAAACGTCCACGGTTGCATATTTCCCCCTGAGGGGGCGATGGTCGCTGCCTCCACGATCGCGGCCGCAAACTCAGTGGGCAACGAAGGCCTGGCCGTGGGGGCGGGTTCCGCCTCACGGCGGCGAGAAACCGGTTCACGGAGATTGTCGAGGGCGTCGTCAAGATCGAAACGAGCTCGACCCGATTTAAGCATCCCACCTTCAGAGAAAAGACGGCGGAGGCTAGCAGCCACCAGCGACGACCCGAGGGTCACGTCCGAGGCAAGTTGTGGCCAGGTTTTGGTTGTTTGGTCGATCTCGATCATCGACGCTGCCATTTTCGACGAAAGCTTGTCGCTTTCTAAGATGGCGAGCACGTGAGGCACCTTGTCGTCGGTGGACAAACCCTGGAGGTCAGCCACATCGAGATCACCGACCAGACCGTGGAAGGGCTGGCGTAGCGGGTCGAGGTCGTACCGTTCAACATCAAGCAAGCCCCGATCCGAGGTCTCCATAATTACTGGCACCCCCTGAGCGGCTGCTTCTTGGCGTACCAAGAATTTGACGTCGATCGAGTCACACTCTTCCAAGACCACGTCTAGGCCTCTAATAAAGGTCGAGACATTATCGCTATCCACCCCCTCCGAATACAGGGTTACTGGCAGATACGGGTCGAGTTCCGCTATTCGTCGAGCAATCATGTGAGTCTTCGGTGAGCCGAGATCCACAATTGATGCCGCCAAACGGTTGAGGTTGGTGGGAGCCACTGTGTCATAGTCGGCCAACCGCAGATGCCCACATAAGGCTTCCTGAGCCACGAGGAAAGCAGCGGACGATCCGACGCTTAACCCCACGACACCCACTGAACGCGACCGCATCGCCTCCAGCTGAGACTCCAGCAACTTGTACCGTGATCGGTCGGTACGTAGACGCCAGAACGAATTGGGGCCGGGCAGATGCAGAAGCTGATTACGCCAGGGCAGGTAGACCCAATGGGCGGGTTCAGCACGCAGTTCGGGCCCTACCGATGGCAGGAGCTCGTCGAGTTCCTCCATGCTCACGTTCAACTGATCGGTGACAGTCACTCCTTCAGCGATGAGTTGAGCGATTCGGCCGTCACCTTCCAACAACAGCTCAGGGTGCCACTCGTTTGCACCTGAACGGCGGAGAACCCGGTCACGCACCGGCGCCAGATAACGCCGCTCCGCTTCAATCAACACGGCATCGGCGGGAGCTACTCGGCTTTCGCCCGCGGTCCAGAGCAGGGCTGTGGATTCGTAGCGTTCGTTGGGGTAGGGGGCGGGTGAAACCGTGTGCAAGCGCTGAGCTCCGGCCGCGATCCAGCCCCGTTCAGCATGGCGGGCCGAAATACAAAATGCGTAGGCGGCCTCCAACCACCACAACGAATGCTGCATACAACGCCCAAGTACCGCACCAACCCCCGAGACCGACGGGATTCCCCACGCTCCCTTGTATTCGATCAGCCCGTTTTGAGCGGCCCGAGCCAATTCGGCCACCAGGATATTATGGTCGACGCTAGCCGACATCTCGCAAACGCCCTGGTACTCACTGGCGTGGGCATAGGGCCCCTCGATTCGCAAGCCCCCCACACAGCGGCCGTCGAGGTCATG
>Ga0316189_10007055_pt1 | contig 10673 bp, 9 predicted proteins | sample LowCovwburrow_MG_FD_204930 | JGI IMG/M metagenome (GOLD analysis project Ga0316189, IMG submission 204930) | Coastal sediment microbial communities from Maine, United States - Lowes Cove worm burrow | ecosystem: Environmental > Aquatic > Marine > Coastal > Sediment | place: USA: Maine... | reverse complement strand
GTATATGTAAATCGACCAGCGCATCACTACCACTGCGCCGCGAACGCAACATGTGCAATGCACGCACACCATCTATATTGAACACCTCGCGGCGTATGGCATCCGTTACTTCGGGTTCAAGCGCTGTGTCAATTAATTCCTTGGTGCTGTCAAGCACCAGTTCAAACCCGATTTTGGAAATCATTACTGCAACCGCAATGGCTGCCACTGAATCCAGATAAGTATACCCCATCATCGCGCCCGCCACGCCGATGACAACTACAATGGAAGATATCGCATCGCTGCGGCTGTGCCAGGCATTGGCCATTAACATGTTCGATCGCAGGCGTTTTGCTGCATTGCGCGTGTACTGGTAGATCACCTCTTTGGATACGACAGAAAGCGCAGCAACGCCAAGCGCTATCCACCCCGGATCCAACAGAAGATCCGGGCTATTCATGCGCCGCATGGCGTCATAACCAATACCCAGTGCGATGCCGATAAGCGCAATACCCAGCCCGACTGTTGCCAGTGTCTCGATACGACCGTGACCATAAGGATGATCTTCGTCAGCTGCGCGATGAGCGTGTTTGGCGGCATACAAGACAAGAAAGTCGGTAGCCAGATCTGACAGGGAATGTACACCGTCGGCTATCAGCGCCTGCGAATGCGCGAACCAACCAACGATAATCTTTGCCACACCAAGCAGAAAGTCCACCAGCGAACCGACCAGTGTGACTTTGCGAACCTCTTGATAGCGAAGTGAATGGATATCTGCTTCTGTAGTACTCATTATCCCGTATTATGCGTCGCAGATGCGGATACGAATAGTTATTTCGTCATCCTGATGTTCTATATCGACTACCTCGTGACCGTTAACACGGCACCAGGCAGGGATATCGTGAATAGCGCCCGGGTCTGTACATAGCACAACGAGCGTATCGCCAACCTGAAGCTGTTCAACTTTCTGCTGAGTACGGATTACCGGCATGGGGCACAGCATGCGGCGTGCGTCGAGCTCTGCTTCGCTCACAGATACCAGTCCCGGGGAATGGCTTCACCGGCAATGGGAGTTACCTGCCTGGTAAGACTGTCACCGTCAAGCGTATGAATCTCAACATCCACCTTGTCGGCATTGCGCCCCTGACTGAAACGTGCGGTTATTTGTGCGGCAAGCTCCAGATCATCTTCATCGATCTTGCCGTCAATCAATACCAGCGGTCCATTATGGCTGCTAGTAATCAAGTGTGTGTACTGTTTGCGATAGCCTTGCAGGAACTTGTTCTCACCATCCTCACGACCGATGATCATTTTAAAATGTGGACGCGGTCGAAGGTGACGACCTACCTTGAGCAGCATAATGTCATCGATCTCGTAGCTTCGATCCCCACGGGATTTCCACATGTCTGCAAGCTTGTTTGAGTACTGCGCGTCGGTCAGGAAACAGCAGCCACCGGCGGGCTGAGCGTAGTCCTCGAAACCAAATAGTTCCGCGAGGGCCATTTGCGGCTTACGCGTACGCCCTCCGAAATTATGCAGCTTTTCCCGATCCACCCAACCTTCGAGTTCCGGCCTGGTCGGTTCAAGATTCTTCGCACACAACGGCCTCAGCAGCAACTGGTCAGCACCTGACTCCCTGGCAATAACGGGCATCGTATCCTTGCGTTGTGATTTGGGCCGCTGGCCGATTACTTCGCCGGTAATAATAAAGTCGAAGTCATTTTTCTCGATCCACTCCCGCGCTTTCTGCACCATGAATACCTTGCAGTCCAGGCAGGGATTGAGATTTGCGCCGTATCCATGTTTCGGGTTTATAACGACATCTTTATATTCTTCAATAATATCGACGATGTGGAGTTTGATGCCCAGCTGCTCAGCTACCCAAAGCGCATTGTTCCGCTTGGGTTTGGCCTGGTCTTTTTTGCGAATCGCATGGGTATGACCTTCGACGCAGAAACCGGTATAGAAATTGATGCCTTCGACGTGGATACCCTGTTGCTGGATAACTTTAGCCGCCAACAACGAGTCGAGGCCACCGGATATCAGTGCTACAGCTTTGCGTGCGTCTTTCATGGTCCATAAACATTCTGGAAAACAACGCCCATTCTATCTTAAAGCGCTACACAGATAGCGACGTGATTGGCAGGGTTTACTGCGGGCGAATGATGCCTTTGACGGGTGTTGCGCCTGAGGCCTGTAGTAAAGACCTGTAGGCTGAACGACTGCCGGTATCTGCCCAAAGTTCAGCCGCTTGCAACGGCTGCAAAACCGGATCTCCTGACAAACCGCGCATGGCTTGCAGCACGTCCATAATACCGATAAACGCATCTGCCAGGCCGGCATACAACCTGTCGCTATTGCGATCCACCAGTGCCCCCAACTGATCGTAGGCACTGCGTCCTATACGTACAAAATAACTAACCCGAACCATACGTTTTTCCGCCAACTTCGGAAATAATCCTGAAAAAAGCAGGCATTGATCTCCAACGTCGCGCAACATGTCGGGTTTCCTGGGGGTGTCTTTTTGTGCTTCCAGAAACTCGAGGGCCATGAGTTTAGCCACCATCTCGGGCCGGCCAGTAAACCGCATCAGTAGGAAAACAAGATAAGATTCAAGAGCTTCATCTAGCTGCCGGTGACAAGCTTGCTGCGCATCAGCAACCAGCGCATGCCATTGAGCGGTATCTGTTGGTTGTAGCACCAGTGATGTCATAACCACCTCGGTATCCATCCCATTGCTTTTCTTATCGGCCAATAAATATAACTTCTTGATATCTTAGGTCCTGAATTTACCGGGAATTCCCGGCTACGCTCTACATACCTAAGCCCGCGCAGGCTATACTTCGCGGCTTCGCAAACTCCATACTTATTGATAGCAGCATTTTGACAAGTACAACAGCACCCCAAGCATCAACCTTTCAAGGTCTTATTCTGGCCCTGCAAGACTACTGGTCCCGGCAGGGCTGCGTTTTGTTGCAGCCTTACGATATGGAAGTTGGCGCCGGCACGTTTCACCCGGCCACTTTCCTGCGGTCTATCGGCCCGGAGCCCTGGCGCACCGCCTACGTACAACCCTGTCGGCGCCCAGCCGATGGTCGCTACGGGGAAAACCCTAACCGGTTACAGCACTACTACCAGTTCCAGGTGTTGCTGAAACCCAGCCCGGACGACATTCAGGACCTTTATCTGGATTCTCTCAAAGAGCTGGGGCTTGATCCGCTGGTTCACGATATCCGCTTCGTGGAGGACAACTGGGAATCACCCACGCTCGGCGCATGGGGACTGGGGTGGGAGGTCTGGCTGAACGGTATGGAAGTCACCCAGTTCACTTACTTCCAGCAGGTTGGAGGCCTCGATTGCAAACCGGTCAGTGGAGAAATCACTTACGGGCTGGAGCGCATAGCGATGTATCTGCAGGGGGTCGAAAGCTTGTTCGACCTGGTCTGGACCGAGGGTCCACAAGGTAAAGTGCTCTATGGCGATGTTTTTCACCAGAACGAAGTGGAAATGTCAGCCTACAACTTTGAACATGCCAATACTGAAGAATTATTTCACTGGTTCGACGTCTGTGAGCAGGACAGCCAGAAACTGATCGAGGCCGGGCTGCCACTGCCCGCCTATGAACTTATGCTGAAGGCTTCACACACCTTTAACTTGCTGGATGCGCGCAGCGCGATTTCAGTAACCGAACGCCAGCGCTTTATTCTTCGGGTTCGGGCGCTGGCACGAGCAGTGGCACAGGCGTATTACGAACGCCGTGAGTCATTGGGCTTTCCAATGCTGCAGCAGGAGACACCGTGATGAGTGACACGCGTGACTTGCTGATTGAGATAGGCACTGAAGAACTGCCCCCCAAAGCGCTGCGCCGGCTATCGCTGGCGTTTGCCGATGAAATGGCCAAGGGACTCGACAGTGCCTCCATAGAGCCGGAAAAAATTCATGTCTTCGCCACACCACGGCGACTGGCGCTACTGCTCAAGGCGCTGCCGACTGCACAGAGCGACCGGGAAACAACCCGCCGTGGTCCGGCAGTTGCCGCTGCTTTTGATGACGAAGGCTGTGCGACTCAGGCTGCCATTGGCTTCGCAAAATCCTGCGGTGTTGAAGTCGAGGAACTGGATCAGCTGGAAACCAAAAAAGGCAGCTGGCTATCTTTTCGAGCCATTGAGAAGGGTCAGCCAACCGCTGCGTTGATCCCGGATCTGGTCAGTCGGGCGCTTGCTGCACTACCCATTCCCAAGCGAATGCGCTGGGGTGATCGCGACGATGAGTTTGTGCGACCTGTGCACTGGGTTGTATTGTTGTTCGGTGACGAAGTAATCGACGCAACCATACTCGGCATCAAGGCAGGTCGTAGTACGCACGGTCACCGTTTCCATCATCCCGAAGCCATTTATCTGGCCGAGCCCGAAGCTTACCTGCCGATACTTGAAACCGAAGGTCATGTGCTCGCGGACTATGCCGCGCGCCAGGAAGCAATTCGAGCACAGGTAATCGAACAGGCAAATACTCTTGGTGGCGAAGCGATAGTCGATGATGAACTGCTAAACGAGGTTACCGCGCTGGTAGAATGGCCCGTTGCTATCTCGGGTAGATTTGACGAAGCGTTTCTTGAAGTACCCTCCGAAGCACTGATTTCCAGTATGCAGGATCACCAGAAATACTTTCCTGTTGTTGATGCCGAGGGCAAACTTCTACCCTACTTCATCACTGTCGCCAATCTGATCAGTACCGACCCCGCACAGATTCAGGCCGGCAATGAACGTGTTATTCGACCGCGCCTCGCAGACGCTGCGTTTTTCTGGAACCAGGATCGCAAACAACCACTGGAGGAACGCGCTGATCGCCTTCGCAGTATGGTGTTCCAGAAACAACTGGGTACCCTGTTCGACAAAAAGGAACGCATATCTGAACTCGCTGGCCGGATAGCCAAACTGATTGGCGACCAGCCTGAGTACGCTGAACGCGCTGCCCAACTGTGCAAGTGTGATCTGCTCACCAGCATGGTTAACGAATTTCCTGAACTGCAAGGCATTATGGGACGTTACTACGCTACTCATGATGGAGAAGCAGACGCAGTCGCTACTGCCATAGAAGAGCATTATCTTCCACGCTTCGCCGGAGACGATTTACCGGCTACGACCACCGGCCAGGCGGTAGCACTGGCGGACAGGCTGGACAGTATGGTCGGCATATTTGCCACTGGCCAGCAACCTACCGGGGTTAAAGACCCGTTTGCGTTACGCAGAGCGGCCCTCGGTGTTATCCGCATTTGTATCGAACAACAGCTTGACCTTGATCTTGAGACACTGTTGAATGCTGCCGCCGATGCACTTGAGCACAAGATAGATGCCAGGTCTGCTGTTAACGATGTTTTTGGCTACATCATGGATCGGCTGCTCGGCTACTACCAGGACAAGGGGGTCGACATTGATCTTATCGATGCTGTGCTCGCGACACGCCCCACCCGGCTACTGGACCTCGATCAGCGCATCAAGGCATGCCAGGCGTTCAGAAGCCTGCCGGAAGCCTCAAGCCTTGCCGCCGCTAACAAACGTATCAGTAATATCCTGAAGAAAACCGATGAGGTTATTCCCGAACAGGTCGACATTTCACAGCTTGTGGATAATGCCGAGAAAAAACTGGCTACAGTACTCAACGATTTAAACACCGAAGTTGTACCAATGATGGAAGCCGGCGACTACACGCCGGCACTGACCCGGCTTGCTGCGCTTCGTGAAAGTGTTGATGCTTTCTTTGATGAAGTTATGGTCATGGTTGACGACGATGCGTTGCGTGCAAACAGGCTCGCATTGCTACGCAATCTAAGTAGTTTGTTCCTGCGCGTTGCTGATCTTTCCCGATTACAGAGTTGAGGTACAACATGCCGAACCGTGATTCTTACCAGGTTATGCTCGACGCCGTGCAGGCTTTTCATGACAAGCACGATTTTAAGAATACCGGCGGCGAGGACATGACCTACCGACTTGCGCTGATGGCCGAAGAACTTGGGGAGATCTCATCATGCGTCACCAAGGGTAAAGACAAGTCCATGCTGGAGGAAGAAGTTGCCGACCTGTTTATACTGATAATCGGCACAGCAATTTCAGCAGACTTTGATCTGAAAGATGCGTTCTGGTCGAAAATGGACAAGCTGATGAAACGTGAATCGCGAATGGTAAATGGTCGTATACGCGTTTCAGAATTCAAGGATATGAACTAGGTTTTACCGGTTTTGACTGCAAAAGAAAAAACTCCTCCCGCATTGCTGCTTTATTTGCGCTCGTTTATTTTCTGGATTGTGTTTGCGTTCCTGATAGTTTTCTTTGCTATTGTCCTTACGCTAAGTTTTCCGTTCCCTTTTAACAAGCGCTTCCACGTTACCCGCGCCTGGTCCACGCTGACTATTGCCTGGCTGCGTTTGACCTGTAACCTGCGTTACGAAGTCGAAGGCCTGGAAAATATTCACGACAATGTCGGCATTGTATTTTCCAAACACCAGTCTACCTGGGAGACATTAACACTTAATTTCTGGTTTTCTCCACAGTCCTGGGTCGTTAAACGGGAATTGTTATGGGCGCCTGTGTTCGGTTGGGGAGTTCGCATGATGGACCCGATTGCGCTGGATCGAGGCGCCGGAAAAAAGGCTATTGAGCAGCTCGTTGAACAAGGTCGGGAACGTCTGGACAAGGGGCGCTGGATTATTATCTTTCCTGAAGGTACGCGTATCGCTCCAGGCAGGAAAGGTCGTTACCGCATTGGCGGCGGCATACTTGCCGAACGCACCGGCTATCCAGTGACTCCGGTTGCCCACAACGCAGGTGAATTCTGGCCACGCAGAAAATTTGTCAAAATGCCAGGCGTTATCAAGATAAGCATTGGTCCACCTATTGAGTCAGGCGGGAAGAAAGCTCAACAGATTATGGAAGAAGCCGAGGCCTGGATTGAAAACGAAATGGTTAGAATCACTACTTTGTCAGAGCACAGTTACGGCAAAGCAGACAAGTAAGCTCGTAGCGCTACTTGCCTGCTTCGCCATCTGACTCCTGTGCTGGACAGTCATTGATCCGGATAAAACCTATCGTCTATACATCAAGATTGGAAACAGACAGCGCATTCATTTCGATAAAGTCACGACGTGGTTCAACCTGGTCTCCCATCAACGTAGTGAATATCTCATCCGCACCGACAGCGTCCTCAATTTTAACTTGCAGCATGCGACGTGTTTCCGGATTCATCGTAGTCTCCCAGAGCTGGTCCGGATTCATCTCACCAAGACCCTTGTATCGCTGGATGTGTTGGCCACGCTTGGCTTCATCAAGCAACCAGTCCATAACCTGTCTGAAGCTGTCGACAGGCTGCTGTTTATCACCACGCTGAATATAGGCATCAGAACCCAGCAGGCCATCAAGCTGTTCACCCAGTCCGACCATACGACCGTACTCGGCACTGGCAAAGAATTCACTGGGAATCTTTTGCGCACTTGAAAGGATACCGTGGGTGAGGTGTTGTATATGAATCAGGAAGCCTTCTTTTTCCTCTCCGGTTTCAACATGTAGCTCGTATCGTTCACCAGCTTTTGACAAATCATTCATGCGTTGCTGCAACTCTTCGACCCAGCCCTGCACCTTTTGCGTATCGTGCAAATCGATTTCGCGCAAGCCTGGCATAAAGAGCATTTTTTCCAGGGCTGCGTAACAGTATCTGCGTGCCAAACGCTGAATGGCTGCCATGACCAGCAAATATTGCCTGGCCAATGATTCCAGTCCGGGTCCCGTCAATGCTGGCGCACCTTCATTTACGTACAGGCTGGCCTTATCGAGTGCGGCTTGCATGAGATACTCCTGCAATGCAGCATCGTCTTTTACGTATTGCTCCTGTTTACCTTTCTTCGCCTTGTACAAAGGCGGCTGGGCAATATACACATATCCGTTTTCGATAAGTTCCGGCATCTGCCGGTAGAAGAAAGTCAGTAACAGGGTACGGATATGTGATCCATCAACGTCCGCGTCGGTCATGATGATGATGCGGTGATAGCGCAGTTTGTCGATGTTGAATTCGTCCCGGCCAATACCACAGCCGAGCGCAGTAATCAGCGTGCCCACTTCGACTGACGACAACATCTTGTCAAACCGGGCCTTTTCTACATTGAGTATCTTGCCCTTGAGCGGGAGTATTGCCTGAGATTTGCGATCTCGACCCTGTTTGGCGGAACCGCCGGCGGAATCACCCTCCACCAGGTACAGTTCACTCAAAGCCGGATCCCGTTCCTGGCAGTCCGCCAGTTTCCCGGGCAGCCCGGCGATATCCAGTGCACCTTTCCGGCGAGTCATTTCACGAGCCTTGCGCGCAGCTTCCCTGGCCATCGCAGCCTCAGCGATCTTTGCTATGATGGACCTAGAATCTGTAGGATTTTCAAGGAGATAACTATCCAGCTTTTCGGATACTGTCGACTCGACGATACCTTTTACTTCAGATGAAACCAGTTTGTCCTTGGTCTGCGACGAAAACTTCGGATCCGGAACCTTAACTGACAGCACGGCGGTCAACCCTTCGCGCATATCGTCGCCGGTCGTGTTTACTTTGTTTTTCTTGGTGACCTGCTTTTCTATGTACTGATTCAGCGTTCGAGTCAGGGCACCCCGGAAACCTGCCAGGTGGGTGCCGCCATCAAGTTGCGGGATGTTATTCGTGAAACAGAAGATGTTTTCCTGGTAGGAATCGTTCCACTGCATGGCAACTTCTACACCTACGCCATCCTTCTGGCCGGTGAAATAGAACACTGTCTGATGTAATGGTGTTTTCTTCTTGTTGAGATGTTCTACAAAGGCCCGAATGCCGCCCTGGTATTCGAATATATCCTGCTTGTCGCTACGCTCATCGGTAATTTTTATACGTACGCCGGAATTGAGAAAAGACAATTCTCTCAATCTTTTAGCTAGTATATCGTAGTGAAATTCGATGTTATTAAAGATATTTTCGCTGGGTTTGAAGGTAACCTCGGTACCCGTTTGATCAGTTGATCCAATCACTTTTAACGGTGCCTGGGGTTCGCCGTTACGGTACTCCTGGTAGTGAACCTTTCCTTCCCGCTTTATTGTCAGTTTAAGTTGATCGGAAAGCGCATTTACAACGGAAATACCTACACCATGTAAGCCACCGGATACCTTGTATGAATTATCGTCGAATTTTCCGCCGGCGTGCAGCACTGTCATAATGACCTCAGCAGCGGAACGCCCTTCCTCAGGGTGAATATCCACGGGAATACCGCGACCATCATCAGTTATGGTTACTGAATTATCACTGTGGAGTTTTACGCTGATTTCGGAGCAGTATTTGGCTAACGCCTCGTCAATTGAGTTATCAACAACCTCAAACACCAGATGATGCAATCCAGTGCCGTCGTCGGTATCACCAATATACATACCAGGTCGTTTTCTGACCGCATCAAGGCCCTTCAGAACCTTTATATTCGAGGAGTCGTAACTGGAGTTTTCGCTCATAATAGGTCGTCCAATGGAAGTCGGTGGATTATAGCATCTCTGTGACTTTGCCGTGTTTCACGTGAAACCGTTTTACCTGGTCCACACACCAATCTGTCAGCTCGACAGCGTTTATCGAAGTTACGAATACCTGGGCGTTAATTGCGTGCAGCAGCTTCATAACCCTGGCCTGGTTACCAGCATCGAGCTCAGCGCCCAGGTCGTCGAAAAGAAACAGGCTGGTTTTACCTGTTTGTTTATATAGCAACGTTGCCTGTGCCAGCTGCAACGCTACGACATAGACTTTTTGCTGACCTCTGGATAGCCGTTCGCGCGCCGGTTTTCCATGGTAACTAAAAGCCAGCTCGGCGCGCTGCGGGCCACAATGCGTATAACCGCTTTCCCGATCCTTTTCGAGCCCATTACCGAGAGCTTCGGCAAAAGTAATGCCTTCGGGCCAGCCTTTTTTATAATCAACCGAAACAGCATGCTCGAGGATAGAAAAGTGGCCGCCCAAATGCTCAATTTCCGGCAGCAAAGCGCTGACATATTCCCGGCGGAACAAATCCAATTGTTCCCCCGCTGTTGCAAGCTCACCATCCCATGCCTTTATCTCCCGTATTCCGCTGCGTTGCCTGATGGCGGCATTTCTTTGTTTGAGCAGTTTTTGAAAGCGTTTCCAGCAGTCGATATAAGATGGTTTCACGTGGAACAACCCCCAATCCAGCAATTGCCGCCGGTACGCCGGACCTTCTTCAATGACAGCATGCAAATTACCCCCGAGCCATTGCACTGGAAACAATGCCGCCAGATCCGATAGACGCTTCACCGGTTGACCGTTGATCCGGCAAACCAGCCGGCTGCCTGTTCGTTGCATGCCTACGGGAATTGTCCTTCCCTCACCATCTTTGATCTGTACAACAAGACGAAAGCCATCGCTGTTGTTCTGAACAAGCTTGTCTAGCTGCCTTGCTCTAAAGGAACGTCCTCTGGCTAACACATACAGAGTTTCCAGCACACTCGTCTTTCCGGCCGCGTTATCGCCAATAAACAAATTGAGTTGAGGTGAGAGCTGGAGCTGTACCGGCTGAAGATTACGAAACCTGTCTATAGAAATTGATTCAATGGGCATGAAGGAAAAACCCGCCCGGATGTTTACGAACACTCCGCCTGGCCCATTTAGCGAGCCTGGAGGTCGTCAGCGGCAAGGGT
>Ga0316189_10007053_pt1 | contig 10675 bp, 13 predicted proteins | sample LowCovwburrow_MG_FD_204930 | JGI IMG/M metagenome (GOLD analysis project Ga0316189, IMG submission 204930) | Coastal sediment microbial communities from Maine, United States - Lowes Cove worm burrow | ecosystem: Environmental > Aquatic > Marine > Coastal > Sediment | place: USA: Maine... | reverse complement strand
TTAGCGGCGGCTGACGCTTTCCAGCTGCATATCGACCGTATTGCCCGCCCAGCCGTGAACCACGCGCAAGGGCAGCGGGCTCAGGTCGGTGTCGAACCAAAGTGCCCTGATCACATTCGGTTCCGGCGTAACGCGCCGGATGGCGATACTGTCGTAATGCCCGAGCGGCACATCGATCGCCTCTTCGCCGGTCACCTGCAGTTGGGTGTCTTCGGTCGACTTGGTCGATGCAATCTTGACTTGCTCCGAGCCCTTGCCGAGCACGGCGAGCCGCCACGCGGTCAACAGGTAACTCAGGCGATCCTGGGTGCCGGGTGACAGCGCGGCAGCATGTTCGGCCTCTGGACTGGAGACGCGCAGCATATGCTTGTCCCAGTCGAACACCAGGCTGGTGGCATCGACATCCTGGTCCGCCATCACGCTGTGGTCGAAACGCCTTGGCCGGACCCCTTTCGAGTCGATCACCCCTTGGCTGCTCTCTAGAATCTCGTGGCCGCCGGATTCTGCCATCTGGCCGGCCGGGGTCGTAAAGGCATCGATCCGATAATTGCCACCGTGATCGATTTCCAGAACGAACAGGGCATTGCCCACCAGCAAGTCGTTGAACAGCAGCCGGTAGCCGGCCTCGACTGCTACCGGCCCGGATGGTGTCTGTGGCGTCGGGCTGCAGGCGGCGAGTGCCAGCGCCGCCAGGACGGCCATCCAGCCACGGCCCGCCTTCAGCATTGGATCGGTGTCTGCAGCGGCACGCCCTCGAACCGGACCTGGTCTTCGTTCAACTGCAGCTTTCCGTCAGCGAACCAGCTTACGACCTGCGGCAGCAACTGGTGCTCGCGCTGCAGTACACGGGCCGCCAGCGCTGATTCGGTGTCGCCGTCCAGCACCGGCACCCGGACCTGGGCAATGACCGGGCCGCCGTCGAGTTCGCTGGTGACGAAGTGTACGCTGGCGCCATGTTCGGGCACGCGCTCTGCCAAGGCCCGGCGGTGGGTGTGCAGTCCTTGGAATGCGGGCAACAGCGATGGGTGGATATTAAGCATGCGGCCGGCGAAGCGATTGACGAACGCGTCGGTGAGGATGCGCATGAATCCGGCGAGGACGACCAGGCGCGGCCCGAACCCCTCTATCGCCTGCGCGAGTGCGCCGTCGAAGGTGTCGCGGTCCGGAAAAGCCGTATGGTCGACGACCTGCGTCGGAATACCGGCCGCCTCGGCGCGCTGCAGGCCGAGCACACCCGGCCGGTTGCTGATGACGCCGCAGACCCTGAACGGCTGACCGCCGGCCGCCGCATCGATAAGCGCCTGCAGATTACTGCCGCTGCCCGAAATCACCACGACCACGGGCAGCCTTGCATCGCTTGAGTTCATCGGTAGCGAACGCAGGGCGCCTCGCACTCGCAGTCAGCGATTTCTCCAATCCTGAAGACCGTCTCACCCTGCGCATGCAGGATGGATGTCGCCTTATCCGCTGTCTCGGCGGGCACGCAGACCACCATGCCGATGCCGCAGTTGAAGGTCCGCAGCATCTCGGATTCGGCGATGTTGCCAGTGGATTGCAGCCATTCGAATACCGCCGGCAGCTGCCAGCTGTTGCGGTCGATCTGCGCACAGCTGTTGGTCGGCAGGACGCGCGGGATATTCTCGGTCAGGCCGCCGCCGGTGATATGCGCGAGTGCATGTATCTCGGTCTCTGCGAGCAGGGCGAGCAGCGATTTGACATAGATCCGCGTTGGCGCGATCAGTGCGTCACCCAGGTTCGAGTCGCCCAGGGGCTGGTCGAGCGGGGCATCGCTGACTTCCAGCACTTTGCGGATCAGTGAATAGCCGTTGGAGTGCGGTCCGGACGAGGCCAGGCCCAGCAGGACATCGCCCACCCGCACCTTGTCGGGTTGCAGGATGCGTGATTTCTCGACGATCCCGACCGAAAACCCGGCCAGGTCGTAGTCGCCTTCCGAGTACATACCCGGCATTTCCGCGGTCTCACCGCCGGTGAGTGCGCAGCCGGCCAGTTGACAGCCACGGGCGATGCCCTTGACCACATCGGTTGCGGTATCCACGTCCAGTTTCCCGGTGGCGTAGTAATCCAGGAAGAACAAGGGCTCGGCCCCGGCCACCACGATGTCATTGACGCACATGGCGACCAGGTCTATGCCGATGGTGTCGTGGCGATGCAGCTGCATCGCCAGCTTGAGCTTGGTGCCCACGCCGTCGGTACCTGATACCAGGACCGGCTCCCGGTAACGATCCAGCGGCAGTTCGAACAGGGCCCCGAAACCGCCGAGCCCGGTCATCACGCCCGGGCGGAAGGTGCCTTTGACGATCGGCTTGATACGTTCCACCAGGGAGTTGCCGGCATCGATGTCCACCCCGGCCTGGGCGTAACTGAGGGCACCTGGGTCGGTGTTAGGGGTCTGGTCGCTCAAGGCTGGCTCCACGGCAGGGACTGCAAAGCGCCCATTTTAGCCCCAGCCCACAGATTGCACCAAGCAAAGCTCGGCGCAGTGCACGGGTCCGTGGCGCGAACCGTCCACAGTTGGCGGTTTTGCCTGAAATCACGCTTCCCTCAGGCAATAGGCAGGTTAAACTTCGCCGCATGAAATCGAGAAGCGTGTCATTGGTAGTCTGCCTGGTTCTGGCTTTGTCGGCTTTTGCGGTCGTGGCGGAAGATGCCGGCGACCTGTTCGCGGCGGAGACCCAGGTGGCGGACGAGGGCAGCGATACCCGCAATACCGCGCTGTCGCAACTGCTTGCCACTGTGCTGGGTCGCGTCAGCGGCAACACCGGGATAGCCGGTCAGCCGGCGGCAAAGGATCTGCTGGCCTCTGCGCCGTCACTGGTGCAGGAGTATCGTTACCGCAGCGACGGTCCGGAAGGCAAGCCGGCTCGTTACCTCTGGGCCCGGTTCGACCAGCCAGCGGTAGAGGGCATGATGCGCGAGCGCAATCTTCCGGTCTGGGTGCAGCGCCCGAGGGTGTTGCTCTGGATTGCGACCGAGCGCGCCGGCAAGCGGGTCATGCTGAATCTGGAACACGAGCCGCAGGCGCGGACCGCTGCGGTGGAACGGGCGCGGGAGCGTGGCATGCCGCTGCAACTGCCCCTCATGGATCTGGAAGACCAGACCAAGCTGACCCCGGCGGATCTCTGGTCTGATTACCAGTCGGGCATCCGCCTGGCCTCTGAGCGCTATCCGCATCAGATGATCCTGGCGGGCCGGCTGAGTGCGCAGCGCGGTAACAAGTGGAGCGGGGTCTGGTCCCTGATCGGACGCGACGACAGCCAGACGTTCCAGGGTCCGGCCCAGAAACTGGAAGAGGCCCTGGCGTTTGCTGTCGACCAGGCGCAGAACCTGTTGGCAGCCCGTTTCGCGCCGATGCCCGGCGTCTCAGGCGGCAGTGGAACCCTGGTGCGTTTTGCCGGCGTCTACGATCTGGCGGCCTATGGTCGCTTGGTGGCATTGCTGGGGGAGTTGGAGCCCATCAGCCGGGTGGCCTTGCGCCACGTCGATCAGGACAGCTTCCTGTTCGAGTTGCAGGTGCGCGGTGGCCGACAAGACCTGGAGCGGGCGCTGGAGGCGGGCGGCCAGGTGATCGTGGAACCTGCCCCTCTGCCTGGAGTGTCTTACGTCCCACAGACCGGCAGCGGGACACCCGATATCGCACCCTCGGCCGTGGAGCCAGAGGCCGATCTGTACTACCGCCTTTTGAACTGAAGCTGCCATCCGGACCCTGAATATTCATGAAGTCGTATCTGCGCCATCTGCCGAACCTGATCAGTGTGGCGCGGATCATCCTTGTCGGGCCGGTGGTGTGGAGTCTGCTGAATGACCATTTCAGCGCGGCCATCTGGCTGTTTCTGATTGCCGGGGCCTCGGACGGGCTGGACGGTTTCCTCGCCAAACGCTTTGGCTGGAGTTCGCGTCTCGGCGGTATTCTCGACGCGTTGGCCGATAAATTTCTGCTCATCTCGACCTTCGTGTGCCTGTGGTGGCTGGGTATCTTCCCCTGGTGGTTGGTGCTGCTGGTGCTGGCCCGGGACCTGATCATTGTGATCGGAGGGACCATCTACAACTTCCGCATCGAGACGGTCCAGCCGGCGCCGAGTCTGGTCAGCAAGCTCAATACCTTTCTGCAGATCGCCCTGGCCGCGGTCGCCGTGGTGCAGCTGGGCTTCGGCGGGGTCCCCGACTGGGTCCTGCAGGCATTGATCTGGGCGGTGATGCTCACTGTCTTGCTCAGTGGCGCCGGTTATGTGCGTGAATGGGGCCGCCGCGCGCGGGGTGGCCGCGCACATGCAGATCACTGACGAACACAGGCTGTGGAACCCGGGCTTTTTGCGCCGCATGATCAGGCCTGAAGCTGGATGGACGACACAATTTTTTCGCAACATTGGAAAATCACTGTTCCAGTGAGCCACAAAGCCGTGCCCGCTTCGGGTATCATTCGGGGATGAAAAACGCTGCGCCGTATCAGCCGCCCGTCGGATCAATCGTCCCACCCATCCGCAACTCTGTACGTGCTCTCATCGTGCGCAAGAATCAGGTACTCCTGTTGCGCAAACGCAGTAGCAATGGCGCACAGCGCTATGCCCTGCCGGGCGGTGGCCAGGATCGCGGCGAGACCTTGCACGAATGTGTTCTGCGTGAGTGTCGCGAGGAGATCGCGGCCAAGGTGGATATCCTGGGACTTGCGCATGTTGCCAATGCGTTCAAACCTTTGGACGCGAAACTGGTCAGTTATCGGCAGCAGGTGGAGTTCATTTTTTTCTGTCGTCTGCCGAAGAACTACAAACCACGCCAGGGCAAAAAACCCGACAAGAACCAGATCGGGGTCGAATGGGTCAACCTGGACAGGCTGAACAAGATCGATCTGCGGCCACAGGGGATCGGGAGTCTGGTCCGTCGGGCGGCTTCCGGCAAGGCGCCGACCTACGCGGGAACACTCTGACCCGGCATTCTCAACCGAGCTGCAGGCTGTCGCGTACGAAAGGGATGGTCAGGCGGCGCTTCTCGGCCAGTGAGGCCCTGTCCAGTCGGGCGATGGTATCCACCAGGTCGCCCGGGTGGCGTGGGGTGCGGTCGAGCAGATAGCGGGCGACCTCATCCGGAAGTTTCAGTGCGCGGCGCCTGGCCAGCGACTGCAACAGTTCCAGACGTCCGGCATCATCCAGTGCGTGCAGCGACAGGGTCAGGCCCCAGGCCAGCCGGCTGCGCAGGTCCGGCAGTTGCACGGGCAATGCGTTAGGCCCGCAGTCGGCGCTGAAAAGCATGCGTGTGCCGAGGTCGCGGCAGCGGTTGAACAGCGCAAACAAGGCCTCTTCCCAGATCCTGTCTGCGCCAATCGCCTGGATATCGTCGACCGCGACCAGGTCGAGATTCTCCAGGCCTTCTAGCATCTCCGGCGCCAAGGCCGCGTGTTCAGTCAACGACAGATACGCGCAGCGCAGGCCATGTCGCTCGGCCTCGGTGCATTGCCCGAGCAGCAGATGAGTGCGACCACAGCCTGCGGGCCCGAACAGGTACAGGATCGGCTCGCCGTCGGGTTCGAGCGAACGTCGCAGTGCATCGATCACGACCTGGTTGCGGCCGATCACGAAGTCGTCGAGACCGGGGGCGTGTTGCAGTCCCAGGGCGAGCGGCAGTTGCTTGGTCATGTCTGTGCGTTTGCGATTGCGCGCCAGCGGTTGAAGTAGCTGGCACTCACCAGGTAGATCAGGCTCAGACCGGACTCCACGAGTCCGAGCCATCGTTGATCGGGGTCGGACCAGGCGACCACGCCGCCATGCACTGCGTACAGCAGACTGACCAGCGTCCCCCAGATCAGTGCCTTTTCACGGCCGGCGAGCACCCCACGCAAAGGTAGCAGCAAGGGGCTGACGAACAGTAGTAACCAGACGGAGATGTGCTCGCGCGCGACATCGCCGAGCAGGATGATCCAGGCCATCACCCAGGCGATCAGCCCGAGATAGCTGGCAATCGAGATTGACTGTGCCGTGCGGATCTTCACGCCTTGTCCAGCGCGCGGGCCACCTCTGCAAGCCGGCGCCCCAGCGCCTGACACAGGTTTTTCTCGGACGGGCTCAGCGGCAGCTTGCTGTCCAGTCCGGCGACATGCGAGGGGCCGTAGGGCGTTCCCCCTTCCTGGGTCGACGCCAGGTCGGGTTCGGTGTAGGGCAGGCCGGCGATGAGCATTCCGTGATGCATCAGGGGCAGCATCATCGACAAGAGGGTCGTTTCCTGCCCGCCATGCATGCTGCTGGTCGAGGTGAACACACCGGCCGGTTTGCCGGCCAGTGCCGCCTTCATCCACAGTCCGCTGGTGCCGTCGAGAAAATACTTCAAGGACGCGGCCATATTTCCGAACCGGGTCGGGCTGCCGAGGGCCAGTCCGGCACAGCCACTCAGGTCGTCGAGGGTGGCATACGGCGCGCCGCTGTCGGGTACCGGTGCGGCGGTCGCCTCGTGATTTGCCGAGACCTCGGGTACTGTGCGCAGGCGCGCCTCCAGGCCTGTTTCCTCGACCCCGCGTGCGATCTGGCGGGCCATTTCGGCCGTGGCGCCGTGGCGGCTGTAATAGAGAACCAGTATGTAAGCCATGCTCAAAGGATATCCAGAACACTTTCGGGCGGACGGCCGATGACGGCCCTGCCTTTGCTGACTACGATCGGCCGTTCGATCAGCTTGGGGTATTGCACCATCAGGGCGATCAGCTGTTCACGGCTCAGATCGGTGTTGTCCGCGCCGCTTTCCTTGTATTCCTTTTCCTTCTTGCGCATCAGCTCGCGTGGCTCGAGGCCGAGCATGTCGAGCAGGCCGGTGAGGGTTTCTTCGTCCGGCGGAGTCTTGAGATATTCGATCACTTCGGGGGATGCGGACCGCTCCTCCAGAATATTTAAGGTCTGCCGAGACTTGCTGCATCTCGGGTTATGGTAAATCCTTACAGTCATGGTTCGCATGTCCACCAGGAGAAAAATGTGCGCGGATTTTATCAGGCTTGCAGGGCGAGGGTGACGTGAGTAGTGCGAATCCTGCCTTCGCCGCCAGCCAGGTGCTGACCTGGCTATACCGGTTTTACGGTTTTCTGATCCTGGTCGCCAGTCGCTTTCTGCGTCACCAGGCCCCGCAAAATGCCGCTGCGCTGACCTTCACCTCTCTGTTGTCACTGGTCCCGCTGATGACGGTGACCCTGGCTATATTCTCGGCCTTTCCCGTGGCCGACCGGGTCTACGAGACTGTCCAGGAATTCGTGTTCCGAAACTTCGTACCCACCTCGAGTGAGTTGCTGCAGGTTCATCTGGCGGAGTTCATCGCCAAGGCGTCGCGCCTGACCGGCCCCGGTACCGGGTTCCTGCTGATCGTCGCATTGATGATGATGCACAACATCGACGTGGCGCTGAATGCAATCTGGGAGGTCAAGGCCAGGCGCAGTTTTGCCAGCAAGTTCCTGATTTACTGGGCGGTCCTTTCGCTCGGCCCCGTGCTGATCGGTGCCAGCGTGCTGGTGACCTCCTACCTTATCTCGTTGCCGATACTCTCAGAGGCCGCGAGTACGGGGACCGGGCGCCGGCTGCTGGGTCTGACGCCGGTGATCGCCTCCGCGGTTGCATTCGCAATGATGTACCTGGTGGTTCCCAATCGCCGGGTGCGTATCGGCCATGCGGTGATAGGTGGTGTATTTGCCGCGGTCCTGTTCGAGATCGCCAAACACGGGTTCGGTTTCTATATCACCCAGTTCCCCACGTATCAGGCCATCTATGGGGCCCTGGCGACTATCCCAATCTTTCTGGTATGGCTGTATCTGTCCTGGGTGGTGGTGTTGCTGGGGGCTGAGGTCACGCATTGCCTGAGCATTTACCGCTGGAGTGCAAGCGATCAGGAGAATTGCCGGACCGGCATGGGTGATGCCATCGCCGTATTGCTGGCGTTGGACGAGGCGGCAGGTAAGAGTCAGGCCCCGACCACGGTTGAACTGGCAACGCAAAAGCACCGCTGGATGGAGCCACAGCTGGATGATCTGCTGGGTCAGCTCAGGTCCGCGAACTGGGTACATCTGAGTGATGACGGCACTTGGGTGCTGGCACGTGGCCTGGCCGACCTGACTCTGGCCGACCTGTATGCCGGGCGCGCTTTCGATCTACCGCGTGAGACCGACCCGGATTGGCCCAGCGATACGCATCTGGCCGGCGTGCTCGATCGCGCGAACGCGGGTATCGGCAAGGCCCTCGATATTCCACTCGCCGAGTTTCGTCTGCGCCGGGCCAGCACCATCTCCATGTACCATCGCGGCGAGGCTTCTGGGCAGGTCGAAAAGGACTAGGAAGTGGCTCGTTGTCAGAAGTCGACTACTTCGACGTCGATATAGGCAGTGTGTTGGACGACACCGCCCAGACGCCGCATACGCAGGCTGTAACGCATGCTCGGTCCTTCCGCGACCACGCTGTCGCCCTCGCGATAGATGCTGCGCGAGGCGAGCAGGACGTAGTTCCCCGTCTCCACCTCATGCTGTAGCAGACCCAGCTTGTCACCGCGCGCGCGCTCTGCGGCGGTACCCACGATCGTCACCGGGATCAGGCGCCCCTGAATCTTCTCCACCCCTATCTCGATGTGCTGACCGTCGTCGCTGAAGACGCGCCGGATACGCGCAGCAAAACCGACCGGCACGCCACCGCCCGGGCGTGCCTTCGCCTCGGCGAGGACCGGCTCGCCGATACTCAACGGCGGGTTGATCGGGCCCTGTATATGGAAAGCAGCCCCGAATCTGGAATGGTTGACCTGCCTGCCCGGTAGCGGTCTAACCGCGCTCCGGGCCGGAGCTTCCCCCTGGCTGAGTTCTTCGAGTCGACGGTGTATGTTGTGTAGACCGTAGATCAGCTGGTACGGATGGTTGCGCGGATGACGCTCGCTTCTGCGCTGTTCGGGCGTCCTGCGTCCCTTGACGAGGCTGATCAGTGCCTGGCGCAGGCCGGCGGGCGCCTGTTCAGGATCGTCCTCGAGTTCCTGCACGAAGCGGTCGGTAGCCAGGTAACGGGTCTCGGTACCGGGCTTGGCGCTGCGGGCACCGGTCAGCGGGCCGAGCTCGCCGCTAAAATCGACCGGAATCGCGAAAGCCCCCTGTGGCAGCAGGGTAAAACTGAGCAGTCCGGCATGCTCGGTGGTCCAGCGTTGCCACGCAAGCACCTCGCTGGGGACCTGATTGTTCGGATCGCAAAGGCTGACGATCAGGGCGCGGTAGAACAGCCCCTGAATGGTATCCGGCTGACCCTCCTGCCGCTGTTTGGCATCCATCGGTTGCGCCCCAAACTGCTGGAATTCGGCATGCAGGTAGATTTTGAGCAGCAATTGCCAGCGTTCCGGCACCAGTCTGCGGTAATGCTGGCGCTCGATTTCGAGTGCGGCGTCGAGCAGGCTCATGGCCTGGTAAAGATTTTCCAATGCGGGCGACTTGCCGGCCGACAGCAGCTGGTTGGCTATCCTCAGATGACCGTAGGCCAGCTCTGTCAGAAGGTCGACCACCAGGCTTTCCAGTTGATCCAGCGGCAGGGCGCTGTCCGGGCTGCCCGGAAGGCGCTCACGCACGATCTCAAGCAGTTGCAGCGTAGGCTCCGAATACAACTCCAGCAGGGTGCTGAAGCGTGTGCCGGGGTTTGGGTCACGTGTGAGCAGACGCAACTGATGCAACAGCTGGCCGCTCGCCTTGACCGGATTGCCGAGGGGGAGACTGTCAATCGAGCGCTTTAGTTCGCGCGCACTCAGGATGACATCCGGGTGTCTCGCGACGGCAAACGCGGGAATTGGAAACAGGCCGGGCTTGGGTTGTGTCGAAGGAGCGTTTACCATGCTTCACACTCGTTGAGGTGATTTGCAGCGCAACCGCAGGCGAACCGCACTTTTCGATTATAAGGTGGTCCAAACAGGTCAGGGTGTGCGCTGCGGTTCATTGCGATTTCGGCGCTCATTGCGGACGATCTGTTGAAATATGTCGACAACTTCGCGGGTCTCTTGATGGCGTTTGACTGTAGTAGGGGTTCGGGTCGATGTCACGACTAAATGTAAATATATTTCCTCGTCTCCTGCTAGTGGCCCTGGCCATCTTGCTGTGGTCCTTTGCCACCCTGGCGGGTGATTCACAGGATGATTTCACCCTGCCCGACATGGACGGTCGGACCCATAGTCTGTCTGACTATCGCGGCAAGTGGGTACTGGTAAACTACTGGGCAACCTGGTGTCCGCCATGTCTGGAAGAGCTTCCCGAGCTGGAGGTGTTTCACAGTGGTGCTGAAGGGAAGGCGGTGGTGCTGGGCGTCAATATGGAGGCCATCGGAAAGCCGCAGCTGCGTGCATTCGTCGAGCGGCAGTTCCTGTCTTTTCCGATTCTGGTGGCCGGCGAGAGCCCAAGCCGTGATCAGCTGATCGGGCCGGTGGAAGGGATGCCTACGTCTTATCTGGTGACGCCGGAGGGAGAGATCGTCGCCCGTCAGGTCGGCCAGATCACTGCGGAAGCCATCACTTCCTTTATCGAACGTTACGAAAAGAACCACGCTGAAGGAGAAAAATGATGCTGCGCCTGTTGGTGTTCCTTACCCTGCTGGTATCGGGCAGTGGCTATGCGGTGGAGAAGCCGCGTGATCCGGAGCAACATTTTTTCAATGACACCTTCGGAGACTTCAGTGAGGAACTGGAG
>Ga0316189_10007052_pt1 | contig 10676 bp, 7 predicted proteins | sample LowCovwburrow_MG_FD_204930 | JGI IMG/M metagenome (GOLD analysis project Ga0316189, IMG submission 204930) | Coastal sediment microbial communities from Maine, United States - Lowes Cove worm burrow | ecosystem: Environmental > Aquatic > Marine > Coastal > Sediment | place: USA: Maine... | reverse complement strand
TTCATCTGCTCTCCGAACAGCACATCGGTGAAGAACAGGGTGAAGATGGCCTCCGGGTTCAGCATCTCGACATAGACGTTGCCGTCCTCCGCCGCATAGATCGCTACCTCGCAGGGCAGTGCCGGGGCGTGGATGTAACCGTTGATGACCTTGCTGTCCGGATTGTCATCCACTATCGGCAGCACCCCGAGCGCCTTCTTCGCGAACAGCGGGTTACACATCTCAACCACGTTTACCTTTTTCCGATTGGATGCGGACATATCGGCTGCAGGGTCGATCCTGTAGGGCGTCGGGATGCGCAGAATCGCTTCCTCGATGGTCACCTCACCCTCGAGACCACCCAGTACCCAATTGTCGGGAAACTCGGTAGGCGGCTGGGTATCGTCCACCGTATCGACGTAAGTCGCAATGGCCGATGCGGCTGCCCTGGCCACGTCGTTCGCTTCGATCGGATCCGAAAACGGACCGATGGCCGCCACGCGGGTGAAAGGCGTAAGATCCAGATTCAGATCCAGATCGCTGGAACCGATAGCGGTTCCGCTGAGAAGTGCCGTGAACATTAACGCGACACTTGCAAGCAGCGAAAAGCTGATTGTTAAAATATTTTTCTTCATAGCGAATACCTCCCTTCTAGGTTCAACAGGTTATTAATTGAAAACGTCATACGCTTTACAATTACTATACTGTGTTGACTCGTATGCGCTATGACAAAAATCAATTTGATAAAAATAATTGAATCTGGGCCCACCCATGAACTCATGCCATAAGCTTAACCAGGCAGGAAGATTCGCTTTGTTCATATGGCGCCAGTAAGATAAGCGAATTCCAATGGCCGCTATCGCTGGTATAACAGCCGTTTAGAGAATTAGTCTGAATGGTGGGAGAGGGGTGACAGTCGTCTGTCTTCCATGATTTTGGCCATTTCCACCCTGAACGTCAGAGAACGGCTGCGGACGCAACCGGTCGATGAGTGTGTAATGTAAATAAACTGATAAAAGAAAGCGTCCCTGCCTTCTTAGAATAGATATATAGTGTGGATTTAGGCTAACGTCTACCTAATACGAAATAACTCAATAGCATTAAGTCTGCTTTCCCTCTGAGTCAGGATAGTTGTCACCTGGAATTATCTCATTGTATTAAAATCAGGGCGGTGAGAAATACGATCAGAGAGGCACAACCTTGTTTGCACACGGTCCCTTCTCACTTTGTCCGATTTCGTATTCTACTTTCTGGCCATCACTGAGCGTCGCATAGCTGCCACCGCTCTGGATTTCAGTATGATGAACGAACAGATCTTTCCCTCCATCGTCTGGAGTGATGAAACCGAAACCTTTGTCTGGATTGAACCACTTTACTGTACCTGTACTCATGCCGTATTTTTCCTCGTTTTACTAATATTAATCAAACTGATGTATTCTAACTTTACTACAGAATTATTTACAACAACACGCATAATAACTGAAAAGCGCTAATCATTCTTCGATACATGACATTTGAACTGTGGGACATTCAGCGGAAAGTTTAACTGATTTTCATATATTGATTAATTTGTCTGAGGCATCCATCAGTTTATTTCCCTAAAAGTTACTATATGGTCCTCTTTTGTCGGTATCACTAATATAAATAGCTTCTAATATGGCTTTATAAGTCATTATATTGAATCAACATCTGCCTCATTATCAAGATATTGCTATCTGGACATGTAACTTGATTACGCGAACGTATGCTCTGGGTCCAGACTGTGTAAAAACTAATTGTCATTTGTGAAAGTGGTAAATCAACGCCAATATTGAGTAATAATTCGTTTCAAGTGGATATCTTTATCACTATATTGATGCACAACCTTTCATATTTAGGGCTGGCTCAGCACGGGCCCAATTTTTTCCCGACTTTTCACACAGCCTGGGTCGTCAGCCGTCACTCAGACTGCAATTTTGCTCAAAATCACCTGGCCGGCAGCCAATAACGGTCATTCAGCACAAACAAAAACAGCCCCCGAAGGAGCTGCGTTTGATTAACATTTAATCGTTATGCTTTCTTTCGTCTAGCGATACCGATCAAGCCGATAAGACCAGAACCGAAGAGCCAAACTGCTGCAGGAATGGGCACAGGTGAGAAATTTAAATTATCAAAAATCAGCGCTTGATCGAGACCCGGCTCGATTAGAAGAGAAGCAATTTCCCCTATGCCGGAAATATCAACATGACCTGCCTTCTGATTGAACCCAGCCTGATTGACAAACAGATCGGTACCCAGGAAGTTGAATACACCCAGTGACGCACCAGATACATCAAATGCTGATACTGTTAAATCCCCTGCTGGGTTAGCGAAATCAAATGATACATCAGTAACAACAGTGGTGAAATCCAGAGTAAGTTGTGTTTGCGGCGTGCTGGCAAATGCACCCACGTTCACATAATAACCGTCTATAGATGTTCCCACATTCACTGGATTTATTAGGTTAACAAATGTGTTTCCTGGACCAGGATCAGTATCGGTGATTACAACACCATTGTATTCATTTGCAGGGAATGACCCACCTAGTCCCGAATAAGGTGTACCGTCCTGACGCGTATCAAAATCTATAAAGATCGCCGATGCCGTAGCTGAAAAACCAACGCTAAAAACAAAAACTATTAATATAAAGAAATTCTTAACAGATGTATTTTTGAATGAACTCATTACTGATCTCCCTATGTTTAATTACAGATACAGGTACTGCTATTACTGGTCATTAAAATTAAAAATATTTTGTTACTATGGAGACTGAAATCATGCAATATTTATACCAAATATTAATTTTCCATTACTTTCAATAAGGTAATTAATATAAGTATTTAATTGAAAGCTAATTATGTAAAGAATACCAGACAATTATGATGCTATTGGTCTGTATATGTAAGCTTCTTTTGCACATTTCTAAATGGCTGCTGTGGGTCGGAAACTACTATACAAGCACATAACATAGGATATAAGCCAATTTAAGCCAATTATTAGAGTGTAAGTAATTTCGACAGAGGCTGACAGTCTGAAAAGGGCCGTTGTTTCATTTTCAACATCCTCCTCTCTGTAGTTAGAGATTAGATGTTGCATCAACCGGTTGAAATCGCAGTCGACAGCAGACTGTGAGACCTGGATTTATAAATAGCAGAGCTTGGCCCGTATTCCATGCTGAGAAGAACGGTGGGCCGCTACGGGCCAAGCTGCTTAGTTAATGACGGCATACAGCCCAAATTATTCAATCCGCTTGATTTAGCGACGATGATTAGGCGGCAAACCTGACTGTCGGGTTTGTATATGGACTCCTCATTATTTAGCAAATGAAAGACTTGCGTTTATTCGCGTGGGGCCGTGTAACGGTAGGCGGGCAATTGTTCTGAATAAAACTAAATATACAAGCGCCGGATTTGTGAATCTGGTGTGCTTCTTTCCCACATTTCATTGAAGAAATCGTGCAGTTCTCCGGCGCGCTTCGGCGACATGAAGTTTACCAATGCTTGATAATTTCTACTGGTGCTTTGTGGTCGGTGTAACAGGCCGACTCCATCGACAACCATGAATGTAGATAACTCGCGCCTGTGTTCTCTTGATGGATTATGAATATGCACCGAGCTCGTCAGTTTTTGTGCAAGCCTGATCAGGCAGTGACCCTGTGACACGGCCAGGGAGGAGTCGTGCACCAGGATGCGGATGTCAGCGCTGCGATGAGCCTTTGCCAGGTTGAAGATGCAGCGCTCGAATCCGGCGTTATCAAATACCCGTGGATCAAGATCGCGGCTGAATATGTTGAGGCTGAAACGAGCCTGTTCGGCGAGAGAGATTACAGCATCGCGATTCTCAGCTGCGGTGTCTAGTCGTATTTCTTCGTTGTTTTCACCCAGAATGTTCATTGGCGGAGTTGCTGGCTGATTTCAACGATCGTCAAGTGATAATCTCATGCTGCGATGCTCGATGCCTGCATCGATGAAGACATCACCCTCGGCTATAAAGCCATGTTTAAGATAAAACTCGATGACATTTACCTGGGCGTGTAGAAACACCTGCTTATAGCCCGCGAGTTTTGCCTGTTCAAGCACGGCGATAAGCAGTTGAGAACCGAAGCCCCTGCCGCGAAAATCCTTGAGCACAGCCATGCGTCCAATTTGTCCATCCGGCGTGAGGCGGGCAGTAGCGACTGGTATCGAGTTGTGTGAAGCAAGGAACTGTGTGCACTCCGTGTCGCGCCCATCCCATTCGAGCTCTTTAGGTACGTGCTGTTCATCAATGAATACCGATTTACGAATCGCTTGCAAGGCGTCCTGCCTGTCATGCCAGTCGACAATATTTATTTCAAGGCCAGTGCTAATCGTCTGGGCAGTCATTGTATGAACAGGCATCCGCAATTATAAAGCTCGAGCAGTGCTCGCTGATCAGCCTGTCCATTTACTGATGCCATCAATTGTTGTACATCGATCTCTCGATGCTCAGTGAGTGTTTTGGCAAATACCTGGCTGGTTGTATAGCAAGTTCCATCGACAAAAAGCAATGCTGTTTCATCCTTGCTGGCAAAGAGGAATTTTGCAGCAGGCGATCTTGCAATGATACTTTCTGATGCTAGTGAAGCGGCAAGTTCATCATAAGTGGCCATCGTTTTTTCTGGCGGATGTGCATGAACACCGGAACGTGATTCACTGCTGAATTCTCCAAACCAGCGCACCAGGCTTTCATCATCCACGCTCAGTTGTTTGGCAATGATGGTTTTGATTCGCGCTAGCGCATCAGCACTGATTTCTGCGGGATTGTGTTGGCATGCCAGGTCGGGATCTTCATAGCGCAACGCCTGGTCGATATTTGCAGCCAGGTTTTCCGCATATTCGCTGACCATGTTGCTGATCGACGGTGCCCTGAAGCCGACCGAACAGGTCATGCATTCATTCAATGCAATGCCGTAGTGGGCAATATTGGGAGGCAGGTAGAGCATGTCGCCCGGATTCAGAACCCAGTCCTGTGCTGCGGTGAAATGTTCAAGGATTCTCAGCTCGGTGCCTTGCAGGCAGGTGTCATCGAAGTCCTGGTTGAGCATCCAGTGTCGCTGACCGTGAGTCTGTATCAGGAACACATCATAGGCGTCCGTATGCGGGCCGACCGAGCCGCCTTCCGGTGCATATGAAATCATTAAATCATCGATGCGCCAGTCAGGGATAAAACGAAAGTGGTCGATCAGTTCCCGTGCCGCCGGCACATGCTTCTCGACATCAGTAACCAGCAGGGTCCAGTTTTTCTCCGGGAGATCGCTGAAGTCGTCTTCATTCAACGGCCCATGCTGTATGTGCCAGTGTCCCTGTTCGTGCTGTTCAAACACAATACGGGAGTTGGCATCATCCTCGCAAGCGAGTCCTGCAAGTTCATCCGGCGTCAGCGGGCTTTGAATGCCGGGAAAAGCATTTCTTATTAACAGCGGTTTTTTCTGCCAGTACTCCCGCAGAAAAGTTTCAACCGATATGTCACCCGGAAATGTACAGGGCATTGTCATCCTCTGATTATCTGTAGTAGTAGAGACCTGATCTGACAGTCGTGTCGTTTACGCATCACCGGATAACCAGCCTATGTTGGGGCTTTAACATCTTGTTATCTCGCAGAGGCGCAGAGAACGCAGAGAGATTTACAGGTATTCGTAGGAGCAACTTTAGTCGCGAATCGTCGATGTTCGCGACTTAAGTTGCTCCTACAGATAAAAGAAACCCCTGCGTTCTCTGCGCTCCTTCGATGAACTCAGCACAGGCTTTGCGAGAGTAAATATCTATGTTCGCCCTGAGCCTGCCCTTCGACAGTCATGGTAGTTATATCCGATCACCCTGAGCCCGTCGAAGGGCGGGCTCAGGGTGATCGGAATATTTGATAGGCTCACCACGAGCGGAACACTACAGGTTCAGAGCGTCTTTAAATATTTTTTGCCTGCTCGTCGGCATTGCCAATATAGCTCTGTGGCGTTAACTGCAGTAGACGTTGTCGGGCGTCATCGGGCAGCTCAACGCTGTTGATCAATTGATGCAGGTCGTCACGTGTAATGGCTTTACCGCGGGTCATTTCCTTGAGTTTCTCATACGGGTTTTCGATGCCATAACGACGCATCACGGTTTGTATCGGCTCTGCCAGAACTTCCCAGCTCGAATCAAGATCCTCATCCAGGCGGGCAGCATTAACTTCAAGTTTGTTCAGGCCCTTTTGCAATGACTGGTATGCAATCAGGCTGTGCGCAAGTCCTGTGCCCAGCGTTCTCAACACGGTTGAGTCAGTCAGGTCGCGCTGCCAGCGTGAAATCGGCAGTTTTCCAGACAGATGATTGAACAGCGCATTGGCAACACCGAGGTTGCCTTCGGCGTTTTCAAAGTCGATGGGATTGACTTTATGCGGCATGGTGGATGAACCCACTTCGCCGGCAATGGTTTTCTGTTTGAAATAACCCAGTGATATATACGACCAGATGTCGCGGCTCAGATCGATCAGGATGGTATTGAATCTCGCCATCGCATCGAACAGCTCCGCGATGTAATCATGCGGTTCGATCTGGATGGTGTAGGGATTCATCTCTATACCAAGAGACTCGATGAACTGTTTGGCAAAAGCCGGCCAGTCTATTTCCGGGTAGGCAACCAGGTGTGCATTGTAGTTGCCGACAGCACCATTGATTTTACCGAGAATGACCACATCGGCAGCATCGTTGCGCTGCTTTCTCAAACGGTGCACGACATTCGCCAGTTCCTTGCCGACGGTCGTCGGGCTGGCTGTCTGCCCGTGCGTGCGGCTTAACATCGGTTGTTCGGCGAACTCATGGGCGAGGGCGGCAAGGTTGTGAATGATATCGTCCATCACCGGAATCATTACCGTGTCTCGGCCTGACTTCAGCATCATTGCGTATGACAGGTTGTTGATGTCTTCCGAGGTGCAGGCGAAATGAATAAATTCGTTAACAGCTTCCAGTGTGGTATTGCCCTGGATCTTTTCCTTGAGGAAATACTCGACCGCTTTAACATCGTGATTGGTGGTTCGCTCTATGTTCTTTACCCGATGCGCATCTTCAACATTGAAATGTTGAACAATGCCATCGAGCAGTGCATTGGTTTTGTGATCGAAAGCAGGCACTTCAGCAATCGAGTCATTGTCGGCAAGAGCCTGCAACCAGCGCACCTCGACCATGACGCGGTGGTGGATCAGGCCGAACTCGCTGAACAGCGGGCGTAAGTCCGAGGTTTTATCACCATAACGACCGTCGGCGGGAGAAATTGCAGTTAATTCACTTAGCTTCATATACGGTTACCATTAAAATAGTCTTTTTACGCGATTACTGCGTCAGCTCCGTGCTCGAATCCGGGGCCGTGCAACGGCAGATTTCATATACACTCCGGTTCTGCGCGCGGTGCTTCCTTGTACTCGCGCAAAAATCCTTATTTCTCTGCTAACCGTTGATTAATCAGGTCTACGGCCGTGAAAAAATGACGTATTATATCATCGACTTATAAATTTGGCTTTGGAGTAGAACATGACCCGTTTCCGTACAGAATCTGACAGTATGGGAGAACTGCAGGTACCGGAAGATGCCAGTTATGGTGCACAGACACAACGCGCCATCCAGAACTTTCCCGTCAGCGGCCTCTGCATGCCGAGAGCATTTCTGAATGCACTGGGCCTGGTCAAGCAGGCATGCGCCAGGGCCAACAGGGACCTGGGCGCGCTCGACACAGATATTTGCGATGCCATTACCACGGTATGTGATGATGTCATCAATGGTGTACTGGATGACCAGTTCCCGGTGGACATTTTCCAGACCGGCTCCGGCACCAGCACCAATATGAATGCAAACGAGGTCATTGCTCACCTGGCATCGGCCGGTTCCGGCACCCGCGTGCATCCCAATGATCATGTCAACATGAGCCAGAGCTCGAACGATGTCATACCCAGCTGTATACACGTCAGTGCTGCTATTACCTGCTCCAATGATTTAATACCCGCGCTCGAACACCTGAGAACAATCATCGATAAAAAGGCGAAAACGCTCGAAGATGTGGTGACGACGGGACGCACACATCTGATGGATGCGATGCCGATCACCCTTGCACAGGAAATGTCAGGCTGGTCAGCGCAGATAAGCAGCGCTATCAAGCGTATAAAAAACGCGCTGCCGGACATGCAGCAACTGGCCATTGGCGGCACTGCCGTTGGAACCGGTGTCAATGCAGCAGAGGAATTCGGCAGCAAGGTATGCCAGCACCTGAGCAATGAAACCGACATTGATTTCGCGCCGGCTGACAACCGCTTCGAAGTCATGAGCTCGCAGGATGCTGCAGTAGCGTTGAGCGGGCAGCTGAAAACACTGGCAGTGAGCATGATGAAAATCGCCAACGACCTGCGCTGGATGAACAGCGGACCACTGGCCGGCATTGGTGAAATCGCACTGCCGGCACTGCAGCCAGGCAGCAGTATCATGCCGGGCAAGGTCAACCCGGTAATCCCGGAATCGGTCGCCATGGTCTGTGCGCGCGTCATCGGCAACGACTCGGCGATTACCATTGCCGGCCAGTCTGGAAACTTCCAGTTGAATGTGATGCTGCCGTTAGTGGCCTATGACCTGTTGCAGAGTATCGACATCCTGTCGTCGGCTGCACGCCTGCTGGCTGACGAGGCCATCGAAGGTTTCACTGTAAACCATGACAATATTGACCAGGCACTGGCGAAGAACCCGATACTGGTTACGGCGTTAAATCGTGTTATCGGTTACGAACTCGGTGCAAAAATCGCCAAGCGCGCCTACGCCGAGGGCAGGGCAGTCATCGATGTCGCCACTGAGATGACTGATTTATCAGCCGAAGATCTGCAGCGTATTCTTTCACCGGCGGAGCTGACCAAAGGTGGTGTGCAAGAATAACGAAGGATAGAAACAAGCAGTACTTTAATGCAGTGGCGCAGAGACGCAAAGAGCGCAGGGAAAGTTAAGATAGTTGTTATTATCTTGAAGTGTATGCACCACCTGCCGAATCTATTATTTTAGCGTCGGACAGTAACAGCAAGGGGCAGATATAAAGTTATTCATAGACCCACTTGTTATCGTCCTCTAACACTCATATTTGATTTAACTAGTCTGCTTCGCATTTACTCGCTGTCGATATACAAACACCATCAAGCCGGTAGCTAACATCAGCAACAACGACACGTATGGGTGCTTGATGGAATAGACCAGCGGCATCAGTGACCATCTTGTTATCGTGCGTAATACTTCATGCTCACGTATGTAATCCGCAATAGGCGGTGAATACCGGTAATAACTCGATACAAACTTGCGTCCGATACTGTTAGTCAGCAAGTACTCATCGCGGAAATCACGCAATAACCTCACATCCTCATGTAAATCACTGCCATAAGCTGCCGTGGCGATAAAGCAGAAACTCGATGAGACAGGGGCTGAAAGATCCGGAATAGGCGTAGTACCCTCGATTATAAGCTCATAGCCAGGATTGACAGGATCATCTGACGCGATGATCAAATGTACCCAATGCGAGGGGTCAGCCCACTCCATGGGATCATAGATTATTTCGCAGATGCAGGTTTGACCAGTCGATAAAGGTGGACCACAGGTCATGATGCCAAGTTTAAACTGGACCGAATCAGTACCTTGCAAGTTACAGGCACGAATAGTCAAGGGTAGGTCACCTGTATTAGAAAATGTAATATTTTGAGCTTTAGGCTCTCCTGGTTCTGCTCTTAACAGTGGAAACTCAGGATCTACTTTTATAGCAGGGCCTGAGCCATATCCGTTTATCGGAATCTCGACACGGGGCGTAGCAGCGTTCGAGGTGATAACAACGTTTGCCGATATATCACCTTGTGTTGTGGGTCGAAAATTAACTGTAATGACACAGTCGGTACCTGCTAACAGATCACTGGGGCAATTGTCAGACAAGGTAAAATCCGTTGATCCATTTGAAGAAATCTCGCCTATTGCTAGATCAAATGCGCTAGTGTTTGTCACTGTCAATTGCTGCGCTGATGCCGGATCATATATCAGTACTGCTCCAAAGCTAAGACTGTCGGGTACTACAGATATAGTTGCCCCCAGGACCCCTATACCTGAAAGGCTGATCTCAATGCGTGGCGACACCGGATCATCGGAATCGATTGCCAGGGTGGCGGCTCGAATCGCGGTGTCGGTTGGTATAAACATCACGCTTATAGTGCATTTATCAAAAGCGGGCAAGTAGACAGCACAATCGTTAGTCTCGCTGAAATCAGGCGAAGAGCCGCTTGTAAAACCGATATTCGAAATACTCACTGCAGCCCCACTGCTGTTGGTTACTACAATGTTCTGGCTAGCACTAACGCCAACTGAGACATCACCAAAATTAATATCTATTGGCGTAGCAGAAATCTGCCCGGCACTCAGATCGGGCGTGAATTGGGATACAAAAATATCGTTTCCACCGACAGGGCTTCTTTGATACGCATTCAGTGTTGTGGGGTAACCATCCAGGTACAGATGTCCTGCGATCACTGGTCGCCCAGCCACATCCACTTTAATGCCCATAACGTTCTCTATGAGACCGGCTATTAGTGTGCTTGCTAGTGGTCCTTGCAGGACACTATCAAACTTACTGATAAAGCCGCCGCTATAAAAAGTTCCAGGACTGGGCATATAGGCGCCGGGG
>Ga0316189_10007051_pt1 | contig 10677 bp, 12 predicted proteins | sample LowCovwburrow_MG_FD_204930 | JGI IMG/M metagenome (GOLD analysis project Ga0316189, IMG submission 204930) | Coastal sediment microbial communities from Maine, United States - Lowes Cove worm burrow | ecosystem: Environmental > Aquatic > Marine > Coastal > Sediment | place: USA: Maine... | reverse complement strand
CGCGATCGCGTCGTCGAATCACTCGCGCCATCCCTGAGCATACGCGAAAATGCATTGATGAATCCGGGCGCGCTCGGGCGCAAACTATTGTCGTTCATGAGCGTGGCGAATGAAGCGGCGCAAACCCGCGCAATGGGTGAATCGCTGGGCCTAAGCCCGAACGATCCGACACTCGCGATCGAGGCGCTTTCCGGTGGCAACCAGCAAAAAGTGGTGGTCGGGCGCTGGCTCGCGACTAAACGCAGATTGCTGATCGCGGAAGATCCCACCGCCGGAGTCGATGTCGGCGCCAAGGCGGAAATATACAAATTGTTATACGACGCGCTGTCATCGGGTATGGGCGTCATTGTCGTATCGACGGATTTCGAAGAAGTCGCGGCTATCTGTCATCGCGCGCTGGTATTCAGTCGCGGCAAAGTCGTGGCGGAGTTATCCGGGGATGCGCTGTCGACCGAATCGTTAATCCAGGCTGCCTCGGCTGGCGAAGCCCCCAGTAATCAAACAGGTGAGAATATTAATGCAATCCATTGAGTCGAACGCGCTTGAACCCACTGCTGCTGATCTGAAGGGATTGTCGACCGCGAGCAAACTAATACGCTTATTGCCGGTATACGGATTGGTCATATTGACAGCGTTCCTAATTGTGCTGTTTTCTATTCTGCTGCCGGATACCTTCCCGACGATGTTAAACCTGCGCGCGATTGTCTCGGATAAATCGATCATCGCGCTGCTCAGCCTGGCGGCGATGATCCCGATGGTTGCGGGACGTATCGATTTGACCGTCGGTTACGGCATTGTGCTGTGGCATGTGCTCGCCATCTCGCTGCAAACTCTGTATGGCTTTCCGTGGCCGGTAGCCTTCGTCGTCGTGCTTTGTCTCGGCGCGCTGGTTGGTGCTTTTAACGGAATTCTGGTCGAAGTCGCGAAAATTGACGCCTTCATCGCAACGCTGGGTACCGGTACGGTGCTCTATGCGCTGGCTCTGTGGCACACCGGGGGTCGTCAGATCGTCGGCGTTTTGCCGGATGGATTCTACGCCATCAACGGTACTTTTGTATTCGGCTTGCCCATTACCGGGTTTTATGTGCTTGGCATCACAATAGCGTTATGGCTTATTCTCGAATACACACCGATCGGTCGATTTCTATACGTGATCGGTGCCAACCCGCGTGCCGCTGAACTCAACGGCATCCCTAACCGCAAATTCGTTATTGGCGCGTTCGTCACTTCGGGAATACTGACCGCGTTAGCCGGGGTAATTCTGGCATCGAAACTGCGTATCGGTCAGGCAAGTGTCGGGCTAGAGTATCTGTTGCCAGCGTTGGTCGGCGCATTTCTCGGCTCGACCACGATCAAACCGGGGCGCGTCAATGTCTGGGGTACGATCATCGGGGTCACCATTCTGGCGGTTGGCATATCCGGGATTCAGCAATTCGGCGGCTCCTTCTGGGTGGAGCCGATGTTCAACGGCGTAACGCTGCTTGTGGCAATTGGCATTGCCGGTTATGCACAGCGGCGCAAGGGGGCGGCGAAGTGAAGGCTTCGATTGCTTGTTCGAAACGGCTGAGTTCAGCTGCACGAAATTAGAAGAAACATTAACCAACGAGGGTAAATACATGATCAAAAAAATACTATTAGCCACGGCAATGTCACTCTGCGTCGTCTTGCCAGTCCATGCGGATGCAGTCTCCGATGCGATGATGGAGGTTAAAAAGCACGCCGGTAAAAAAGAAATCTGGGATGGTCCAACTTCGGGACCAGCGGCGGCAGCTAACAAAACCATCGTCGTGCTCGCGGCGGACATGAAAAATGGCGGTGTGCTGGGCGTCTCTAATGGCATCGAGGAAGCCGCGGCCAAGATCGGCTGGAAGGTACGCGTACTCGACGGCGCAGGATCGGTATCTGGACGCACGGCGGCTTTCGGGCAAGCTTTTGCACTGAACCCAGACGGCATCATCATCAACGGCTTCGATTCGGTTGAACAACAAGTTGGCATGGCGCAGGCGCGCGAGGCTAAAATTCCGTTGGTCAGTTGGCATGCCTCACCGGTGATCGGCCCAAATCCTAAAATTGGCGTTTTTGCTAACGTCTCTACTGATGCGATGGAAGTTTCGGCAGCCGCGGCTCAGTGGGCTTTCGCCGATGCTGGTGGCAAACCCGGCGTGGTTATTTTCACCGACTCGACCTATGCGATCGCGATTGCAAAGGCTGATCGGATCAAGGAAACCATAGAGAACCTCGGCGGTACCGTGCTCGAATATGTCGATACGCCGATCGCTGATACCTCGACCCGCATGTCGAGCTTGACCACGGCGTTGCTCCAGCGTTACGGCGCGAAATGGACACATAGTCTCGCGATCAACGATATTTATTTCGACTTCATGGGCCCGGCACTGGCTTCTGCGGGTATTCAGGGCGACGGTAATCCGAAAGCGGTTGCCGCTGGCGATGGTTCGGAAAGTGCTTATCAGCGTATTCGCGGCGCACAGTATCAGGCCGTCACAGTAGCCGAACCACTCAACCTACAGGGTTGGCAATTGATAGACGAGTTGAACCGGGCGATGCAGGGTCAATCCTGGTCGGGCTACACCTCGCCGCTACACGTGGTGACCGCGGAAAATATTAGCTACGACGGCGGTGATAAAAATATATTCGATCCGGGTAACGGCTATCGCCAGGCTTATCTGAAAATCTGGGGTAAGTAAATCATTCACCGCCATAATTGGGGTCAAGCCTGATTCAAATAAGTTAACTTTTTCGGGGCTCCTCCGATTGTGCGGCTTGCCGGAAACGATTCCGGTCAGCCGCATTTTTTTTGCTCCGCATAGTTTGCTGCTTGCTATTTGGCCATGTAATCAGGGCTTTTGCACCGGATGCTCAAGAGATCAGGAAGAATCGACGATTTATAATAAACTGTGATATCTTCGACAAATACCAAAACGGAGGTAGTTAATTGTGAACGATTCAAAGCAAATCAAAATCCCTCAGGAAGCATTCGACTGGTACGACGAATACGCCCACGGCGATATCGACCGGCGTACGTTTATGGCTCGCCTGGCTAAGCTCACTGGCGCTGGCATTAGCATGAGTTTGTTGACCACTGCGCTTATCCCTAATTACGCGCTGGCCGAACAGGTGTCATTTAATGATGCCGATATCAATGCCAGTTTCGTAAATTTCGAGTCGCCTGATGGCCACCTCGAAGGCCGTGGTTATCTGGTTAAACCCAGCGGTCTCACCGGCAAGGCACCGGTGGTTCTAGTCGTGCATGAAAATCGCGGCCTGAACCCGTATATCAAAGATGTCGCACGTAGACTGGCCAAGAAAGGCTATGTCGCATTTGCCCCGGATGCGTTGCACAGCCTCGGTGGTTATCCGGGCAACGATGACGAAGGCAAGGCGATGCAGAAATCACTGGATCGAGGAAAAATCGAACAGGATTTCATCGCGGCGGCCAAATTTTTAAAATCGCACGAATTGAGTAGTGGCAAGCTGGGTGTGGTTGGTTTCTGTTTCGGCGGATATATCAGCAATATGCTCGCTGCCACATTGCCCGATACGGTTAACGCCGCAGTGCCTTTTTACGGAACGCCTGCAAAGGACGAGATTGTCGGCAATATCAAAGGGCCGCTAATGCTGCAATTTGCCGAGCTTGACAAACGTGTCAACAAATCATGGCCCGCTTACGAAGCCCTGCTTAAAAAATTAAATATCAATTATCGGGCGTATGTTTATCCGGGTGTCAATCATGGTTTTCACAATGACTCAACCGGACGGTATGACAAAGAAGCTGCGGAATTGGCCTGGTCGCGAACCTTAAAGTTTTTTGGTGACTATCTAGCGTAGGGGTGCCCCTTGTGGGTACCCTCATCCTGTGGGTACCCTGGCACCCAAAACTGGGCAACCACGAGAGATTGCCCCAACGGGAAACTTGCTATTATTTTCTAAGCCTTCTGGATCATTTGGAAAAGCTCATCCTTCAAATGTAGACGCTGTTTCTTTTTGCCTTCCAGGTATTCGTCGGAAGTAGGTTCGACACCGGTTTCGATTCGGTGAACTTCATGATCAACTTCGTGGTATTCGTCGAACAGCCTGGCGAAATGATTGTTATTCATTTTTAGCTGGTGGATGGTATCGCGATGTTCGGGTAACTCGTGAACGAGGTCGTGTTTTTCATTTATCATAGGCTGAGGCTCCTGTTTTTGGTCATAGATTATTATTGAACGGATTGTTATTCGAGTTTCTCTGCACAGCTCACGCAGAGTGAGCTGAAGGGCAGAGATTCGAGTCTGGCGCGGGGAATGTCGGTGCCACAATCGCTACAGGTAAAATAGCTATTGTTTTCGATTCTTTGCAGTGCGTAGTTAATCATTAACAATTCCTGATCAGCAACGTTGCCGAGTGATTCCAGCACTTCGTCGTTTTCGCGTTCGACTGCCTGTTCGTTCCAGTCGGCAGACATGCCTTCATGCCGAACATCTCTATCGATTTTTTCTACGCGTTGGCTAAGTTCGGCTTTCAATGCCAACAGCTGTTTTTTAAAAGCATCTGTATCTTGCATGGTACGCTCGTTATAGGTTGCTGTGGTTTCCCCTTCCAGTATTATGCACAGAGGTTATCGGGTAATCATTGATTTAGCGCAATTCAGCTTAGATCTTTGCCGTTGAAAGCTTTGTGCCACCCGATGTGTCGATAATTCACGAGTTAGCCGTTTTCACCGAGGAAAGGTAAGAGACATGACAAATGCCGCAAAAGCCGCGCTCTGGTCGATATTTGTCATTCCAGGCAGTGGTCATTTTGTTTTGAAAAAACCAATTCCGGGCACTGTATTTATTGGCCTTAGCATCGCGGCACTGACGGTCATAGTGATCAAGGCGGTAGAAAGAGCGAATCAAATTGTCGATAAAGTCTTAAACGGCGAAATTGCCCTCGACCCGCTCGTCATTGCTGAACAGGTTTCGATGCAATCGGCACAGACGGGTTCGAACCTGCTGAATATTGCGACTTATCTGTTAATTGCTGTCTGGATATTGGCCGCCATTGATGCTTATCGTCTGGGTCGCATAAAAGACAAAGATCTGCTTTGACAGGTTTGCGCTGTTACAATACATTTTTTTCAACTTCAATAACTTTTAACTGATATGAACCAGCTTGAGCAATTGCAGCAATTCACGACCCTGGTCGCCGATACCGGTGATATCGAAGCCATCCGTGCCTACACGCCCGAGGATGCAACGACTAATCCATCACTTTTATTGAAAGCAGTCGGCCTGCCGCATTATCAGGCGCTGCTCGAACAGGCGCGTACCTATGCAGCTGCCGAAGGTGGTGATGATCGGACTCAAATTGACAATGCATGTGACAAGCTGGCCGTGTTGATCGGTGGCGAAATTCTCGACATTGTACCTGGCAGAGTGTCGACCGAAGTCGATGCGCGGCTAAGCTTCGATAAAAACGGCAGCATCGAAAGAGCGCGCAAGTTAATCGGTCTTTATGAACAGGCGGATATCGAACGCGGTCGAATTTTGATCAAACTGGCATCGACCTGGGAGGGCATTCAGGCCGCTGCCGAACTCGAAAAAGAAGGCATTAACTGTAATCTAACCCTGTTATTCAGCTTTGCTCAGGCTCAGGCCTGCGCCGATGCAGGCGTATTTTTGATCTCACCTTTCGTCGGTCGAATTTTTGACTGGTATAAAAAAGCCGATGCTGTCGATGGTTATGCACCGGCCGACGATCCCGGCGTTAAATCGGTTCAACGAATTTATAACTATTACAAAACCCACGATTTCAATACGGTGGTCATGGGCGCGAGCTTTCGCAATGCCGATCAAATACGCCAGCTTGCTGGTTGCGATCGATTAACCATCAGTCCAGGCTTAATGCAGGAACTCGCTGAAACAGACACAAAGCTCGATAAAGTGCTCGATTCTGGAAAGGCATCATCGCAGGATGAAAAAGTGCTACTCAGTGAAAATAGTTTCCGTTGGGGTCATAACGACGATGCTATGGCGACTGAGAAACTCGCTGAGGGGATTCGCTTGTTTGCGGTGGATCAGGTTAAGCTGGAAGAGGTGTTGAAAGGCTAGGGTGCGTCTTTATCATGGTGCACCCTACTGGGTCAGTAATCGATCTGCGCGGGCCGAACCGGTTTCTTCCGATTTGCCCGATTCTCCAGATAAACAATCAACAACCCGCTGAAAATAATCAGGCCACTGCCGACAAAAGCAACTGCGTCAGGCCAATCGCCCCAGAGGTAATAACCGACAAAAAGCGCGAAGGGCATGGATGAGTATTCAAAGGGTGCGACGGCTGCGGCCTGGCCCATTCGATACGCCTGCGAAAGTAAATATCCGCCGAAAGAAACCATCGTTCCGCACAGTGCCAGCAGCTTTAGTTGATCAAAACTGGGCCACACCCAGGCGCGCAGGAGGAAATCGAGCGTGGTGTTTTCGACCTGGTTAAAACTGCCGTCGCCGATGCTTAAACCAATGATGGCACTGATCAGAATAAAGGCCACCTGAATATAAAAAGTCAAAGTGCCAGCTTTCTCCTGCATGCCCAGTTTTCGAGTCATCATTTGCATGCCCGCATAGGAAAGCGCGGCGAAGATTGGCAACAGGCTGGTGAATTTAAATGCTTCGGCACCGGGTCGCACCATGATCAAAACACCGCCCAATCCCAGCAGGATTACAAGCCAACGTGACAGGCTGACTTTTTCACCAAGTACCGGTTGCGAGAGCATGCAGATAAATAAAGGCGCGGTAAAAAACAGGGCGACAGTTTCAGCAAACGGTAATGAAGCGAGGCCGAGAAAGAAAAACATATTGGCGAAAACCAGCATCGAACCACGTATCAAATGCAATACTGGCCGTCGCGTTTTTAGTATTTTAATACCGCCCTCGAGTTTGATGATGAAGGCGACGGTGACCATCGCAAACAGCGATCGGAATAACATGATTTGATGCAACGCCAGATCCGGGCTTAGCCATTTAATAATGGAATCGCTGACTGTGAGAAAAGCCACCGCACCCAAAAGACAGAGAATGCCCTGAGTGTTATGGCTTTGGCGTTGGATGATGTTCAATGCGGAAACACGGTAGGGGCGAACCCACGTGTTCGCCCATTACCAAATTCGGGCAGATACATGGATCCCCTACGCGCCTTCATAGCCCTGTAATACGTTGACTGTGTTGATGCCGATTTCCTCGACCGCGTAACCACCTTCCATGACGAATAGCGTCGGCAGTTTGAGTCCTGCGATGGTCGTGCCATAACGCTTGAAATCATCGCTGGTGAGTTTAAAAAACGAGATTGGATCGTGTTCGAAGGTATCAACACCGAGAGAAATCACCACTGCGTCGGGGCCATAATTCCTGACCTTGTTACAGGCGTCTTCCAGTGCCGAACCCCAGGTCTGGAAGTTGGTGCCGGGTGCCATCGGATAGTTGAAATTGAATCCTTCGCCAGCACCTTCACCGGTTTCATCGGTATAACCAAGAAAATGTGGAAAGGCTTCCATCGGGTCGCCGTGTAGCGATAAAAACATGACGTCAGAACGGTTATAGAATATCGCCTGAGTGCCATTGCCATGATGAAAGTCGACGTCGATGATGGCGACACGACTCGCACCTTGATCGATGAATGCCTGAGCGGCAACCGCAGCATTGTTAATGAAACAGTAGCCACCGTACATATCGGCGGCGGCGTGGTGGCCGGGTGGTCGACAAAGCGCAAAGGCTTCGTTCGCGCCTTTTTGTATCGCGGCCTGGGCGGTAAGTGCGACATTGGCGCTGGCACGCACGGCTTCCCAGGTGCCATTTGTTATCGCGGTTTCACCTGCCAGGGCATAGTAGCCAATTAAACCATCGATGTGGTTGGGGATGCGCTGGCGCATACCCCGCGCGGGCCAGACCGTGGGCATGGCTTCGCCTTTATAGCCAGCGGCTATCCAGGCCTGCCAGCAGTTTTCTAGAAAACCGAGAAAGGCCGAATCATGAATGCGTTTAAGCGGGTCGAGTCCGAATTCTTCGGGTGTGACAATCTGGCCCAGATTCACCGCCTTGAGCCGATTCAGAATATGTTCGGCGCGTACCGGACACTCGAAAGGTGGTACCAGTTCGCCGCCATAAAGTTCGGTTTTGGCATCGCGCAGGGCGTGCTTTTCGCTGAATACAGTTAGCATCGATTAACTCCAATATTCGCATCAAGTCTCAATGACCTAAGTGGCTTTGCTTAAAATAGATCAGTCACCCAGTCGACAACTGCCTGCCACCAGGGTTTGTCAACCTTGATATCCTTAAGCGCACGCTTGATGTCGAAAAACCCCTCCGGTACCGGCAGGACTTCGGGTATTGCCGTGCTCGTCTGGATTTGCGTAAACTGATTTTGATCGAGGTCGACTTCGCTGCTCTCGTTTTTAAAGCTGATGCCACCTTCTAGCACCGCAGCAGAAACACCAAACAGATCGCCGCACAGCGCCTGATCGCTACAGCTACGAACGGTAAAGTCGGTGCCGCGTATGCCGATGGTTACGGTGAGCGATGATTTAATCTGATAGTCATTGCTCTTCAGCTTGCTCAGTAGCCCGCTAATGGTGCGTAACACACCCTGTTGGATGGTAGCAATAAGTGAGCCTTTGGGTGCCTGACTGACTTCAGCTTGTGGATAGCGATATTCGTCAATCGAGAATCTGGAATTAGGGCCGAGCGAAAACCGTGTTTCGTCGGTTAATGTTATTTCTGCGATAGAAACCTGGCGGGTGACGATAATGTCGCCTGCCAATAGCCTGTCCTGCTGGGTCACTTCTATGCTTTGCTCACCACGCAAAATGTTGGCCTGGCCGTTGGTGACGTTGATAGTGCCGATATATAAGGGTTCTGGCTCTGGTTCCGGTGTTGGTTCTGGTTCTGGAACGGTCTCAGGCTCAGGAACCGGTTCTGGCTCGGCGACAACTTCGATTTTGTTGGGATTTTCCGGCAATTCAATCTGAGTGCCCGGGATGAGAAAATCCGGATCATTATTTTTAAAAGCCGTCGGATTTATCAATACAGTTTGATTGACAAATGGCAACAACTCCCGATAACTTTCACCATACTCATGGTCGCGTAGAATTTGCACCAATCGGTCGCCTGGCGCAACCTGATAGCTATCGAGTGCGGCGAAGGCGTTCAGGCTAAGCGTCAGGCCAAAAGCCCATACGGCAAGTTTTATCATTGAGGAATTACCATTTTCAAAAAAGAAAGTACTGCAGAAAAAACGACTTCGACTTTGTCGTTTGCACGAATATCAGCTCGGCGGCGACAATACTAACAATGTCGCGAGAAAAATGCTGGCTAATTCAAACTTCAGCAATGACAGGGCCGTGTTTTTCCGGGCTTTCAATTTGTGCAGTGCCGCACTAGAATATGTGATCACATCATTTATTACCACAGCTAACTCAGGATTGACCCATGACCGAAGCTAAAGCGCCGCAGTCAACCAGAACTGCATTTGACTGGACCGACCCGATGTTTTTCGAGCAGCAGCTTAGTGACGAAGAACGCATGATTCGCGATGCTGCGCACGACTATTGTCAGGAAAAGCTAATGCCGCGTATCAAGCAGGCGAATCGTGAAGAAGTCTTTCATCGCGAAATTATGAACGAATTTGGCGAACTGGGATTACTCGGCGCCACTATCCCCGAAGAATATGGCTGCGCCGGTGTCAACTATGTGTCCTACGGTCTGGTAGCGCGCGAAGTCGAGCGTGTCGATAGCGGTTATCGCTCGGCGATGAGCGTGCAATCATCGCTGGTGATGCACCCGATCTATGCCTATGGCAGCGAAGAGCAGCGTCGTAAATATCTGCCAAAGCTCGCCAGCGGCGAACATGTCGGCTGTTTTGGTTTGACCGAGCCAGATGCTGGTTCCGACCCCGGCAGTATGAAAACCACGGCGACGCCGGTCGATGGCGGTTATCAGCTCAAAGGCGCCAAGATGTGGATTACCAATTCACCGATTGCCGATGTCATGGTGGTCTGGGCCAAGCTTGATGGCGTCATTCGTGGCTTTATTCTGGAGCGTGGTATGGATGGTTTATCAACGCCCAAAATCGAAGGTAAGTTTTCGCTGCGTGCGTCGGTAACCGGCGAAATTGTCATGCAGGACGTTTTTGTACCTGAAGAGAATTTGCTGCCCAACGTCAAAGGTTTGAAAGGCCCGTTCGGTTGTTTGAATCGCGCCCGTTATGGCATCGCCTGGGGCGCACTCGGTGCCGCTGAATTTTGCTGGCACGCATCGCGCCAGTACACGCTCGATCGCATACAGTTTGGTCGACCGCTGGCGGCAACGCAGTTAATCCAGAAAAAACTCGCCGACATGCAAACCGAAATCACCCTCGGCCTGCAATCCTGCCTGCAAATGGGACGTTTAATGGATGCCGATAATTGCCCGGTCGAACTGGTTTCTTTGATGAAACGCAATAACTGCGGCAAGTCACTGGACATCGCCCGCGTCGCGCGTGACATGCACGGCGGTAATGGCGTCTCAGACGAGTTTCACGTTATCCGTCACGTCATGAACCTGGAAGCGGTAAATACCTACGAAGGCACCCACGATGTACACGCCTTAATCCTCGGTCGTGCACAAACTGGCATTCAGGCCTTCAGTTAATGGCGGGGCCGTTAGCCGGGTTTCG
>Ga0316189_10007050_pt1 | contig 10678 bp, 10 predicted proteins | sample LowCovwburrow_MG_FD_204930 | JGI IMG/M metagenome (GOLD analysis project Ga0316189, IMG submission 204930) | Coastal sediment microbial communities from Maine, United States - Lowes Cove worm burrow | ecosystem: Environmental > Aquatic > Marine > Coastal > Sediment | place: USA: Maine... | reverse complement strand
TCTGCTCTCTAATACAGCGGACGTAAACCCATTCGTATTAACTTCTTTCATAATCGATTTTCCTTTCTGACTTTAACACGGCGCGCAGTAATATAATTGGAAATTCTTTTAAGATTATGATTCGAAATCTTACCTTAACAGAAACTTAAGCTATTTGACAACTATGATTTTTTATAGCCCCGTATAGTGCCGGACGATTTCAAATTGACTTTTGTTCCGATGAATTTTAGGGCTTGGTTCTAACATCGGCCACGGCTTATTCGTAGGTTGGGTTGAGCAGCCCGATATCTTGTGTTGGGTTTCGTTCCTCTACCCAACCTACTTGCCGACCATCTTTGTGCTATCAGCTAAACCCAACAAAATGGCCGAAGATAGAGCTATCGCCGAATTTTACTTGACAAATACACTTATTTTTAAAATAATCTGATCAAAATATATATCGCTCTTATGACCAGTGAACCTTTCATCTGAATTGTGCTCTCGCGTTAATTTTTCCTTCTTCTCATATATTCTGAATGAATTGTGCCGCACTTTCTAGTTATTTGCTCAGTTAAGATAGAATAGCGTTTTCTTTAGACCTTGTTTGATACACTGGAAATTCACAAAAAATGAATTCTTTTTAAAGGAGGAAATCGTGATGGTGAAAGTTATGATTAAAAGAAAAATCAAGGAGGGTAAAGCCCGAGAAGTGTTTGCCCTGTTAAACAAATTTCGTGCTGATGCCATGAATCAGAAAGGCTACATCACCGGCGAAACACTGATGAACCATGATAATCCTCGGGAAATATTAGTGATTAGCATGTGGCAGGATATGGAGAATTGGCTCAAGTGGAGAGAAAATCTAGAACGGAAAGCCAACGAAACTTTGCTGGAAAGGTGGCTGGAAGAACCGACTGTTTACGAAAGTTATGTTTTCAGCACGTCTCACGCCCAATTTGCCAAGTAGAACCGACAGGTATAATTAGGTTCGAGTTTTTTCCTCGATCCCGGAATAATAGAATGGTGATAAATAATCGCCATATCCGGCTGAAACGTATGTAGAATTTATGGTTCATAGAGGAGCGAAAATGAAACTCGAGATTTTAGGAAGCTGCCCGACTTGTGAATCCCTGTTCTATGACCGCCTTCTGCACTCCTAAGAACTGGCGGGTCTGAGGGGAAAAGTTCAGGTAGAGCGAGTGAAAGACCCAAGCTATTTTGTTGAATTGGGGGTATTCGCGACACCGGCTTTAGTTCTGGACGGTGAGGTAATTTCCAGCGGCAAATTGTTAATGCCGGACGACATCTTGAGATTGCTCCAAGCGAAGGGGATAGGGTAGACCGACCGGTTGAAATCGGTTGTACACTATTACAAACTCAGATTTAAAAGCTTTTCTACCAGCATTAAATTTGTTTCACGGTTTTTCAGCGAAATCCGGATAAAACGATTCGAAAGTCCCTTGAAATTCGAGCAATTTCTAATAAGTATTCTCTCATTTAATAAAGCTTGGCAGATCGCGTCGGCCCTATGCCGGTTAACCGACTTGGCAAGCATAAAAGAAGTCGTGCTTGCAAAAAGCTTTATGCCTGCAGCATTTTTGAGTTTTTCAGCAAATCGTTTTTTTTCGGTTTCTACTAGTTCGTGGGTGCGATCAATGAAAGCGTTTACTTCAGTCTTATGTTCCATCAGATATCGCACGCCAGCCTGGGCGAGGGCATTGACGCTCCAGGGCAGGGAATATCGTATGAGTGCTTCAATTATATTTTTAGATGCGATGATGAAGCCAATCCGCAAACCGGAAATCCTGAAGATTTTTGACATGGAATTTAAAATGATAATGTTTGGCAAGCCACGGCCAATCATACTTTCAGTATCGCCGGAAATTACAAATGGCAGGTAAGATTCGTCGATTATAAAATGAGTGTTGGGGAGGCTTCTACAAAGTGATTCAATCTCATCAGCCGTATACAAAGTTCCTGTGGGGTTATTGGGATTGCAGATAAAAACGGTATCGAACCCTTTCACCTGCTTTTTTATCATATTTATATCCGCTTTAAATCCCTGGGATTCATGGGCGATGAAATACTCGAAATGGATGTTGTGCATTCTGCATGCATCCGCATAATCAGCATAGGTCGGTCCGATAATCAGCGCTTTTTTTGTCCCAAGGGCCAGCGGTGTCGAGTAAATAAATTGCGTTGACCCGTTGCCGGCAAGAACAAATGCAGGATCGACGCCGTAGCGATCAGCAAAAGAAAGTATAAGTAAGTTGGCGTCGACTTGCGGCAGTGCTGTTATGACGTTTAAGTTTTCTTTGAGGAAATTTACTAGGCCGGGCGGGGGACCCAGCGGATTCACATTGCTGCTCATATCAATAATTTCAGAAGGCGCGCAGCCGAGCCGGTGTGCGATATCATAGATATTTCCGCCGTGGCCGTTTAACATGTATCGTCTCCTGATAAAATCGGAAAAAATTACATTGACTCAGCAAATAGCGCCACTGCTTCGGCATGTCGCCGGTGATGCCGACCTATTCTATGTTCAGCCTTCAAAGGTGTTATCTTTTTTTTCTGCTTTGCGATGATCAGGGTCCAATAATTTGGAGGCCTGTCAGCGAATTCTTTGGGGTCAGTTACAATCTCTTCTCCCGGAAGCCCACATTTGGAAATTCCGACACAGTCCTGGAATAAATCGGTTTCATCCACGGCAGAGATTATATCATTGACATTCCGGTATGCCTTCAGAAAAACCACGGTTTCCGGCATACAGGAGAATTGTCTCAGACGGTCGCCGCCCTTGACACCTGAGGTAACCAATAGCGATTCCTCACCTTCCACCAGCGGGGTATTCAAGCGAGCTGCGGCTGCCTGGTATGAAGTGATACCGGGAATGCTTTCTATCGCTACATGGGGTGCTGAGGCCTTAATATGCTTTAGGATGTAACCATAGGTGGAATAGGTCATTGAATCCCCTACTGTTATAAAGGCCACATCTTTGCCTTGTTCCAATTCATTTATAATTATGCGTGCATTTTCAGCCCATGCTTCCCGAGTTTCTTTTTCATCTTTTGTCATGGGGAAAGAGAGCATTCTGATGGAAGTAGTTTCCGGGATATGGGGTTTGGCAATGTTCACAGCAAGACTGTGGCTGTTTTTGGTGGATGCCGCCGCAAAAACGACATTCACCCTGTTTAAAATTTTTGTAGACTTGAGCGTGATCAAGTCGGGATCACCGGGTCCAACCCCTATACCGTATAGGCTTCCAATTTTTTTATTCATGATACCCCCTTTCGAATTTAAACTGTAGCGTAATTCGTAATTATTAAACCTTCCTTTAATGCCGCACGTTTGTAAATTCAACCGGCTGTCATATTTTCCAAAAAAAAATCCCCGACCCTAAAATATAGGGCCCGGGGATAAAGCCGTTTTCCCATCCCCCCCACAGAAGCAGTGAACGTACTTCTATGATGTATGGATCACATACCAGGCAGGTCTTCTGGCTCCCACGCCCTTTTAGCGGCCTTCCCATCTCGCTTCAACGGAACAGTGGCTCGTAGAATGCTAAAAGCGTTCCTTTTCTCTTAAAATGGAAAAGGCGGGGTTACAGCGGCGGTCCCGCTCCCGATTTTCACGGGATTCCCTGTTAGGCTATAAAGCACCTGATACACAGATTCTATCTTATCTCCGGAGTATCGAATCCAGCGCCAATTGCGCATGATACGCAGCTCCAGACTTTTTATGAATATATTTAAACTTGTTCTACTAATTTAAGTTGTTAAAATCAATATAAAAATATTTCCTTATTTTGGAGGATAAAAAGCGGCACCAGGAAACCTGATTCCGGACCAACTCTCACATCCCATTTTAAAGACTTGCGGCAATTTTTTCACCGAGGGCAACACAATTTTCAAGGTCTTCTTCTCCCGGAACGTACATGAGGCTCAAACCGGGATCGATGATCTCGAATCCCATTCCCTTCATGGCGTCATTTATTGCGGGAATCGCTTCTCCGCCCCAGCCATATGAACCGAACGCCACACCCTTCTTCTTCAACGGCCGCAATCCTTTGAGATAGATCAAAAGCTCTGCCACCGTAGGAAATATTCCTTCGTTTATGGTCGGAGATCCTATGACCAGGATTTTTGCCGACAGGATCTCTTTCATGATGTCACTGCGGTGGTTTTTGCGAACATGGATAAGTTTGTTCTCCACTCCAGCTGCACTGATCCCCTGCGAAATTGCTTTGGCCATGGTTTCAGTGCTTTGCCACATCGTATCATAGATAATTAACACTCGATCATCAGCGATTCCTTTGCTCCAATCGGTATAGGCCTGAATAATTTTTTCCGGGTAAGACCGCCAGATGATCCCATGACTGGGAGCGATCATCTCAATCGGAATGCCCATTTTTTTAACCTTTTTCAAAAGGGGAGGGATCAGGGGGGCCAGCGGCATAAGAATATTACCAAAATACTTGGCGGCCTCCCCCATCACAGTTTCAGCAGGATTCATAATCGATTCGATTCTGGAGAACATTTCCGGGAAAAAACCGGCCTTGACCGTATCAACAAGTGCTGTCTTTTCACCTCTCACCAGGTAAGCATTGTAAGTAGTGCCACGCGAGGTTGTGTATCCATGAAATTCCCGTACATTCCAATCAATGGCACCAACCCAATAGACCCCGTCCTTCAATTGAACAGATTTTTCCATGGTGGAGACTCCTTTCACCGGCTATTGATTTTGGAAACAAGCCTTTAATCGTTGCCGGAAGCTTGGATCTTCATTTCTCTATATCGTACTTTTATGGGTTTTCTTTCCAGGATCATGCTGTAACAAAGGCAAAATTTGGTCACGATATCCTTAGATAACGGTGTCTGGTAATGTCTAAGCCGCCCAAGCCAGCGACTGAGCCTTTGTCCGCGGATATAATCGGGTTGAAGTAAAAAATCCCTTTTGATGTCTGCCCGCAGCAACACAAAAAAAATCAGACAGGCAACAACGTAATGCTCCCATTGATTTTTTAGATCGCCCCAATAGATGTCCATATCTAATATCTTAAGCCAGGCTTCATCGGTGTCCGGGATAGCATCGATATGTTTATTTTGAATCAATTCCTGACCCCAGGCATGAATTAAATGGTCCAGTTTATTAATCATTTTTTCTTGATCAAAAAAATCATCTGGATCAAAAACGACCTCGCGAATATTCATAAGAGATAGATCTTCTGAGTTCATTCGAATTTTTTTTCTCCCTGCAGATAATTTTTGGCAGACTCCCAGGTTTTACTTAAAATATCCAAGGATCCCTGCAGCAGCTCGGTGCGAAAGCCGAATAGATGGTTAAACTCCGCAATGTTCAGCCTCATTTCCGCTACAGATAAAACCGGATTCGGAATTAACAAAGATCTTTCGTAATTGGACATCCCGAAGATTCGCCTGGTGAACTCGACATCAAATTTGCCATATTCCTTTTTAAACAGTTTTTTCCAGTGCCGGGTCCAGCCCGGGATCATAAAAAAAGTTCCTGCTACCCGACATTGTTCGCGGTAATAACATTCGCGTCCCCCGATGATGAGACCGACGCAGTCATCAACGGGATGATCCTGATCCATCGGAATAAAAATGGGGATGCCGGCATCAGCCAGCAGTTCATGCGGTTTTTGAAGGGCGTTGCCGCATAGACCGTATCCCAAGACAATACCATCCACATGACGTCCCATATCCTTGGCTGCTTTAACAAGCCCATCTTGAAGATTGCGTTTGCGATTGTGCAAGGCCAGCTCCATCACGCGAACCAGCACCTCCAATCGATCAGGACAGCTTTTATCGAACTCTCTTAAAATGGGTATCCGTCTTGGAATCAATTCCTTTGACTCCAAGGCCTCGATCATTCCTAAAGAGTATTTATCCGCCAGAACCGTGATTCCGTCAATGTCCCTATCATTTGAGAACAGATGGGCAAATTCCAGTTCCAAAATTTCACAGGTTATAACCCCCAACACCGGCATTTTGAATCCCTCTGATCGACAGTCTTATTTTTGCAGCATTGGGGTTTACTCCAATAATATGATGCTGTAACAGTTATATTCAGCAGTCACATTTTGTGCAATCTGGAATGGTCTATTGATATTTTCCAATGTCTGGAATATATCAATTGAGCAGGACTCGACAGAAGGGCGTCTATCCTTTGAAAATCTACACTCTTGGGGATAGGTGCACGTTTTACAAAGTGCGCAATTTTCCGAAACCAGACCAAAAGCCTTGTAATATCCAGCCAAAAAAAGCCGCCGCTCCAGTGCCAGGGTTCCTTTCCAGGTATTTACTTGAATACGTCTTTTTCTTTGATTGTCTTTATAAAAGTCGCCATTTTTTAGACTCCCGCTAAGTAATAATGCCTTCCGGTAGTCTTTTAATACAAGCTGCATCTTTTCAGGAGTTGGTGTTTCGGGAGGGCAGCACCAGCTTTTGCCATACCTGTCACAACCGTATTTACATTTTAAACGCACCCACGGGGCCACACAAATAGCATCGGTGGTTAGGGGAATGATTTCATTGATATTGTATTTTTTCCCTAATTTTGCGAGCTCCGCAATAATCGCCTTTTCTTTTCGGCTATTTTCTATGAAATAGACATTTTGGGGGCTATGCTGCATCGTTTGCTACCTGATGGTCGTTTAGAAGTGTCGTTTTAATAGCTTTTCTTAGTAAGCGTTCACAGATTCAGAGTTCACCTCTGAACCCGTGAGCGGTTACAAATCGCAAATACCCGCTCCGATATGAACGGCGATCTGCGACTCATCATTGCCTCAGTTTTCCCCTCCCCAAAAGGGGAGGGGAGTTAAATCCATTATGACCGTGAGACTAGGAATGGTACTATTTTTGATGAAGAATTTCCTCGGATACCAGTCCTTCGAGGTGGGGAAATTCATCTGTCATGTGCGGCAGTTGCATGGCGCCCATAAATTCTTGCTGGAAAGTGTTTTCCACTGTCAGCTCAATATATTCGACATTACGTGAACACCAATTGGCTTCCACACGCTTTTTCACATTCAACAATGCTGCCCGACAACCGTCACCGGCGGCATTGCCGACGCCCTGAATCTTGTCGATCTCACAGTCCGGGAAAAGACCCATAATCAATGCCTTCTCCCGATCCACGTGGGTTCCGAAAGCGCCTGCGATTTTGACCGTATCTACCTTTTCCAGGCCCATGCGTTTGACCATCAGCTTGCAGCCGGCATACAAAGCACCCTTGGCCAGCTGAATTTGGCGGATGTCTTTCTGGGTGACGACGATATCCTTATCGATGCTTGACTCCTCGGCCCACGCCAGAACAAACTCGGGTTGTTTGGTGTCCGGATTGATGCGAAACCGCGGATGATCTTTCAGTGCCTTTTTATTGAAGACACCACTTTTTGCAACCACGCCGGCGCGGTAGAGTTCGGCCAGCAAGTCCAAAATTCCCGAACCACAGATTCCTTTGGCTTTCATTTCTTTAGGTTCGGAATACTTTCGCCAGGACTCCCGGCCGATAACCTTGTAATCGACTTCCTTGGTTTCCGGATCGATCAGAATTCGCTCCATGGCGCCGGGTGCCGCGCGCATACCAAACGCAATCTGGGCACCTTCCAGTGCCGGACCCGTTGCGCACGAAGAGGATATCAACTTGTGCCGGTTGCCAAGAACCAGCTCGCCATTGGTGCCGATATCGATAATCAGCGCATTCTCCTCTTTCTTGTATGGTTCCTCGGCAATCAGTACACCGACGTTGTCCGCGCCCACGAATCCGGCTTCAATCGGCAAAACAAACATGTATGACGACGAATTTATTTTGATACCCAGATCCCTGGCCTTGATGTCCAGGCTGTGATGGAGCACCGGCGGAAATGGTGCCATTCCGACATACTCCGGATTTAAGGACAGGAAAATGTGGTGCATGGCCGTGTTGAAACCGATGGTGATATCTTCAATGTCCTCCTTGGCAAGCCGCAGATACACTTTGCCTTCTTCGGGTACTTCCACATACTCGGCCGGCCCTTCTTCCCCTTTTTTCTTTTTTTTCTTTTTCTTGGGTGGGAAGGTGTTGGCGACGGCTTTATCGATCAACTCATTGACGCCCTCGATAATGTCATCGCTCATGCGTTGCAGGCCATCCGGTGTAGTCATATGATAGGTGATGCGGGCCATGACGTCCTCACCGTACTTGCACTGCGGGTTCATCATGGAAACCGTGTCGATGACCTCCATCGTGGTCAGATCGCAGAAATAAGCAGCTACCGTGGTGGTACCGACATCAATGGCCAGGCCATAGGCATGTTCATGCTTACCCGGTCGGATACGGATAATTTCCTGATCATTCCAGACACTGACCGTCACGGCCCATTTTCCCTTACGAAGCGCTACGGGCAGCTGTCGTAAGGTGAAGATATCAATCTTCAGATCTTTGATACCGTATTCGCGTTCCAGTCCCCGGCAAATTCGTTCAAAATCACCGGTGGGTTCTTCAAATGTCGGCGCATCCACTTCGACAAAATAAACCTTTACTGCCGGATCATGTTCGATGTGGATATCCCGAGCAGCTTTGCTGACAACCTGCTTGCCGGCCCGGGATTCTTCCGGCACGAAAACCAGAATATCATCTTGCACCGTGGCCACACACCCCAGACGGAAACCTTTTTCCCGTCGTTCCGGATTGATAAATTTTTCCTCTTCTTCCAGCCAAGGACTCACATGGGACATGTCCGATTGAATACCGTATTTTTCGAAATGACCTTCTTCAATACGGACCACACATTTCCCACAAACTTTTTTTTCTCCGCAGAGTGCCTCAATATCGACTCCCAGCAACCTTGAAGCTTCAATTAAAGTAATGCCTTTTGGTACCTCTCCTCGTCGGCCGGAGGGTTGAAAAATAACCATTGCCTTGTTATCATCCATTCGCTAAATTCCTCCTCCAATTAACCCTATTAAGTAAAATTCAATTCAAACCCTTGATGAAATCTAGATTGAAATCAACAAAATTCACGAGATGTCATCTCAAGAATACGAAGTCCCGGGCTGTAAATCGATTGCTATCCATCAACGGCCCGGGGGTATCAACCTAAGCGCAGTTTATAACTTCTTATTTCCGCATCTCTCGCAGTCTGCTGATCATTTTAATACCCTCTGATACGGCATTTCCGGCAGACTCAGCGTAACCGTCAGCCCCAAACAGATTGGCGACATCCTGGGTAACGGGTGCACCGCCCAGCATGATGCCAACATTCGGATTTTTCTCTTTGATCATCTCGATGACTTTCTTCATGCCAAGCATGGTGGTGGTCATCATGGCCGACATGGCGACGACTTCGGAATCGGTTTTAAGCTGCTCTTCGACAAAATTTTCCAGGGGAACATCTCTGCCAAGGTCGTGAACTTGCCAACCGGCCACGTCAAACATCATTTTCACCAGGTTTTTGCCGATGTCATGAACATCGCCCTGAACACTGCCGATGACGACCTGGGCATTGACCTGTCCGTCATCTGCCGGTATATGTGGTCTGAGTATATCCAGCCCGGCGTAAAGGGCATCGGCACACATCAACACTTCGGGAACAAAGTATTCGTTGCGATCATAAAGGTCACCGACCACCTCCATTCCGGCCGCCAGGCCATCCATGATGGCCTCCAGAGCATCATGGCCGTCATCCAAAACCGCCTGCGCAGCTTCCTGGACTTCTTCTTCCTGGTACTCAACCACACCATTTTTCAATTTTTCGTGAAGTTCTTCTTTTGAAGCCATATTGTACGCCTCCCGTTATTGTTAGATTGTTGTTAAATTATTACTTTTACCTGGAACCGATCACTTTCGGTTCTATCATATCGATTTCCAACGCCCGTGGGGGTCGTTTGGGGACAGTAATGGGTTAAAGCCTTCCGACCGCCGGACTCGGCTTTTTGCCATACTCATGGGTTGTATCAACAGCGGCTTTCATGTTAGCTTCGATGATGGCCGGCCACAAATCACATCCCGGCATGACGGCGTCGACACCATTGTCAATCATTTCCTTGATGTGCGCAACGGTCTTTTCCACGGGTGTTTCTGCATCACACGTCATAGGGTAAGTATCAAGGTTGCCCATGAACAAAACATCGTTACCTATTTTTTTGCGCGCTTCGGCCACGTTGCACTTGATGTCCACCGTAAGCCCGTCGGCGCCGCATTCGTTCATCATTTCAATAAGCGGATCGGTTTTACCGCAAATATGCAGCAGCTTGGGTGACTCCCAGGCCGCCAGTATCCGGGTTAGCCGCGGTTTAATGAATTCCTTGAACGTACGCGGGCTTAAGAGATCCGCTGCAACTCCCGGTTCTCTAAGGGTAATGTAGTCACAGCCGGAAGCCTGCATCCACCGGCCGATTTTAATGATCATATCCGTCAGCTTGTCCAGCAAAGCTTCGACTTTTGCCTTTTGTTTGAAAACGCCTTTGAGGATCAGATCTAACTCAAGAATTTGTCCGGCTTGGGTAAATGGGCCCAGCTGCCAACAGCCAATGGGCAGCTCCGGAGCTTCTTTTTTAATGATTTCAATTACTTTAGGAAGAAGCGGTAAGCGCCCACACTCTACGATATTTTCCGGAATCACGACTTCATCTATGGTAGACCAGATTTTTTCAGGAATCGTCGGATATAAAATATCCTCCGTATCCGCATACAGACT
>Ga0316189_10007049_pt1 | contig 10680 bp, 10 predicted proteins | sample LowCovwburrow_MG_FD_204930 | JGI IMG/M metagenome (GOLD analysis project Ga0316189, IMG submission 204930) | Coastal sediment microbial communities from Maine, United States - Lowes Cove worm burrow | ecosystem: Environmental > Aquatic > Marine > Coastal > Sediment | place: USA: Maine... | reverse complement strand
AAAGCAATCACCACCGTGCCATGCATCATCGGGCCCGCTTCTCGCACCACCCTACCGCCACGCTGCCTGATCTTTTCACACGCTGCTGCTGCATCATCGACCGCAAGCGCAATGTGACCATAGCCATCACCTAAATCATAACTATCCGTATCCCAGTTATGAGTCAATTCCAAAACAGTATTTTCACTGTCATCACCATAACCGACAAAGGCCAAAGTAAATCGGCCACCAGGAAAATCATCACGACTCAACAGCTTCATGCCTAATACTTCTGTATAAAACTCTAGAGACTGATCTAAGTTTCCAACACGCAACATCGTATGCAATAGTCTCATTAGTGACTCCTGACTCTATCTAGAAAATTACACTCAGCATAAATCGTATCGAGCAGGGCCACAATATCTAATAAGTACAAATTGCTAGTCCAAAAGAATAGTAGAGTGTAGTTATGCAATGAATAATAAGGTTTTGGCCACGGAACATCCATTTTCTAATGAGAAAAAGTGGACAGATTTCTTTAGTTCTGACTTCCTTTTCTTTCCTTGTAACCACTCACCATTGCTTTAACTAATGATTCTTTGTGCATAAAACTTGACACTATCACACCCAAAATATGTAGAGTCACCAACAAAACCAGCAGATTAATACAGCTTTCATGAACTTCTTCCCAGAACTCCTCTTGTTCTTCGTTTTCAGCACCTTCGTGTTCATCGTCATCATGATGTTCGCTATAATGATCATCATCACTGCTGGCATAGGCTGATTGCACCAGCGTAATCGTATCCATTTGAGCAAAAGGGCCTTTATTTTCTTCCGCTGCATAGAGCTTCATGCCAGATAAGGTTGTAGCAAATAAGGTCAACAGTAAAGCAATGACCATTAAGCCACCTAAAGGGTTATGGCCTAGATAATGTTTTGCTGAGTTTGTGACCAAACCTTGGGCATAATCTTTGGTTTCAGAAACAGGGTAGATAAAACTGGAAAACCGCGCATACTTGCTGCCAATAAAGCCCCAGACAACTCGCAAGCAAACCAAGATAAATATGGCATAACCCGAATACGGGTGTATTGCCTCAATTTCATTCTCACCTGTGATATAACTGAGCACTACAAACACCACTAGCAACCAGTGAAACAGGCGTACAAACCGATCCCAGACATATATTTTTTCTGTCATGACTTTTCTCCTTATCTCATCTTTTAAGTTAATATTGAGATAGAAAAGCCGATCAATCATCGGGCATATGTCAGTTCTTCCTATTTATAGGACATATGTCATATCGACTTAAGGATCTTAGATGGGTAATAAGCTGTCACAAAAGCACTTCATTGTGTTGTTTTTAATCTTGGTTGTCATAGCCAGTGCAGGTGACTTACTGGCCGATTTAGCCGAAGGTGTTAACACCACACATATAGTGCAAGAAGCCATTATTTTATTGGTGGCGATTGGTGCTTTAGCCTGGCTAGCTTTCGACCACCAACAACAAAAGCAAAAAATCAAAGCCCTGCATAATGAATTGAACAGCGCTAAACATTCAGCCCAACCTTCAAAAAAAGTACTTGAAGCCAAACAGAATCTCGCTGCGGTAATCGCTGAACAATTTGATGAATGGAAATTGACCGAAAGCGAGCAGCAGATAGGCCAGCTATTATTAAAAGGCTTTAGTTTGAAAGAAATTTCAGCCTTGCGTGGCACATCGGAAAAAACGATTCGCCAGCAAGCCTCGTCGATTTATCAAAAATCAGCCTTGCCAGGACGCCATGCTTTTTCTGCCTGGTTTATTGAAGACTTTCTATAGCTTAATCTTTCAGGCCAAGCTGATCCCATAGCTCGTCAACACGTTTCACCACGTCGGGATCACGTTCAATCGGCCTGCCCCATTCTCTATCGGTTTCGCCAGGCAATTTATTGGTCGCATCCATACCCATTTTTGATCCCAACCCTGAAACGGGGGAAGCAAAATCAAGGTAATCGATGGGCGTATTTTCAATCAAAGTGGTATCCCTAACAGGATCCATTCGGGTAGTAATCGCCCAAATCACATCATTCCAATCACGGACATTGACATCATCATCCACTACGATGACAAACTTGGTATACATAAACTGACGTAAAAATGACCACACACCCATCATCACCCGTTTGGCATGACCGGGGTATTGTTTTTTCATACTCACCACAGCAACACGATAAGAACAGCCTTCGGGCGGCAAATAAAAATCAATAATTTCTGGAAATTGTTTTTGTAAAATCGGTACAAATACTTCATTGAGTGCCACACCTAAAATAGCGGGCTCATCAGGTGGTCTGCCGGTATAGGTGCTGTGATAAATGGGATCTTTTCGTTGGGTTATTCGTTCAATTGTGAAAACAGGGAATGTGTCTACCTCATTGTAATAACCCGTGTGATCCCCATAGGGTCCTTCATCTGCCATATCGTCTGGGTATATGAAACCTTCCAACACGATTTCAGCACTGGCAGGGACTTGTAAATCATTGCTGATACATTTAACCAACTCTGTTTTAGAGCCACGTAATAAACCCGCAAAGGCATATTCAGACAAGCTATCGGGGATAGGCGTAACGGCAGCCAAAATTGTGGCTGGATCACAGCCCAGAACCACACTGACCGGGAAGGGTTCACCTGGGTGTTCCTGTTGCCATTCTTTAAAATCTAAAGCCCCGCCACGGTGTGATAGCCAGCGCATAATCACCCGGTTTTTGCCAATCACTTGCTGACGATAAATACCCATATTTTGGCGTTCTTTGTGTGGCCCTTTTGTCACCACTAACCCCCAAGTGATAAGGGGTGCAGCATCTTCAGGCCAACACAGTTGAATAGGGTATTGGCTTAAATCAATATCATCACCTTCAATGATCTGTTGCTGACACGCAGCTGATTTAACCACTTTGGGTGCCATATTAAGCACTTGTTTGAATATAGGCATTTTCTGCCAGGCATCTTTCATACCTTTTGGCGGTTCGGGTTCTTTTAGAAAGGCCAATAATTGGCCAACTTCTCGCAGAGCTTCAACCGAATCTTCGCCCATGCCCATCGCCACACGTTGCGGCGTACCAAACAAATTCGCCAGTACTGGCACCTTACTGCCTTTGGGGTTTTCAAATAATAAAGCCGGACCACCTGCACGCAAAACCCGATCACAGATCTCGGTCATTTCAAGCACCGGGTCGACTTCAACAGTAATACGTTTTAGCTCGCCTTGTTGTTCTAAATTAGCAATAAAATCCCGTAGATCGCTATATTTCATTGGATGATCTCAGTCTAAATTAAGCAGCAATGCCGGAATGGCGTAATAAAGCATCAATTTCAGGTTCACGACCACGAAATTCAACAAATAAATCCATCGGTTCGCGTGAGCCGCCTTGTTCCAAAATGGCTTGCAAAAACTCAATACCCGTTTGGCGATCAAAAATCCCTTTTTCTTCAAATTTGGAAAAGGCATCGGCCGATAATACTTCAGCCCATTTATAACTGTAATAACCCGCGGCATATCCGCCAGCAAAGATATGTGAAAAGCTATGGGCAAAACGATTAAATGCCGGCGGTATAACAACAGAGACTTGCTCACGGACTTGCGCCAGTACTTTTTCTGCTTGCCCTTCTTCTGCTGGGTCATATTCTAGGTGCAAACGAAAATCAAACAATGAAAATTCAATCTGGCGAATCATCATCATCGCTGATTGAAAATTACGCGCCGCTATCATTTTACTGAATAATGCATCAGGCAGCGTTTCCCCTGTTTCAAAATGGCCTGAAATCAAATCTAATGCTTCTCGTTCCCAACACCAATTTTCCATAAATTGGCTTGGTAACTCGACTGCATCCCATGGCACACCATTAATACCGGATACACCTGCATAATGAATCTTAGTCAGCATATGGTGTAAACCATGTCCAAATTCATGAAACAAGGTGGTCACTTCATCATGGGTAAATAATGCGGGTTTATCACCGACAGGTTCAGAAAAATTACAGGTCAAATAAGCGACCGGTGTTTGTAAACCTACCGCCGTTTGGCGATGAACCAAACATTCATCCATCCATGCGCCACCACGCTTATGGCTGCGAGCATAAAGATCAAGATAAAACTGACCTCGTAAAGCACCGTTACTATCAAAAATATCGAAAAAGCGTACTGACGGATGCCAGACATCCACATCATGCCGTTCAGAAATAGTTAATCCATAAAGCCGATTAACCACGGCGAATAAGCCTGACACGACTTTATTCTCGGGAAAATAGGGCTTCACTTCTTCTTGTGAAATCGCATAACGCTGCTGACGTAATTTCTCTGCAAAATAAGTCATATCCCATGCGGCAAGTTCAGCCATGCTAGCACTGCCTTTTGCAAAAGCCTGCAATTCTGCAAACTCTTTTTCCGCAATAGGCTTTGAACGTGCAGCTAAATCATCCAAAAAGTCTAAAACTTGTTGCGAAGATTGCGCCATCTTGGTTGCTAATGAGCGTTCTGCATGATTATCAAAGCCAATCAAATTCGCTAATTGATGGCGTAAAGACAAAATCTCAGCAATCACCGACGTATTATCCCATTGCCCTGCATTAGGCCCTTGATCTGAAGCCCGTGTAGCAAAGGCGGTATACATCTCTTCACGTAAGTCACGATCATCTGCATAGGTCATCACTGGCAAATAAGAGGGGAAATCTAGTGTAAATAACCAACCTTCCTTATCTTGGCGTTGCGCCATTTGAGCCGCCATTGCTTTCACTGAATCAGGCAATCCGGACAATAGGCTTTCATCTGTAATCAATTTTTGCCAAGCTTGCGTCGCATCCATGACATTTTGTTCAAACTTAGCCGTCAGCTCAGTCAACGCTTGTGAAATAGTTTTAAATTGGTCTCGATCCGCCTGTGATAATTCCACACCCGATAATCTAAAGTCACGCACAGCATTATCAATAACTTTTTTCTGAGCTACATCCAAAGTGTCATATTGCTCACTCTCAGCAATCGTTTTATAGGCTTTATATAAGTCTTCATTTTGCCCTAATTCGGTACCATACTCGCTTAGCTTGGGTAAACACGCGTTATAGGCAACACGCAATTCATCTGAATTCATCACCGAATTGAGGTGACTCACTGGCGACCAAACTTGATGAATGCTGGCATCCAACTCTTCCATTGGAATGACCAATGATTGCCATGTAGATGCTTCCATCGCCGATAATAAATCAACAACGGTTTGCTTTGCTTGTTGCAAAACCGTATCGACGGCGGGTTCCACATGCTCAGGTAAAATTTTAGAAAACGCTGGCAACGCCGCATTGTCTAATAAAGGATTATTCATACTTGATGACACCACTTGTTTTAAGTTGGTTTGATTATACGTCAAGTCAATTTTGATGACGCTCTACGAATTATAATCTTGACAAAAATTCTTCATATCATTGCAAAATTATTTAATGACAGTGTGCTCACAATACTAAGCAAAGCCCGCACAATGCAAACAAATTTTAGGATCTGCTTCGAGCACTATAGCCCCTTAATACCTCCAATAATCATGCTAATTTAGGTCAATTTGCAACAAAACTGCCCTTTTTGAGGATTTTTTACCACTTCCACTTGATAACAATGGCCTCATCATGCCATTATCCAGAGCTATATTAATTTACGAGCATAGGGAACGGTAAACGTGAGTAAAGTCACCACATTTTTCAAAATGGGTATGATCACTGCCACACTGTTTTTAACAGGGTGTGCCACAACGCAACAACAAAGTGATGTTAATGATCCCTTAGAAGGTTACAACCGTGTTATGTATTCATTCAATGACACTGTTGATAGCGCAATTCTAAAACCTGTTGCTCAAGGCTACGATACTGTTATGCCCGACCCTATCAGTAAAAGCATCAGTAACTTTTTCTCCAACCTTGACGACATCACCGTTGTTATTAATGACGTTTTGCAATTCAAATTAATGCAAGCCTTTGATGACTCTAGCCGTTTCGCCATCAATAGCACTGTCGGTGTTCTCGGACTGAGAGATGTTGCTTCTGAATTTGGTTATAAGAAAAACAATGAAGATTTCGGCCAGACTTTAGGTGTTTGGGGTTTAGGAACAGGACCTTATCTCGTCCTGCCTTTACTTGGGCCTAGCGACGTCCGTGACACCGTTGGGCTTGTTGGTGATTATTACACTGACCCCATTACCTATGTTAAAGGACCTGCTGCCCGCAACCCATTTGTTATTACTGATGTTATTGATACTAGAGCAGGGTTACTCAGTGCTGAGAAAGTGGTTGATGAGGCTGCTTTTGATGAATACACTTTCATCAGAGATGCTTACTTACAACGTCGCCAAAGCTTAGTTTATGATGGTAATCCACCGGACGATTTCGACGTATTCGAAGAATAAGCTAATATTGGGACAATCAGCGCCCACCAATCTATAATATGAGGAGCCGGGCATCAGTCCGGCTCTTTTATTTCTAAAACATAGTTCAACTTAATGCTAACAGCCTATTATATTTTCGCCATCATTCTCGGATTTGCCATCCTCATCTGGGGTGCAGAACGTTTTATTGATGGTGCCGCCAATATCGCCAGAAACTTAGGCGTCTCGCCCTTAATCATCGGGCTCACTATTGTTGGCTTCGGTACCTCAGCACCAGAAATGTTGGTCTCCGCCCTCGCCGCTTTTGACGGCGTACCGGCTATAGGTATCGGTAATGCTATCGGCTCTAATATCGCCAATATTGGCCTGGTGTTAGGTATTACCATTTTAGTCACGCCACTCACTGTTAACTCAGATACTTTAAAACGCGAATTCCCCATACTGGCTGCCGTGATGGGATTAGCACTGTGGCTACTTTGGGATCAATACTTGGGCTATGTCGATGGCCTTATCTTATTTGCCGGATTTATCCTCACCCTCTTTGGCATGGCCTTCTTAGCGATGCATAGCAATAAAGAAGATCCCTTAGAACAAGAGTTCGAAAACGAATACGCACAACCCAGCATGACAACACAACAATCTGTCGTCAGCTTTGTCATCGGCCTAAGCGGCTTATTGATTGGCTCAAAAGCCTTAGTCTGGGGCGCAACGGGCGTCGCGACCTTATTAGGCGTGAGTGAACTGATCATTGGTTTAACGATTGTGGCCATTGGGACTAGCCTACCAGAACTCGCCGCATCCGTGATCTCAGCGCTTAAAAATGAACATGATATTGCCATCGGTAATATTCTCGGCTCCAATGTCTTCAATATTTTAGCCGTCTTGGCCATGCCCGGTTTAATTATGCCAACAGCAACTGAAGACGCCTTATTGCAGCGTGATTTTTCAGTGATGGTGCTACTCTTTGTCATGCTTTTCCTATTCGCAAGCTTTGGAAAAGGAGGACGAATAGGCCGCGTTGCAGGTTCACTTATGTTGCTTGCCTATCTCGCCTATAATAGTCTACTGGCTTATCAAAGTATGGCAGGAATACCCACTTGACCGAAACTGACATCCAACAATTAAAAACACTTGGCCTCGCTGTCGTTAATACCGAGCTAGAAGCCATTGCCGCTCTGCGTGACCGCATTGACGATACCTTTGCTGCTGCCTGCCAAATTTTACTCAATTGCCAAGGCCGTATTATTGTGATTGGCATGGGAAAATCTGGCCATATTGGTAATAAAATTGCCGCCACCTTCGCCAGTACCGGTAGTCCCGCCTTTTTTGTCCATGCTGGCGAGGCCAGCCATGGTGACATGGGTATGGTCACCTCTCAAGATGTGGTCTTAACGCTCTCAAACTCAGGTGAAACAGCAGAAATCCTGACCATTCTACCGCTCATTAAACGTCTCGCCGTACCGCTCATAGCCCTAACCGGTAACCCTCATTCAACACTCGCAAAAAGTGCCAATGCCCACCTTGACACCAGTGTGACTAAAGAAGCGTGCCCACTTGGCTTAGCCCCAACCTCCAGCACCACCGCAGCACTTGTTATGGGCGACGCCCTTGCTATCGCACTACTCGAATCGCGTGGGTTTACAGCCGAAGACTTCGCCTTATCCCACCCTGGTGGTAACTTAGGCCGACGCCTTTTATTACGTGTTAGCGACATCATGCATACCGGTGACAGTATTCCTAAAATCAATCAGCAAGCTTTAATCAGTGATGCCTTAGTCGAAATGACTAATAAAGGGCTAGGCATGACCGCTATTTGTTCTGATACCGATACTATTGTCGGGGTCTTCACCGATGGTGATTTACGCCGCGTACTTGCCCAAACCATGGATGTACATACCACAGCTATCGCCGATGTCATGACCGCGCAATGTAAGACTGGTCATCCCAATATGTTGGCCGCAGAAGTATTAGAGCTCATGCAACGCCACAAAATTAACGCACTGTTAATTATCGATGATGATAAGCAACTCGTCGGTGCTATCAATATGCACGATTTATTACGCGCAGGCGTCGTGTAAAGGAATCCGCATGCAAGATATTCTCAACCTAACCAAAGATATAAAACTAGTCATTTTTGATGTTGATGGCGTCTTAACCGATGGCAGCATCATCATTGGCGATGATGGCGAAGAATACAAAGCCTTCCATTCTCGAGATGGCCACGGCATGAGGTTATTGCAATATACCGGCATCGAAATAGGCATTATCACTGGCCGCACCTCAAAGGTCGTTGAGCACCGTATGACCAGTCTTGGAATTAACTATGTTTATCAAGGTCAAAGAGTCAAATTACCTGCCTTTGAACAAATGATAGGGCAACTAAAACTGAAACCAGAACAATGTGCTTATGTCGGTGATGACTGGGTCGATTTAGCCATTATGAATCACGTTGGTTTAGCTATTGCTGTGCAAGATGCTGATCCTATTGTCAGAGAAAAAGCACACTGGGTCACACAGGCTAAAGGCGGCAAAGGTGCCGCACGTGAAGTCTGTGAACTCATTATGAAAGGACAGGGTACCCTGCAAGATCAAATTGAACGCCATTTCTAATCTTTCTATTACAAACAAAGTACTACTGGCATTATTGGTCGGCCTCGTCCTATGGTTATTGCTCGGCACAGGCGAAAAAATGAACAATGTGACATCTGAATCGACGACATACAGTGATGCCAGTGACTACACGATGACCCATTTCACGATGACCATCATGGATGAAAAAGGCCAACCTGCGCGTGTGATCAAAGGTCAAAAAATGGCCCACTTCCCCGAAGATGATAGCACCAAGATTACCCAGCCCATTGCGCAATTTATTCAAGAACAGAAAGACACTTGGCTCGTGTCATCCGAACGAGGGGAAACCACGGGGAAAGGCGATAATATTCTTTTACTGGATAATGTCATTATCACCCGAAAAGATAATAATGAAGTGGAATTACACACCTCTAAACTCAACTTAGATACCCTTAACAACACCGCCTATACCGATGCTGCCGTCAAAATGATTTCCCCTTATGGCGAAACTAACTCCGTAGGTCTGCATGCTACACTTGACGAAAAAACCATTAATCTGCATTCCAGGGTCAAAGGACAATATGATGCTCCACCGCAAAAGTAAACTGCTTTTCAGCCTACTCGCGTTGTTACCGGCCTTATCTTGGGCTTTGCCAAGTGACCGCAACAAACCGATTAATATCGAAGCTGACCATGCACAACTAGATGACACTACAGGTATCACACAATACAAAGGCCGTGCTGTACTCACGCAAGGTACACTGCGTATCGACGGCGATATTATTACCTTTTATTACGACGATCAAAAACAGCTCACTAAAGTCATTGCCCAAGGTAAATTAGCGAAATATCAACAAGTTCAAAAAGTCGGCGAAGAACCCGTTAAGGCACGCGCACTACAGATGGAATATCACGCCGCCGCTGAAAAAATATACCTCCTAGGCCAAGGCCATATTCGGCAGTCTGGTGATGAATTCAACGGTAACCGCATCGAATATGATATTAAACGCAATATTGTCAATGCTAATGCCAAACCTGTGACCATCGGCAACAAGACAGAAAGAAGCCAAGGTCGAGTGCATATCATTATTAATCCGAACACCCAGAAAACGACGAGTAAGCCTAAAAAGGCAACTGTCAAACCGACATCCAAACCCAAGCCCTGGCCTGGCAAAGCCCAAGCAGATAAACCTATTATCGAAAATAATGCTCAAGATACTAGCTATCCAACAACACGAAATACCATCCAACTCAATGTCAGAACCGGTCCAGGCAAACAGTACGGTAAAGTAGCTACTTTTGAAATTAATAGTGAATTAATCGTTTTAACCGAACAAAATGATTGGATCCAAGTCCGAGGCGAATCGAATAAACAAGCGGTTATCGGTTGGGTACATCGTAGCTATGTTTCTCCTAATAACTTCTAAATAAATATAAGAGACGTCAAGCCGCTATGAGTACCTTATCTGCCAAGCAGCTATCGAAAAGTTTCGATGGCCGGCAAGTCGTAAATAATATTTCACTCGACGTAAATAGTGGCGAAATCGTCGGCCTCCTAGGTCCTAACGGCGCGGGTAAAACCACCAGCTTTTATATGATCGTTGGCTTAATTCCTGTTGATCACGGCACCATTTATCTTAACCAACAAGAACTGTCACATAAGCCCATTCACTACCGCGCTCAACTTGGGATTGGTTATTTACCACAAGAAGCCTCTATTTTCCGAAAGCTCA
>Ga0316189_10007048_pt1 | contig 10682 bp, 10 predicted proteins | sample LowCovwburrow_MG_FD_204930 | JGI IMG/M metagenome (GOLD analysis project Ga0316189, IMG submission 204930) | Coastal sediment microbial communities from Maine, United States - Lowes Cove worm burrow | ecosystem: Environmental > Aquatic > Marine > Coastal > Sediment | place: USA: Maine... | reverse complement strand
GAGACATAGGAGCCATAGCCAATGGCCAAAACAAAACTGATGTTAACGAGGTCATCGCCGATTGTATCAAGCCACTCACCTAAAACACTTCCCTGCACGCGCATTCGGGCGATTTCACCATCGACACCATCAATGATTGAGCTGGCCTGCAAAAGGAAAGCCCCGATCAGCACCTCCAGATAACCGCCGCCTGAGGCAATAAGTGAGGCGACAATACCGAGCAATACAGCAAAGATAGTAACCTGGTTCGGGGTGATGCTCGAGTTGATGAGAGACCGGCTGATGGCAAGGCTGATGTGACGGTTAAACCAGGTTGAAACAAGGCCATCGATATCTTTACGGCACTGGCCCCACAAATGCTCTTCCAGTTTGTTCATGTCATCGTGGCTGGTGATTTTGAACACAGGGTACTCATACGCAGGAGCAATATAATTATCGGCTGGTTTTCCTGTCGGATTTGAAATGGCTTCTATGGCCAGGGCAAGAGAGTCGGCATCAGATATCCATATTGGCTGGTTTTGATTGCCGGTGGAGATGATTTCTCCGCGCTGGTGGTCAGGGTGTTGAAATTTGGCCAGATTGGAAAATATTTGGGGTTGGTAAACGCAATCAGCGGCAAATACGATATATTGATCAACCTCTGGCAATGTAGATATTACATCGCCCAGGCTCTCTGTTTCGCTATCCCAAATTAGTGTTTTCAAGTTGGGGGCATATCTGTGATCGGGTACACAGGCAGAAACAGCATCCAGTGACTTTGGGGATAAAATCCATACCTGCGATACATTGGCTTTGGCAGCCAAACGGGCCTGACGCGCGATAAAGGGCATTCCACCTAACTTGGTGCACCACAGATCATTATTGTGTGGTGAAGATGGAACAACCATCACCGCAATGGCAGATTCTGAGTTTTGCAAATTTTCACCAGATGAGTGGAAAATACTAAAGTTTAGACCTATCAGATTGGCGATTAAAAATCATCGGCTAAATTAACGTAGGGTTTAGTCGCATTCAAGCTGGCGGAAGGTAAACTTTTATGTAATGAAGTGGAATTATGTCTGAAAAAATAAAAATAGCTGTCGTCGGGGTTGGTAATTGCTGCTGTACATTGGTGCAGGGCCTTGAATATTATCGTAATAGCAACAACAAAACCGGAATTTTTCGTGAATTAGTCGGCGGTTTTGGCATCGATGATATCGAAATTGTTGCAGCCTATGATGTCGATAAGCGCAAGGTTGGCAAAAAATTGCACGAAGCGATTTTTGCCAAACCAAATTGTACAAAAATATTCTGTGAAGATGTGCCGGCATCACCCTGCACGGTTTCAATGTCACCTGTTATGGACGGTGTTGCACCTCATCTGGCCGACTGTGATGAGGACAGAGCTATTCGGATAAGTGATGCCCACCAGCCCGGGCGCGAGGAAATAATTTCCCGGCTTGTTGAAAGCGAAGCTGAAATTTTACTAAATTACCTGCCCGTTGGCTCTGAACAGGCCAGCAGGTTTTATGCCGAATGTGCTCTGGAAGCCGGGCTTGGCTTTATCAATTGCATGCCAACCATGATCGCTAATGACCCGGCCATAGCGAAGGCATTTGAGGAAAAGGGCTTGCCAATTATCGGCGATGATATCAAGTCTCAGCTTGGCGCGACAATCGTACACCGGACACTGGTCAAGCTGTTTCGTGAGCGCGGGGTTAGCCTCGATCACACATACCAGCTTAATGTGGGCGGCAATCTTGATTTCCTCAATATGAAAGATACAACCCGCTTAAAAACTAAAAAGCTGTCTAAAACCGAGTCGGTTCAATCAATGATGGGTCAACGGCTTGATGATGATGATATTCATGTCGGCCCAAGTGATTATGTTCCGTGGATGAAAGACAACAAGACAGCATTTATCCGTCTTGAAGGGCGTTTGTTCGGCGATATTCCAATGAACCTGGAAATGCGGCTATCGGTTGAGGATTCTCCAAATTCAGCCGGAGTTGTGGTTGACATGATACGCATGGTAAAATTGGCCCGCGACAAAAAAGTGGGCGGTGTGCTCAGTGGTCCCAGTGCCTGTTATTGTAAAAAACCGCCGGTTCAGTTGAGCGATGATGAGGCATTGCACGCAACAGACGAGTTTCTGGATTACATAGAAAGCTTGAAAAAGTGAAGTTTCTTATCGTTGCTGCCGGTCGTGGTAGCCGCCTTGAAGAATATGGTCAAAGCAAACCATTGGTTAAACTGCGTGGCAAGCCGATATTGCAGCATGTCGTTGAGACGATTGCCAGTGTTGGAGATATTGGTGCAAAACCGGAAATTGTCATTGTAACTGGCTGGAACCACAACAAAATAAATGAACTGGTGGCTAAACTGAACCAGCTTTTGCCTGTTCAAATTAGCACAGTGCATAATGATGACTGGGAAAAAGGCAACGGTACATCTGTTTCAGCGGCAGGCTCAGTCATTGATGAACCATTTATTCTGTTAATGGCAGATCATATTGTCGATCCGCAAATATTGCAGGTTTTACAAAACAGCAATCTGGATGACGCCGATTTGCTTTTGGCAGTAGACTACAATCTGGACAATCCAATGGTAGATCTGGATGATGTAACCCGTGTTCAAAGCAATGGAAAACATATTGCTGCAATCGCAAAACACCTTGAAACTTACAATTGTTTCGATACCGGGTGCTTTTTGTGCTCACCGGCTATGTTTACTGCCTTAGGGCAGGCGCAGAAAAACAATAACGATTATGGCATCAGTGGCGGGGTAACGGTTCTTGCCAGTCAACAACGTGCCTGTGTGGTTGACATTGGTCAGGCTCGCTGGGTTGATGTTGATACGCCTGAAATGCTCGAGAAGGCTCTAGGGATATTGAATGTGCGTGACAGCTAGTGAGCTTCTCAATTAGGCTGCGTGCAATGCCTGAGGAACCCGCGCGTATGCATCGTTGAGAATTTCCCGACCTTTATCAGTAAGTTTCGCGTGTTCCAGCAAGACACCATAACCATCACAAAAAGCTTTCGTGCGCTCTGATAAGGTCGTCTCTGCCTGTTTTTTGAGTTCACTGGTCGTTGCCTTGTGCTGGGCAACTTCCACAAGAAACGCGATCATAAAGGACAGAACAAAGGTCGCATGGAAAATGCCGTCAATGGGACGCGGGTCAATACGCAAAGGACTTGGAAAACGATCAGTTGCCGGATTGATGGCCAGATAATCATCAAGCTGAACGGCAAATAGCAATGAGTGGGCGCTTTCATGAACAAGTGTTTCAGCCATAATCAGCGGGGAGCGGATGCGCCGCATATTGATCAAAATTGCCCCCCAACGCTCTAGGCTGCTGCAGCCGTCAAAGACCATACCGTTGTGGGCGCGTCCATATACCGGAATGATTTCGCGGGTGATTGTTGTGAAAGTCAAATTTGCCTGCGGGGCATATTTTGCTAAAAGGTTGAGGGCCTTTTTCAGCTCCAATTGTATCGAGGCAGAGAGCGCCTCTGGCAAACGTGTAATTTGACGGGAAAACAGGCTTTCCGAACAAAATTGCTGGCGCAATAAGCGCGACTCCGCAGGTGTGAAATGATCAGGTGTCAGAGGGCATATATGGGTTGCATTGTCAGAGACAAATCCAGCGCTTATAAGAGCGCGCACTTCGGTTTTTATTTGGCGAAGATTGTTGGTTTGAGTAGCCCTCAACAGCTTGAAATAACTGTGAAATGCGATCGGAGCAGGGATGTTTCCCTTAGAGAGCAGCGCAGAAAACTCAGCAAGTGAATTGCTTAAAGTTTTATCGCTAACCACGTCGACTTTGGCCAGATAAGTCAGACTGGACGCAAATTTTTGCAAAAACGCGTGTCTTTGAGAAATTACATCCATCAAACTGTCTTAAATCTGGTCGGAGTTGTAATGACCTGAGCGCAAACCACAGTCATGTGAAGCTTTATTATTTGTTTATGATGCCGACAGGTTTACCGGCACCTGAAGGATTATTGATGTTGGGAGTTTTTGTATCAGCATCAGCGATAGACCAGATTGCTTCTCCTGCGTTATTAAAGCCGAGAAGCTTCGAAGTATCTAGCTTTGTTTTGTCTGTCATTTCATGAACCTTAGGGTTAACGTGTGAGTTGTCTTGTCTAGTAATAATACAACTTATTACGCACGCATGTAAATACTGGTTGATGCCGTTATGATTTATTTGTTCACGCACGAAAACTATCAGTTTACCACCAAAGGGTTGCGTCGCTTCAGGGACGTGAAGCCGAATGTGAAAGTGCGCAGCTATAAGTGGTTATTGGGGCGCCAGAGCCTGCGGGCAGGTGTGGTTGTCTTCACCGACTTTGACCGGTTGATATTTGACGAACATTTGAAAATCAGCCAGTTGGCAAAATTGTTTGCGGTGAATGGGGTTCGCGTTCTTAATGATCCTGCTCGAGTGCAGATGCGGTATGAGTTATTGCATAATTTGTATAAGACCGGCTGGAATCCTTATCAGGTCTGGCGTGCAACGTCATTTCCACAGCTGCCAGATGACATCTTCCCGGTGTTTTTAAAATCAGAAGGAGCACATTCTGCACCCCTTGGCGGACTGTTGGCATCGCAAGCAGAGCTTGATGATCAAATAGAGCGGATCAAGACGGGAGGCGTTCCTTTGCACCATATTTTGGTAACGCAATTTATTGATGCGCCAATCCGCGAGGGCGTTTGGCAACGCAATACGCATTTTTGCATAGGGAATAAAATTTTTGCTGGCACGCCGGTTATCGAAGATAGTCCATTTGTCAAATATGGCAGTATCGGTTTGGCCACAGATGAAGATCATGCTCAGGTGATTGCAACTACACATGATGATTCGTACGACGAAGATATGAAGAGGGTCTTTGCCATGGCTAATATCAATTATGGACGGGCTGATTATGTTGTTGTTAATGGCAAGCCGGTTATTTTTGAGATTAACACCAATCCGACATTGCCTTATCTGAGTAAATCTAAAAACCTAGGGTTTGTTGAACTCCAAAATGAAAACCGTCTTCGCGTATTAGAAGCGTTTTGTGATTTGGACAGTCCAAATATCAAGACCAAATGGAATAAGAAAACACTGGCCAGGATATCTTTTCCATAAGCTGAAAGTTGCAAAATGAAAGAAATCAGCATTGTCACCAGTGATGGTCTGAAAGACTGGTATTTGCTTGATGCAGTGGCTGATGTATGGCGAAAATCAGGTTATCGGGTAGTGACTGGCACAAAATACAGTCCAAATGCTGATGTCATAGTTCTGCATCAAAACCTGACAAAGATTGGCTCATCCACTCTGCCACCGGCGTCCATTGATGTTCCTGTTTTAAATGCCAAGGTGCTTGATATTTCCAAACGGGTTTATTCAACCCTTTTGCTTGAGCCCGAAGATGTATGGTCTGGGGCAGTCATCATAAAGTCAAATCTCAACCATTTTGGTATACCTGAAAAGCGAATGGCGCCATTGGATGTTATGACGGTATTACGTCAACAGCTTGCTAAACTTTCCTGGCAACACGCCAGAGTTTTACCAGTACGCACCTATCCTGTTTTGAACGGGCTCTCGGAAGTACCGGATTGGGTCTGGAGATCTGATGATTTGATTGTAGAAAAGTTTATGCCAGAGCGCGCTGATGGCCTTTTTTGCCTTCGTGGCTGGATATTCTTTGGGAGTCGCAGCTATGGGTATCGCCTGTTTTCAACTGAGCCTATGGTGAAGGTTGGAACAATGGTCCGCCATGAGTTTTTTGATAGAATTCCCGAGGAGTTGAAAATTATCAGAGATAAGATGGGCTTTGATTATGGCAAGTTTGATTATGTTGAGCATGAAGGACAGGCAATCCTTCTTGATGCCAACAAGACCCCGAGCTATGCAGGAGCAAAGGATACACCCCGAGTGCGCTTGCTTGCCTCAGGCATTGAAGAGTTTCTAGTACGATGACTGTTTTATCACGCCTTGAGCCCTCAATTTATTTTGAACGTCTGTGTCCTGAAAATGCTGCCTTTATGGCGCGAACTGATCTTGAGCAAACCCGAATGCTTGGCTATACGGCATTTAATCTGGATGCAGTAACCAGCGTACTAATGGGGCTGTTGGGAAAACGTTCGAGCGTTCGCCACCGTAGTGGTGTAACCGATGAAGCGCTTGGAGTGATGGATCGGGCAGGGTTGGCGTTTGAAGAAGATGTCAGGGTTTATGAAACCGGCAGGCAGGCAGAAAGGCACGCCGACAAGCTGATAGAAGAGGGCAAGAAGCTTTTCTGGATATATCCGCTAGCAGAAGGCCGTTTTCCCCAATCGGCTCATCTGGTGCCGCCTGACCTGTGGCGATGGCTTAATGCCAAGCAACATCTTGACCAATTGGTTGCTGGTGAAAACATGAGTAATCGAGAGATTTTTACAATTGATCAATTGTTTGCAAGCGGCTTTAAAAAGCCGGTTTATCTCAAGGCGGGTGGTGATCTGGCAACAGGTTGGGGTTATGCGGTGCGATATTGTCATGACCGTGCCTCGTGGCTGGAAGCCGTGCAGTGGTTTGGCTCGCTCGATGGTGTTGAAACGGTGATTGTTGAGGATGTAATTGCAGTCCGTTCATGCTGGTGTGCAGCCATTGTTGTAGAGCAAAATAAAACCAGTTTTGCCGGAGCAGCAGAACAGGTTTTTACCTCACCCGGTCAGCAATCTGGAAGTATTATTGATCCGCAAAATTTGCTGCCTGCCGCTGGAGTTCAATTGGCGATAGACGTGGGTGAAGCAGCGCGCGACAAAGGCTTTATCGGAATGGCAGGGCTGGATATCGGATTAGCAACAGATGGCAGGTTCATTGTGTTTGATCCTAATTTCAGGTTTAACGCATCTTCTTCTCAGGTTCTGTTTCATGACTCAGCAGTCCATAGAAGTGGGCTAAGTGCCAGTCACTCATTTCATGTAACAACGCCATTACAGCTTTCTGATTTGGTGCAAAGATTACACGGACCGATTGATGATGGCTGGTTTGTGCCAACCCGTTTGATTGATGGCAAGCTATTGCCGGCAGCCAAAGGAAAGAGTGTGTGTACTGGTTTTGTGCTTGGTGAAAACCGCCATGACGCGATTGCGCGCTGTGACAGATTGACAGCGATTGTTAAGGCCAGATAAAGATCAAGTCATCTACCTTTAGGTGATTCCACTGATACGTTCGATGCTCTATTGATCCAGAGTGTAAATATGTCGCCGCGACATGAATTAATTACAGGTTGCCTTTGCGACAAAATAGCTTTAATTTCCACCTAAATAGTTGAAAATTAAAGGCATAATAAGAGGTAATATGGCAACGGTATCAAGGCAGGAATTCCTGGAGTTTCTCTCCACTATCCCAAAATTGTCTGGGGGTGAAAAGGCTACGTTTGAATCTAAACTGGAAGATTATGAACTGGATTCAATTGATCTGGCAGATATGTCCTTTGATCTTGAAGATAAATTTGATTTGAGCTTGGATTTTTTGGATAAACCACTTGAAACAGTGGAAGATGTATATCAACTGGTTGTAAGTGCAAAGTCTGGCTAACTTGTCTGACCACACTGTAATTTGTCTGACCACACTGAAAGTATGAAATTATGAACAGCCGTGTTGTAATAACCGGAGTGGGCTTGGCCACGCCGTTAGGAAATGTCGTGGAGACTTTCAGCCGTGAATTATTTTCCGGTCGCAGTAGCGTTGAACAATGCGAATACGATGGCGAAACTTTTGCTGTCGGACGGGTTGTGGATCCGCTGGATATAAAAGATTTTAAACGATTTTTACATTCTGACCGCTCAACACACTTTGCCATGCACGCCGGACGTCAGGCGTTTGAAGATGCAGGAATTGCCCAACATGGCGATGATCGGCACGAGTTTGCCGTGTTTATGGGGTCGGGGTCTGCCGGTGCTGAAAGGCTTGAAGCCGGCTACGAACGTCTTTATGTGCAAGGAAAAAGACGAATACGACCAACAACCGTCTTAAACTGTATGGCCAACGCTCCCAGTGCCCTATTGTCTATTGATCATGGAATTAAAGGGCCTTCGTTGTGCATCGCATCGGCCTGCGCGTCATCATCTGTGGCAATCCTTCAAGGCGTTGATCATGTTAAAAAGTCAGCTGACAATGTGGCCGTAGTTGGTGGCACAGAAGCCTTGCTTACATATGGGCACCTAAAAGCATGGCAAGCCTCGGGCGCGCTTTCCCAAAAAAGACAGGAAGAAGGCTTTTTCTGTTCACCGTTTTCAAAGTATCGCAACGGAATGGTTCTGGGTGAAGGGGCTGTCGTTTTTATTCTTGAAGACCTTGAACGGGTTAAACAGCAGGGCAGACCGTTTTATGCCGAACTAGTCGGTGGTGCCATTACCAGTAATGCATCGCATATGGTGCAATCTGATTTTGATGGTCAGGTTAATGTTATGCAGCAGGCCGTTGCCAACGCCGGTATTTCAGCGCAGCAGCTTGATTATATCAATGCACATGCAACCGGAACAACAATGGGTGATCCAGTTGAAACAAAAGCCATTGCAGAGCTTTTGTCATCAGCACCCCAAAAGTGTATGGTGAGTTCGACAAAAGGCGCCTATGGGCATTTGTTGGGGGCATCTGGTGTGGTCGGAGTTCTAGCGAGTATATTGTCAATGAAGGTTGGCCAATTGCCACCAAACACCGGCACACAACATGTCGACCCCGAAGCAGATATAACAATAGTCAATGGAATTGGTGAGACACGGGCAGAAGTGGAATATGCACTGGCCAACAGTTTTGCCTTTGGCGGACATAATTGCTGTATTGTATTGCGCAATTCCAAGGCTGTTGCGTAACAACAGGAGATTGCCAAATTGACGGTGGCAGAGGGTTTTCGCCTGATCTGGCGGGTATTGATATTGTTCTGCGTGACGGCAGTTATTACTGCAATTGGCACTGTTCACTCATGGTTTGTCCCTAAAGAGAAACACTATATCTATGCGCCTGCCTATTTCAGGGCGTGGGCGAAAATGTTGCTGACAGTGTTTTCAGTCAAGTTGGATCTGGCATTTGAGACAGGAGCCAAATCTGCTGGCGGGCAATTGGTTCTCAGCAATCATAGTTCACCGCTTGATATCGTCATATTGGCCTTTGTTTTTCAGGGCCGGTTTCTAAGCCAGATTGAAATTCGGGACTGGCCGGTCATCGGCTATGCCGCTCGCATGGTGGGAACAATCTTTGTTGATCGAGGAAATGCCGTAAGCGGTTTGAAGGCGATGACTGAAATTCGTGCTCAACTTAAAAAACCTGGTCCACCGGTCGTATTGTTCCCAGAAGCCATTGCTTCAGGCGGTGACAAAATCAACAGGTTTCGCCTCGGAGCTTTTTCTGCGGCAAAAAACACTGGTATTATGGTTGTTCCTGTGGGCTTGGCTTATCCACCGGGAACCGAGTGGATTGAGGAGACCTTTGTGCAGCATTTACGCCGCGTTGCTGTTCGCTCTGGCGGAACTGTTGCTGTTCGTGTCGGGGCGCCATACAAGCTTGAAGATAACCCTGATGAAGATGCCAAAATTGCCCGTGGAAAAGTTGAAGTGCTGGTGAACAGGGCCCGTGCAGGCTTGAATAAAGGACAGGTATAATAATGGGCCGGGCCACTATTATAATCGGCACTCTTTATGCTCTGGCAGCCATGGCATTCATGGCTGTTGCAGTCGTTTATCAAGGGCTTTCGCTGGTTTTGTTTTGGCCCGCCGCCAGTTTTTTATTGTTATCGGCTGGATATTTATATTTTGGGCCGGTTGTATACGGCAAGTCACTTGATGGACGGCAAAATATCTTGCTGCGGCTGCTGCATTTTCCAAGTTTTGTTTTTAACAGAATAACCTGGAAGATCGGGCGAACAAGCAAACCCGATGATGTGTGGAATGAGATTGTCCCCAATGTTTTTCTTGGCCGTCGCCTTACCAGCAGGGCACAATTGCCCGCCAACACTTCGCTGGTGGTGGATTTGACAGCAGAATATCTTGAAGCCGATGATATTCTAACCGGCGTTGATTATAAGTGCATTCCAACACTTGATGGATCGGCATTAGTTTGCAGTAATTTTGCACAAGTGCTCGATTATGTATCCGACAAACGAGCTGTGACATATGTCCATTGTGCTGTGGGACATGGTCGTGCTGCCATGTTTGTTGCTTGTCTTTTGATTAAAACAGGTGTTTGCCGGAATGTTAAAGAAGCAGAATTTCTCATTAAGGCACATAGACCCCGTGTCCACCTGCGTCCGGCTCATAAAAAAATTATTGAATTACATTGTGGAATGTAACCTGGTCTATGTGCGTTGACTAAAGGCGCTTCGAACATAGCTCCAGTGTTGGGTAAAGTTTTTTTTGTCAAGAAACATGGGCTGGTATGGTGCCTCATGTGAACCTACGGGTGGGCCAAAGGGTTTAAACCCCAATCTTGCATAGAGTTTCATCTGGCTGTTGCGGGCTGAAATGATTGCGTAGTCGAAGTTTGAACTGTTTTCACCGAAGTTTTGAAGAAGTCCGGTAAAAACCTTTCCAGTGCGGTCTTTTGGTTTAACGGCCAGCAGACGAAGTTCGCAAATATGACTACCTGCTGGAAAGTAAGTATCAAGGTTGCCGAGTTTTAAATCCAGTGAGAACGGGCGTTTTGAGCGAGAGGTAACCATGCCAACCACTTC
>Ga0316189_10007047_pt1 | contig 10682 bp, 8 predicted proteins | sample LowCovwburrow_MG_FD_204930 | JGI IMG/M metagenome (GOLD analysis project Ga0316189, IMG submission 204930) | Coastal sediment microbial communities from Maine, United States - Lowes Cove worm burrow | ecosystem: Environmental > Aquatic > Marine > Coastal > Sediment | place: USA: Maine... | reverse complement strand
CACAACATGCCCGTGGAAACCTCCCAAAGCAATCTCTTGCAAATTCCTGCATGCATAGGAATGACGCCGTTTCCTTTTGCTAAGCATGGCATCTATAATTAAATCACAAGAACTTTTTTCAACGTTTTTGTAACCAATTGTTTTAAGTCTCCGTAAAGAAGTATAATTTTGACCATACAGTATAAAATGGCAGGCAGACATAAATTATTTGAAGAGGAGGAAGTGCTTGAAAAAGCAATGGACGTTTTTTGGAGGAAAGGTTATGAAGCTACTTCCACTGAAGATTTGCTGCTGGCCATGGAACTGAACAAGGGGAGCCTTTACAATACTTTCAAAAGTAAGAAGGGCCTCTTCGACAGGGTTGTCGATCATTTCGGTGATTTTCTTATTCAGTATTTAGCAAAAAACATTGAGTCTTTTGAAAATCCAATTGAAGGGATCAAGCATGTATTTCGGAATATCTGTAAAGACACACCAGAAGACCGGCAGAAAGGTTGCTTTGCAGGCAATTCCATTTCTGAACTTTCAAATGTCAATCTTGAAATGGAAAGAAAGGTTGTCACTGTGTTGAAATCAATGGAACGCTTGTTTGAAAAATACCTTAAAAAGGCACAGGTAGAAGGCTATTTAAGGGAGGGTGCAAATACGAAATTACTAGCTATACACCTGGTTAATCTCTGGAACGGCCTTTATGTTTCGTTAAGGGTTTATGATCTCAAACAATTGCATGAGGTGATTGAAATAAATCTCTCATTGCTGGATTAATTTTTTTTTGATCAATTTTTGACCAATTAGTATAATATTAAATATAACCATAAATCAAAGTAGAAATGAAAAATTTAGAAGTATTAACACACGATCAAGTTGCACCTGAAACACAGGAAATATTTGATTCATTGAAGGGCAAAATTGGGATGGTGCCCAACCTGTATGCCACGACAGCTAACTCTCATAAAGCTTTGTCAACCATGCTAAACACAACGGAAACACTTGGAAGTGGTGAATTCAGTGGGAAAGAAGTGGAAACCATCGCACTAACAGTTGGTCAGGCCAATGGTTGTGGCTACTGCCTTTCCGCTCACACTGCTCTGGCCAAAATGAACGGCCTGACGGAAGAGCAAACATTAGAGATCAGAAGAGGAACCATCGAAGATGAAAAATTAAATGTGCTTAGCACATTGGCAAGGCAAATTACCCTTTCTCGTGGCCGGCCAGATCAATCATTGATTGACAATTTCTTTGATACTGGCTATTCAAAAGCAGCTTTGGCTGAATTGATTGGATTGGTGGCTTTGAACACGTTCACCAACTACATTAATAATATAGCAGAAACAAAAATAGATTTTCCGCTTGCTCAGGACCTGCCTGAAGTAGTGGTACTCTAGGAGTTTTACCTTAGGCTGTCAAAGGTTACTATTCTAAGATCAATAGGATAAAGCCTTTGATAGCTTAATTGGGCTTAACATTTAACCAGCTAAAAATGAATACTGAAATTAATTATTTAATGCTGAAAGAGCATTCCCTGTTTGAATTTCTATCACGGGAGAATATCTATCAGCTTATGGAAGAGGTTGTGATTAAGAGAATGAAACGAGGCAACCTACTTGAAACATGGAATGATCATTCTCAACAGGTCTATTTCGTCCTCAAAGAAGAAGATCAAAATCCTGCAATTAAGTGAAAATGGTCACGAGCTCACCAAAGATATTGTTAGGGAGGGTAGCTTCTTCGGTGACTTGATCAACAAAAACACAAAAATCAACGAATATGGTAAGGTGATTTCTGATGACCTGGTATATCTCTCATTAACACCTCAACGTTTCGAGGAGCTATCTCATGAAATACCCAGGATCGCTATTAACTTTTCTCATGAAATCACCCGGAAGTTGAAAAACAGGGAAGCCCGATATTCGAGTTTGGTTTCCGATAGTGTCAAAACACGGTTGGTTGACTTTTTTACTGACTGGGCTAATGTTGAAGGCCAACAAGAGAGTTCCCAGGTGATGCTTAGAAATTACCTGACCCATAACATTGCAAACCTGATCAGTACATGCAGGCAAACGGTTACCTCAATTCTGAATACACTTAAAAGTCAGGGGAATATTCAATATTCGAGGAGTTGGATCGTGATACCTGACCTGAACAGGTTAAAACTAACCCTTGGTGGAAATTCGTTAATTTGATTAGTGAGCGGAAACCATAAGGTTAGAAGAATCAATAGTTTTCAGGATCTCACCTCGGTCACGCAGGCTGGTATCAACAAGGACTGAGGTGCCATCAGGCTTGAAAACCTTCACGAATTCCCCGGTCTCATTTTCAATGAGTTGAACCAGTTTGACCTCCCGGGCTTCGTGCAAAAGGTACCAGGTTTTGCTTTCTTCTTTGTATCGGAATTGCGCCACCTGATCGGCTTCATCTCCTTCACATTGGCTGATGTTAAAACCTTCGTTTGTTCGGATAACAAGGTATTCGGTTTTACCATCTTTTGCGGTAATCTTTTTCTGCTCCCCTTCCTTTAGACCCAAACCAGGCCCATCCGTCCAGAATTCTATTGAATTTAGAATAAACGCATCAATGAAAATTGTGATGCTGTAAACAGGGATAAACAGGACAAATAAGATTTCATTGATCCATTTGCTGCCGATTGTCTGGTTCCACTGATGGGTAACATTGGTGAGCCTGAAGGAACCCAGGCAGCTTGTCTGCACAGCGCCAAAACAGATTATGATCAGGTAAGTGGTTAATTTCTTTAGAGTTTTCATTTCTTTAGAAGGTTTCACTATGAATATTCAATCGATGGTTTCGCTAATAGCTGGAAAACAAAAATAGCATACAAGGGCAGACTTTAATGTATAAAAAAAGGCCAGTCTCTCAACCGGCCCTTCTTAGTTTTCCTAAGGAATCGTTGGTTGATCCTTTTTCATTTTAATTGCATCGACCGATTTCTCCTTCACCATCTGGTTGAGCTCCTCGATGTCTTTGGTTAGAATCTCCTGCCACTTGTCTACCTGTACATCAATTTGTTGGCTCAATTCGTCCTTCACCGCTACTGCCTGGTCAGTGGGTTTGAAGTCGCCAGTGCCAGCTACACGGCTCAAGTGGGCGAGTTTGTTATTCAAACGGATCGGAAAATTCAAAGGATCCTGACGGCTTTGGTTCTTGGTCTGATAAAGCTCCTTCTCAACCTCTGACATTTTGCCATCAATACCATCGGCCTTTTCAACAATATCCTTGAACTCATCATCATCTCCGACCCTATCCTTTAATGTGATCATTTGCTCCCTCACTGACCTTATATCTTTGATGGAAGTGTTTGCTTTGGAGAGCCTGTTGCGAATGTCAATCAGGTAATCAAACTGCGCTTGCAGGTCAGCTTGAGAAGCCGAAGACCTTTGATCTTTCAGAATATTGAAATCAGTTTCCATTGACTGCCCATTTACCGTTAACCTGGCTTTGTAAGCACCCGGAACTGCCTTCGGCCCTGTAAGGCCTGCAGCCCACATGATCAGGTTGTCAAATCCATCGGCATCAGGATAACGCATATTCCAGAGGAACTTATTACTTCCTTTTTTCACCTCAAGCTTTTCTTTTTCATCTTCAGCTTTGCTTGAGAATTTCTTTATCACATCACCATCTGCCTCCAGTATTTCCATTGTTATCTCGTCTTCATCACCTGGCTCATTTTGCAAATAGTAGTAAAGCATCACACCATTATGGTGATTTTCCCCCCAATTGGAAGGAATACTGCCAAATCCACCACCGTCACCGATGCGATAACTGTCAATTGGTTTGTACAAATGAAAATCGGCGCTTGCCACCTCATCACTTAATTGGTGGAATGGCGTAAGATCATCAATCAGCCACACGCTTCTTCCTTGCGTAGCAACAATGAGGTTGTCATTTTTGAGGGTTGCATCTGTGATCGGTGTCAAAGGCAGGTTCAACTGCATGGATGACCAACTGGCACCATCATCATAAGAGATGTACATCCCTGATTCGGTTCCAGCATAAAGCAACCCTTGTCTTTTAGGGTCAGCCCGTAGTACCCTTGTGAAGTGGTTGTCGGGGATTCCATTTGTAATTTTTGTCCAGGTTTGGCCGTAATCAATGGTTTTGTACAAGTAGGGTTTGAAATCCCCTGCTTTGTATAAAGTTCCAGCCATATAAAGACCTCCTTTAGTAAATGGATCAGGTTCCACACTATTATACATCAGGTATTTCGGAGCACCTGGAGGAGTGACGTTCTGCCAATTCTTGCCCCCATCCCGAGTCACATGCACCAGTCCATCATCAGAAGCAGCCCAAATCAAGTCCTTCTCGTAGGGTGACTCCATGGAAGCAAATATTGTAGCATAATATTCAACGGCTGTATTGTCCTTGGTAATTGGTCCTCCAGAGGGCCCAAGCTTTTCTGCTTCGCTCCTGGTAAGGTCAGGACTTATCACTTCCCAACTCTGGCCTTCATTGTAGCTCACATGCATTTGATGTGAAGTAGTGTATAGCTTATCGTTATCATGTGGCGAAAAGAAAATTGGAAAATTCCATTGGAATCGAAACTTCATTCCTTCTGCTCCATGGCCCATCGGGTTGTCTGGCCACACATTGATGGTCCTGCGCTGCCCGGTTGAGTGATCAACCCTCTGAAGAAGACCTCCATAACTGCCACCATAAACGATGTCAGGATTATCAGGGTCAGCTGCCATGTGGGCACTTTCTCCACCAGCACTGGGTTCCCAGTCACGCTCAGAAACTCCCCGTCCGTTAGAACGGTGATTCACCCTCTGAGTAGAATTGTCCTGTTGCGCCACAAGTATTTTATAAGGAAAGCTGTTGTCGGTAGCCACCCTATAGTATTGGGCGGTTGGTTGGTTCATATAAGTAGACCAGTTTTCACCTGCATCATAACTCACCTGGGCGCCGCCATCATCAGCCACCACCAATCGATTATTGTCCTCAGGGGCTATCCAAAGGTCATGATGATCTCCGTGAGGAGTATCATATTCCTTGAAGTTTTTGCCACCATCATCCGATCGCCAGAAATCCACGTTCATAACATAGACCCTGTCTTCAAGCTGGGTATCGGCAAACACTTTGGTGTAGTACCATGCTCTTTGGCGAAGATTGCGATCACTACTGGTTAATTGCCAGGTCTCCCCAGCATCATCAGAGCGGAACAGGCCTCCTTTTTCGTTTTCAATTAAAGCATAAACACGGTCGGGATTAACCGCCGAAACTGTTACACCTGAGATTCCCCAAATTCCTTCAGGAAGGCCCTTGTTTCCAGAAATATTTTCCCAGGTCTCGCCCATGTCAGTACTTTTCCAAAGGGCAGAGCCTTCCCCACCGCTGGACAGGCTATATGGCGTCCTTCTTATGTTCCAGGTGGTGGCATATAAAACCCTCGCATTTCCTGGTTCGAAAGTGATATCAGCAGCTCCAGCCCCTGCGTTGGCAAAAAGAACTTTCTTCCAATTCTTGCCCCCATCGGTAGTTTTGTAAACACCACGGTCGGGGGTATCCCTGAAAAGGTTGCCGATGACCGCTACAAATACAACATCGGGGTTTTTTGGATGAACAATGATATTTCCAATTTGATAGGAGTTTTTCAAACCAATGTTTTCCCATGTTTTGCCACCATCGTAAGTCTTAAACATACCACCGTAACCAGGTGACACATTTCCCCTCAGGGTTTTTTCACCAGTTCCAGCATAAACGATGTTAGGGTCGGATTCGCTCACAGCAACCTCACCCATTGAGCCACCAAAGTAGCCATCAGATACATTTTTCCAGGTTTGACCACCATCCACGGTTTTCCAGACACCACCCCCGGTGGCTGCCATGTAGAAGACATTGGGTTTGCCTACAACTCCTGTTGCACCGCTGGCCCTACCACCACGAAAAGGTCCGATGGAGCGCCATTCCAGGGCATCGTATAATCCCTGATCATAAGTCTTGGTTGGAGTTGAACTGGCAGATCCTCTTCTTCTTTGGGCCTGAACATCATCGATAATCAGTGAAAGAATGACCGTTGCCACCATGAAGAGGGTCACTTTAATTGATACGTTTAATCGCATGTCTTATAAGGTTAAGTTTTTGTTTAGCAGATAAGAAAGAAAGATATACCTGACCAGAGGTTTTTTAAACCGGCTTTGGATGGAGGTGCTATTAAAGATTACAAGTGGTGAACCGGAGGATTTCCTTGTAGAAACATTTTAGGATGCTAACCGTTCATTTCTTTTATTAACCGCTCATAATGAGTTAAATTCGGAGCCACTATATCCCCATTTTTGAAATGAAAAACCCTGATCAGAGAAGACGCGGACAACTTCATTTAGTTTTGATCGGCCTGACTGGCCTGGCAATTTCGTTACTTCTTTTCAGGTTTTACTGGTCGGGCACCAACACCTATTGGTCACTCACCTGGAATTTACTTCTTGCAGCAATCCCTTTCGCCATAAGTACTTTAGTATTGACTACTGAGAAATGGATTCGACCAAAATTGTTGGTGTTTCCAATAGTGGCTCTTTGGCTTCTTTTCTTCCCAAATGCCCCCTACATCATAACCGATCTTTTTCATCTTCAAACAAGAGGTGGCATGCCGAAGTGGTTTGATCTCCTCATGGTAATGACTTTCGCCTGGACAGGATTGACCTTCGGAATTGTTTCTCTAATGGACATTCAAAGGGTGCTCTCACGGCTTTTTAACAAGTCCATTGGCTGGATTGTTGCCATTGGGTCTATTGTCCTGGGAAGCTTCGGGGTTTACCTCGGCAGGTTCCTTCGATGGAATAGTTGGGACATCCTGACCAGCCCCAAACCACTCGCCCGGGACATTTATCACATCGTTTTAGACCCACTGGCCCATCCAAGAACTATCGGAATGACTATTACGTTTTCTGCTTTTTTGTTGTTGGTATACCTGACGCTGAAATATGTTAATGTTGAGCGGCAGGCTTAATCAACCCAACGCCTGTTCCAAATCTGCAATCAAATCCTCCGCGTCTTCGATGCCGACACTCAATCGAATAAGGGAATCTTTGAGACCTGATTTCAACCGTTCCTCCCGGGGAATGCTTGCATGTGTCATGCTGGCCGGATGACCTGACAAGGATTCCACCCCACCCAGAGACTCGGCGAGTCGGAACAACTTGAATCGCTCCAGGATCTTGGTTGCATATTCAACGCTATCATCCTTCATGGTGAAGGAGATCATTCCCCCGAAATCCCGCATTTGCTTTTTGGCGATTTCATGACCGGGATGGTCTTCAAAACCAGGCCAATACACTTTATCTACTTTAGGATGATTCTTAAGATAATGTGCAATTTCTTTCCCGTTTTCGCTATGCCGCTGCATTCTTATATGAAGGGTCTTCGTTCCCCTCAGAACCAAAAATGCATCCTGAGGCCCTGGAATCGCACCACTGGCATTTTGAATAAAAGCAAGCTTATCTTTTAGTTCATCATCATTTAGCATCAATGCCCCCATCACTACATCCGAATGACCGGCTATGTATTTGGTGACTGAGTGCATTACAATATCTGCCCCCTTATCAATCGGGTTTTGCAAATAAGGTGAAGAGAACGTGTTGTCTACCACCAATTTGATGTTCTTTCCATTGATCAAATCCGCAACCCCACTAATATCAATTATGCTCATCATCGGATTAGTTGGAGTTTCCACCCAAATCAATTTGGTCTTCTCATTGATCCTGGACTTAATATTTTCAAGATCAGTCATATTGACGAAGTGAAACTTCAAACCAAAACCCTCAAATATTTTGGTAAAAAGCCTATATGTGCCTCCATAGAGGTCATTAGTGCTGATGATTTCGTCTCCAGGTTGAAGGGTTTTCATTACGGCATCCGTGGCCGCAAGCCCGGAGCCAAAAACCAGCCCATGCTTAGCGTTTTCCAGTGCCGCCAGGTTCTTCTCTAAAGCATGACGGGTAGGGTTTTGTGTCCTCGAATATTCGTACCCTTTATGATCTCCCGGTGAGGCCTGGACATAGGTTGAAGTTTGATAGATAGGGGTCATTATTGCCCCTGTTGAAGGGTCTGGCTCCTGACCGGCATGAATAGCTTTGGTTCCGAATTTCATTTTTGAATCAATGTTAATTTGAAAGTTCTTCTTTCTGTATTTTATAAGATCGGCAAATGTAAATTTGTTAATCAATTTATTGACGTAACATCGATTAGAAAGTTTTAGAATGTGGCGGTAATTGTCAATCAATTGTCAATTGCGATACCTAATTCAAATCTTAGGTTAACATTAGAAAAGTCCGCCTTCGCTCTTACAGGAGCTTCTGCTGATGTGGAGAGCCTCCGCTATAGCCCGACGAAGCCTCGTGAATAATTATCTGATTTATTGTTCTGACCCATAATCCAAAAAGAAGCCCGCCTTCGCTCCTATCGGAGCTTCGGCGGGCGAAGGTGGAGCCGGCGGGAATCGAACCCGCGTCCAGAAAGGGGAACAATGGACCCTCTACATGCATAGTTACTGCTTAGGATCTCGGCTGATGGACCGGCGAGCAACGACCTATCCAAAAGCCCAGTTACTTAAATCTCACCTTCGGTTAGCAACTTCGCCTCGGGCCAGCCTCGCATTTCGACACCTCGAAATCCCACCTACGAGACAAGGCGAGAGAGATGTGGCCGGGTCCTAATCTAATCAGGACTCCTTTAAACCATAAATCTTATCCTATCGGATAAAGATTAGGCAGCCATGGCGTAATTAGATTCGCCAAGTATAAATTAAGTGAATTGATCACGGATGTACACTTACCACCCGACATGCAAATACATCATTCGCACCCACTGTCAAAGCCAGTCGGCCCCATTTTTTTTAGATTAAGAGCAAAGATTAAAGAAAAAAGACGTTAGTGGTCTTAATTCTAACTTTCAATCTAATACTGCAAAGTTAGAGAATTTAGGTTGAAGTGGTTGCTATTGATTTAAGAAGAAGAGTATTTTTCGATTCGCAGAGCATTCAATTTTTTGTCAATTTAGAATTGACCACCTTCACCCAAACAGCTCACCAAACACATCCATAAGCTTCTCAACTGGCTTGATTTTGATCTGAAATTTACGGCTGTTCAGCCCCTTCGAATTGAATTTTGAGATAAAGATCTCCTCAAATCCTAGTTTTTCAGCTTCAATGATCCGATTCTCGATCTTTGAAACACCTCTGATTTCACCCCCCAACCCTACTTCGGCTGCGAAGCATTTAGAGCCCTCGATACTCAAATCCTGGTAGGAAGACAGTATTGAGCAGGCGATAGCCAAATCCAGCGCTGGATCCTCCACTTTTATGCCTCCGGCAATATTGAGAAAGACATCCTGGTTGCTTAATCGCAAACCTCCCCGTTTCTCCAAAACGGCCAGAAGCATGCTCAACCGTTTGGCATCATAGCCTGTTGAAGTTCGTTGGGGTGTTCCGTAGGTAGCGGAGCTGACAAGGCTTTGGGTTTCAATTAATAGTGGCCGGTTTCCCTCCAAAGTAGCTCCAATAGCAACTCCACTTTGTATCGATTCACGATGAGAAAGTAAAATCTCCGAGGGATTTCTGACTTCCCGTAATCCCTCTGCTAGCATTTCATAAATACCCAGCTCGGCGGTGGAACCGAAACGGTTCTTAATTGTTCGGACAATCCTATAAGTGTGGTGACGATCCCCCTCAAATTGCAAAACAGTGTCCACCATATGCTCCAATACCTTCGGCCCGGCAATCATTCCATCTTTTGTAATGTGGCCAATCAAAAACACAGGTATTCCGGTGTCTTTTGAAAACCTTTGAAGCTCCGCAGCACACTGCTTGACTTGTGATACACTGCCGGTGGTTGATTCGACCTTATCTGAATAAAGAGTTTGGATAGAATCTATTATCAGAACTTCCGGTTGAACCTCCCGAATTTCTTTAAAAATGGATGCCAGAGAGGTTTCTGAAAAGATGTAACAGTGATCGTTGATCTTACCGATTCGTTCAGCCCTCATCTTGATTTGTTGCTCGCTCTCCTCCCCTGACACATAGAGGGTTTTTAGACCGAGGTTAAGAGAAATCTGGAGCATCAAGGTGGACTTACCTATTCCTGGTTCCCCACCGAGAAGCACCAATGAACCACGAATTATACCACCACCTAAAACACGATCAAACTCAGCATCTTTCGTTAAAATCCGCTCTTGCTGGTCGTATTCGACACTGGAAAGAAGAATAGCTTTTTTATTGGCTATTTTTTCTTCGGATGATGCATCCCAGGCGGTTTTCGGGGACTTCTCGATAACTTCCTCCACGTAAGTATTCCACTCATCACATGCAGGGCATTTGCCAATCCATTTAGGGGAATTGATACCGCAATTTTGGCAGGAAAAAATTGTCTTGGTTTTTGCCATTCTAAGGCGCAATAATAATCAAGGGAAGTTTGGTTTCAGATTTTTCATCAAACTCTGACGAGTTTTGAGTTTTTGATGCGACTTATGCTGACATCCCAATTATCGAATTTATTTCCGACATCAGTGTTCCTGGTTCCTTAAAATGAATGGTCTTAAAGCCCAAATCTTTTGCTGCCTCAATGTTAGGAAGTGAGTCATCAATAAAGATTGTGTTTTCAGGTTCTATTTCATATCGCTCAATCATCACGAGATAAATGGCCAGGTCAGGTTTTTTCAACTTTTCTTTGCCGGACATT
>Ga0316189_10007046_pt1 | contig 10683 bp, 8 predicted proteins | sample LowCovwburrow_MG_FD_204930 | JGI IMG/M metagenome (GOLD analysis project Ga0316189, IMG submission 204930) | Coastal sediment microbial communities from Maine, United States - Lowes Cove worm burrow | ecosystem: Environmental > Aquatic > Marine > Coastal > Sediment | place: USA: Maine... | reverse complement strand
GGTGATTTCGGTGGTGGGGCGCTCTACCTTGCCTTCGGAGTGTGTGCGGCCCTGTTGGAAGCAGGGAAATCTGGCCAGGGGCAGGTGGTTGACGCAGCCATGGTCGACGGCGCGGCCTCGCTCATGACGGCCATCTACGGCATCCACGCCGCTGGCGATTGGCAGCCGGAGCGGGGCACAAATGTGCTCGACACCGGCGCACACCTCTACGGCACCTACGAATGCGCCGATGGCGAATGGATCAGCATCGGGTCGATCGAAAAGCGTTTCCATGACGAACTCCTCGAGAAGCTCGGGATGGCCCCCGACGAAATCCCGAATCGGATGGACCGAACTCGTTGGGTGGAACACAAGAAGCGCCTCACCGAGCTTTTCCTGTCGAAGACTCGGGACGAATGGAACGAGATCATGGAAGGATCGGATGTGTGCTACGCCCCGGTCCTTTCTATGGCCGAAGCACCCGACCATCCCCACATGAAAGCCCGCGGCACCTTTGTGGAGGTCGAAGGGGTTGTCCAGCCGGGCCCCGCCCCAAGGTTCAGCCGCACTCCAGGAGCAGTACAAGGGCCAGTACCTGGCCCCGGAGAGCATAGTGACGAGGTGCTCAGCGCCTGGGGCTGGTCGACAGAAGAGATCTCAGCTCTCCGCGACGCGGGCGTGGTGAGTTAATCCACCACCATACCGGCCTGGCTTAACCCACCAGGGCGTCGACTAGTCTCCGCTCGTGAACCGCCCGGCATCGGGGGCACGAAACACGTCGGTGTGATCGGGAGGCAACAAGGTGTTGCCCAAGATCATGTCGGCGCCCCGCTCGGCAATCATCATCACCGGAGCATAGATGTTGCCGTTGGTGATCACCGGCATCACCGAGGCATCTACTACCCGAAGCCCTCCAACACCGTGTACTTGCATGGTGGCGGGGTCGACGACTGCTCCCGCGTCGACCCCCATCCGGGCAGTGCAAGAAGGATGGAGGGCAGTCTCCGCGTCACGTGTGATCCATTCCAGTATGTCTTCGTCGGTCTCCACCTCGGGGCCTGGTGAGATCTCTCCACCGTTGAACCGCGCGAATGCGGGCTGGCTCATGATGTGACGGGTAGTCCGCACGGCTTCTACCCATTCGCGGCGGTCGTTCTCGGTGGATAAATAATTGAACTGCACCGCGGGATGCACGCTTGGATCGCCAGACACAATCTTGACACTCCCCCGCACATCGCTATACATAGGCCCAACATGCACCTGGTAACCATGATCCCCGGCAGGACTCGATCCGTCATAACGGATGGCGAGGGGAAGAAAGTGGAACATCAGGTTCGGGTACTCGACCTGATCATTACTACGAACGAAGGCGCCAGCCTCGAAATGGTTGGTGGCCGCCGGACCCCGCCGGGCCAGCCACTGTAAACCGATAAAGGGCATCTTCCACTTGGCCAAATGGGGTTGCATCGATACGGGTTGGGTGCATGCGTGCTGGATGTACACCTCAAGGTGATCTTGTAGGTTCTCCCCCACTCCGGGCAGCGCTACCACCGGTTCGATTCCGACACCCCGCAAATGTTCAGGTTCACCGATACCAGAAAGTTGGAGCAGTTGGGGCGTGTTGAACGCACCCCCACAGCTGATCACCTCACCAGCCGAGATTCGGGTGACTCGTCGCCCTTGTCGCACTTCGACTCCGGTTACCCGAGGAGATCGCCCTTGGTGGTGGTCGATGAGTAAACGGTGCACGTGGGCTCGGGTGTGTACCGTAAGATTGGGGCGGTTCATCACAGGATGAAGGTACGCTCGAGCGGCACTCAACCTGCGCCCGCGCACCACGTTTTTGTCGAAGACGGCAAACCCTTCTTGCCGGTAACCGTTTACATCTTCGGTCCGTTGGAAACCGGCTTGTGGACCCGCCGCAAGCCACGCGTCAAACAACGGGTTCTGGGCAGGACCGGTCTCTAGCTTGAGGGGACCGGCGTCACCTCGCCATTGGTCGCCGCCGATCAGTCGCTCCTCCATCCGCTTGAAGTACGGCAGGCAGTGGGCGTAATCCCAGTGGTTCATGCCCTCAGCCTCAGACCATCGGTCATAGTCCATGGGGTTTCCCCGCTGGAAGATCATGCCGTTGATGCTGCTTGATCCTCCGAGCACCTTGCCGCGCGCATGGTAGACGCGGCGGCCATTCATATGGGGCTCGGGTTCCGATTCGTATTTCCAGTCGTAGAAGCGGCTGCCTATAGGGTAGGTCAGTGCCGCTGGCATATGGATGAACACGTCCCAGCGCCAATCGGTGCGCCCGGCTTCTAACACCAGAACCGTGATCTGGGGGTCGGCGCTTATTCGATTGGCCAGAGCGCTCCCGGCGGAGCCTCCACCGACAATCACGACATCGTAATGTTCAGCGGGCTCGCCCACGTCTCACGCTCCTTCGAACCATGTCTCACCTTGGGACAGACCCCAGTCAGGCTACTTCCCACCGGTTCTTTTGCGGTCCACGGGATAACCCCGCCACCCCCACATCCCAGTCCTGGAGCTAATCATTCGAAAATCAGCTACCCTCCTAATTCCTGCCGCACCAAAGGACCTTAGCTGTGTCTCCCACGCCATCTCGCTTCCTTGCCGCCGGGTTTGTTCTCCTCGGCCTGACCGTCAGCGCATGCGGCAGCCCAGGCGACGCCATGGCGCAAGCGCTCGCCGACGAGATGATGGCCAACCCACAAACGCCAGACTATATCGACCGAGACATTGCCGATTGTATGGGTTCCGTGTTTGTCGCCGAGATCGGAGAATCCGAGCTTGAAGCCGCCGGAGTTTCTGCCGAGAACGTGGCCGACCAAGCCGACAAGATCGCGGCGGAGAATCCAACGGCAGCGTCCGCCATGTTCGGTTGCTTCAACGACGAGACCACCCTGGATTTCCTGATGGATGAGTTTGGCGTCGACGCCACCACCGCTCAATGTGTGGTCGATGAGCTTGGTGATGACGCCGCCGTCAAACTGGTCAGCGGTGATCTCGGTGCGTATACCGCCGCCACTGGGTGCGGCCTCTAAGCCGCCGACCAGGCCCGGTGCAAACACCGCGACCTAGTCCACGATGGCTTGATACACGAGTGAGCGGAAGTCGCGGTCAGGGCCGAGTGGCCCAGTCATGTACTGCGACATGAATACGCCGACCAGGTCTTCGGCCGGATCAACCCAGTAGTACGTCTTGGCCGCACCAGCCCATCCGTATTCACCGAGCGAACCGGGCCCGGCACTGGCCGCCACATCCACCATGACTCGTGACCCTAACCCAAAGCCATACCCCAACATCGGTTGGGCCATGATTTCGAACGGAATGAGGGCTGACGGCAGGTGGTTCTGGTGCATCAACTCCAAGGTTTTGCGGCCGATGATTCGACTACCTTCAAGCGCCCCGTTATTGGCCAACATCTGAGCAAACCGGAGATAATCATCAAGCGTGGAGAACAGGCCAAGACCGCCGCGCACAAACACTTCAGGCGAATCGACCGGATAGGTGGCGGAAACGTCGATCCGCTCGTTAAACCCGCCGAGCGCGGCTTGCACCAGTTGCGAACCGGTATAACCCTCGCCTACAAGGTCCGGCAGGCCGTACATGGCCGCCAACCGTTCCCGCTTTGCCTCCGGTACCCCGAAGGCGGTGTCGGTCATTCCCAGTGGATTGAAGATGCGTTCGGCCAGAAACTCACCGAGGGGTTGATCGGCCAACAACTCCACCAGCCGGGCCGCCACGTCAATACCCACACTGTAATGCCAGCGTTGGCCAGGTTGCGAGGCCAGCGGGATCTGAGCCAAATCATCGATAAGGGCTGAAAGAGGCCGGGTTGCGTCGTTCATAATCCGGGCATCGCGGTACATCTGACCAACTGGCGTGTCCTCCATGAAGTCATAGGTCAAACCGCTGGTGTGCATCAGGAGTTCCCTCACCTGCATCGGCCGGTTTTGGTCTACTAACGACCCGTCTGGGGCCATGACTTTGGTGGCCCCGAACGCAGGGAGATAGTTGGCCACGGGATGCTCAAGCTGGAACTTGCCCTCCTCGTGAAGCAACATCAGGGCGGTGGAAACAATAGGTTTGGTCATCGAGTAGATGCGGAAAATCGTGTCGGCCTCCATAGGCGCTCCCGCTTCTTGATCGCGGTGGCCGAACTGTCGGTGATACACCACCTGCCCCCGGCGACTCACGGCGGCACTGATCCCCCTCACCGCTCCTTTGTCGATATAGCTTTGCAATACCGGGTCTAAACGCCCCAAGCGTTCACTGCTCATTCCGGCTGCTTCCGGCGACCCCTCGATGTTCATATCGTGTGCTCCTATTGGTGGTGGTTTGCGGACAAGTCCACCCTGCAGCTTACGCGTCGCGTACGGATCAGAGCGACTCGTCTGCGCTCACCATGGCCGGTTCCCGGTTCTATGGCCATTGACAGATTATATTGATATGAATATACTCCGGCTTGTGAGTGCGCTCGAAACGAGTTTTCTGGCTCGTTACCTTCCTTACCTCTTACGCGAGGCCGATCAGACCCTGTCGGCTCCGTTTTATGCTGCCCTCACCGAACAGGGCGTGGCCCGGTCCGAATGGCGCGTGCTGGCCGTACTTTTCGAGTTCGGAAGCCTGCCCGTCGTGGACTTAGCCACAGCCGCACTCAGCCCGCAACCAACCGTAACTCATGCCCTTCGTCGCCTCGAGGAACGGGGTTTCGTGACCCGACAACCAGGCAAAAAGGACAAACGTCAACGAGTAATCACAATCACCGAACAAGGGGCGTCATTAACATCGACCCTGGTTGACACCGCGAAGCGACTCGAAGCCGACGCTCTGGCCGATGCCGGCGACCTCTCAGGTCTCTTAGAGCAGCTCCAAGCTTTGACCCAGTCGGTTCGACACCGACTCGATGGCGCGAATGGCCCGTCGATTCCTTCCTCCTCCCCCGACGCCAAACCTTTGGGTCCAAACGGAAAGACAATAGCAACATGAATACCCTTACCGCTGCCGGGCTTGACGCAGCTGACCCGCTCGGCCGGTTCCGGTCTGAATTTGAGGTGCCCGAGGGGATCTATCTGGTGGGCAATTCCCTTGGAGCCCTCCCTCGAGCGGCCCGAGAAACGGTGACACAGGAGTTCCAACGTTGGAGCGCACTTGGGGTCGAAGGTCACTTCACCGGCGATCTGGCGTGGAAGGACTACCACGAACTCCTTACCACCCCTTTGGCCATGCTCACCGGGGCCAACGAACACGAAGTGGTGGCGATGAACTCGTTGACGGTCAACCTCCACCTACTTATGGTGAGTTTCTATCGCCCGACGAAACAACGCCACAAAATTCTGCTGGAGGGCCACGCGTTTCCGTCTGATCATTTCGCCGCCGAGTCACAGATCCGTCAGCGCGGGTTTGACCCAGCCGAGTCGCTGGTCCTCATTAACCCTCGACCTGGCGAAGAAACGCTTCGCCCCGAAGACATCCTCGCCACGATCGCCCAACATGGCGAGCAACTAGCCATGGTGCTCCTGCCCGGTGTGCAATACTACTCCGGCCAGGTCCTTCCGATGGCCGAGATCACGACCGCCGGTCACGCCGTCGGGGCATTGGTGGGGTTCGACCTCGCTCATGCCATCGGCAACATTGAACTCGATCTCCATCGCTGGGACGTTGACTTCGCAGCGTGGTGCACCTACAAATATCTCAACAGCGGCCCCGGAGGCGTGGGCGGCGCCTATGTCCACGAACGCCATGTTGATGACCAGGAATTGCCAAAATTCTTGGGCTGGTGGGGTACGAACAAGTCAACCCGGTTCGCGATGGACACCGTGTTCGACCCGATCCCGTCGGTGGAATCTTGGCAGCTTTCCAACGCGCCAGTTTTTTCGATGGCCATACTGCGAGCCTCGCTCGACATTTTCGAAGCAGCCGGTTGGATGCCGCCCCTTCGCGCCAAAACCGAACAACAGATTGCCTATTTCGACCAGCGACTCAACGATGCCGTGGCCGGGAGGGTGGAAAACATTACCCCCGCCTCCATGGCCGAACGAGGCTGCCAGTTCGCGCTCCGAGTGGTCGCCGGTAACGGCAAAGAAGTTTTTGATCAGCTGGAACAGGCCCGGGTGTTGTGCGATTGGCGAGAGCCAGACGTGATCCGAGTGGCTCCCGTTCCCCTGTACAACTCGTTTTCCGACATCGACCGTTTCGTCGACATTCTTGATGGGATCGTGAAATGAACGCCAGCAGCACCAACCACGCCGAAACTCTGCACCAACCCATTGTTGTGGTGGGCGGAGGTCCGGCCGGAGCTCTCCTCGCCACCTACCTGGGCCGCAGCGGCCACGACGTCACGCTCTATGAGAGCCGCCCTGACCTGCGTACCAACGAAATAGACGCCGGACGTTCTATTAACCTTGCGCTGGCCACACGGGGAATCGTACCCCTAATCGATATCGGCGTGATCGACCGAGTCGACGCTATCACCATCCCCATGCGCGGCCGTATGATTCACGCCGCCGACGAACTGGCACCGACCTTGCAACCCTACGGGGCGCGCCCTCACGAGGTCATTCATTCGGTGTCACGAAGCGATCTGAACGCCATTCTCCTCGACGCTGCGGAGGCTACCGGTCGAGTCACCGTCGAATTCGAAAGAGAGGTGGCCGAAGTCCGCTTCTCTGATTCGACCCTGGTGTTGGCCGACGGCTCCACGGTGCCCTTCGGGGTGGTCTTTGGGGCCGACGGGGCTGGCTCCCCAGTTCGGGCGGCGATAACGAACGCCGGAGCCGGCAAGGCTCACACCGAATGGTTGGGGCACGACTACAAGGAACTCACCCTTCCCCCTAATCCAGACGGCAGCCACCGCCTCGACCCCAACGCCCTGCACATTTGGCCCCGCGGCGAGTTCATGCTTATCGCGTTGGCCAACCCGGAGGGAGATTTCACCGTCACCCTCTTTGCCCCGTCAGAAACATTCGAAACCCTCACCACGCCCGACGATGTCGAGCGTTTCTTCGCCTCCGAATTCGGGGACTTCGTGCCCATGGTGCCCGATCTCGTCGAACAATTTTTTGACAACCCCACCGGCGTATTGGGCACGATCCGTGCCACCGGTTGGAGTTATGAAGACCGAGCCGTAGTTTTGGGCGACGCCGCCCACGCCATCGTGCCGTTTCACGGCCAGGGCATGAATGCCGCCATGGAGTCAGCCCGCTCACTGGCGGCCCACCTCGCTGCCAACCCCCACAATATTCGCCAGGCGTTCGTTGACTATGAAACCGAACGAAAGCCCAGTACCGACGCCATCGCTGACATGGCGATCGATAACTATGTAGAGATGCGGGCCGGTGTCATCGACCCTGACTATGTGGCCAAACGAACTCTGGCTCTCGAGCTCGAACGCCGCCACCCTGACCATCTGAGCCCTCGCTACAACATGGTGATGTTTTCCACCATGCCCTACGCCGAAGCCAAAGCCCGGGCCGAACGGCAAGCCGAGATCATCGCCGCGGCCATTGCCGACCCCGCTCTCGACGTTGATGCCCTGGTGGCTGCCCTTCCTCCCCTACCCGAACTCGATCCCCTCATGGCCCCGGATGCCCTGTCGATTTCGTGACCCTTCCCCTTCCCCTTCCCAAAGGACCTTCGATGAGCTTACCCTTCGAGAACAACGACGACTTCACCTACGGCAACTATCTGAAGGTGTCAGAGCTTCTGAACCTGCAGCACTGTGTTTCCGTTGACGCTGACACCGGTCGTCCAGAACACGACGAAACCCTGTTTATCATCATCCACCAGGTTTACGAGTTGTGGTTTAAACAGATTCTGCACGAGGTCGACTACATCGTCGAACTGCTCGGCGACATGCGTGTGAACAGTGCCCGTCACCACTTGAAGCGGGTACTCAAAATCATGAAGACTTTGGTGGGGCAAATCGATGTGCTCGAAACGATGACCCCGGCCGAGTTCGCGAGTTTTCGATCGTTTCTTGCCAACGCCAGCGGTTTCCAATCAGCCCAGTTCCGTGAACTCGAGTTCGCCCTCGGGATCAAAGATCGGATCCAATTGGATTGGTTTTCTGGGGAGGAAGCCGAACGGCTTCAAGCGCGCTATGACGCGCCCACCTTGTGGGACGTGTTCGTACGCGTCATGGCGGCTAGCGGCAAACCCGTACCCGCCAGCGCGCTCGAACGTGATGTGCGTCAACCGATTACCGAGAACCCCGAATTACAGGCGATGATCGTCGACAACTTCGACGATGAAGGCCTCGTTGCCCTCGTCGAAACCCTCACCGACCTCGATGAAGGTCTCCAGGAGTGGCGGTACCGCCATGTGATGATGGTTCGCCGCACTATCGGCACAAAACCAGGCACCGGAGGCTCCGACGGAGCCGCATATCTCGCATCCACCCTATTTCGCCCTGCGTTCCCCGACCTGTGGGCTATTCGCACCGCGTTCTGATCTGCCTGTCCACTGACGTTTTCCAAAGAGAGCAATGCATTCTTACCCTGAACTGAAGTTGTATATCAACGGTGAATGGCGCACCACTGGCGTCGACCTCCCCGTACTCAACCCATCCACCGAAAGCGAAATTGGACGCCTACCGGTAGCCGGGCCCAACGATCTCGACGACGCGCTCGCCGCCGCGGCGGCCGGGTTCAAGGTGTGGAGCAAAACCGCTCCGAGGGCGCGCGCTGACCTCATTCGAGAGGCCGCCCGGCTCATGCGGGAACGCCAAGACGAGATCGCCCACTCCATTTCCTTGGAACACGGGAAACCGTTCACACAGGGCCAACTCGAAGTCATTCGGGGTTGTGAGTTCTTCGAGTGGGATGCAGGGGAAGCGGTCCGCACCTATGGTCGAGTGATTCCCAGTGCGCCGGGGGTGAAATACGTCGTTCACCACCAACCGATTGGCCCAGTGGCGGCGTTTGCGCCCTGGAACTTCCCCATGAGCCAACCGGCCCGCAAGGTTGCCGGAGCGTTGGCGTCAGGGTGCTCTATCGTGCTGAAAGCGGCGGAGGAAACCCCCGCTGGGGCATTACATATCGCCCGAGCCTTCGAAGATGCTGGGCTCCCACCGGGCGTGTTGAATCTCGTGTTCGGGGTGCCCGCCGATATCTCCAGCCATCTGATCCCAGACCCCACCATCAAGCTGGTGGCCTTTACCGGCTCGACCGCCGTGGGTCGCCACCTCACGGGAATCGCGTCCGACAATATGACCCCGGTATTGATGGAGCTTGGTGGTCACGCCCCTGTCATCGTGTGCGAAGACACCGAATGTGATGCCGCGGCCAATAGTTCCGCGATGCGCAAATACCGAAACGCTGGCCAGGTTTGCACATCGCCCACCCGGTTCTTTGTGCACCAACAGATCTACGATCAGTTCCTCAACACCTTCGTACAACGGGCTGAGGCGGTGGTGGTGGGTGATGCGTTCGAACCCAATGTCGAGATGGGCCCCCTGGCCAATGACCGGCGCCTCGTTGCCATGCGCGAATTGGTGGATGATGCCGTCGAAGCTGGCGCCGAGTTACTCACCGGTGGTCAACGAAAAGGAACCACCGGCTACTTCTTCGAGCCGACGGTGTTGGCGAACGTTCCCGACCATGCTCGGGTTATGCAAGAAGAACCGTTCGGGCCGATCGCCATCGTCAATCCGGTCGATTCGCTTGATTCGGCCATCGCTCAAGCCAACTCAGTGCCGTATGGTCTGGCCGCCTACGGTTTCACGAATCGGGCCGACTACGCCGACCGGATGATTGACGAGGTGGAAGCGGGCAACCTGTCGATCAACACGCTGGAAGCCTCTCTGCCCGAAACCCCGTTCGGCGGAGTGAAATCGAGTGGATACGGACGCGAAGGTGGCAGCGAAGGCTTACATCACTACACGGTGGTGAAGAACGTGTCACATTCCATCAGGATTGTCTAACCCGATTGTTCGCGCCCCTACGCCTTTTTCCCCATCGCACACTGTTACGAACGCCGAGGAGTACCTCATGAACTACACCAAGAGCGAAGCGAAAGACTACGCCAAAGCCAACATGACCGGCGTGTGGGCCGCCGCCCTCACACCCTTTACCGAAGACCTTCGTATCGACGAAGACGGGTTTCGACAGAACATCGAACACTGGACGCAGGAACTGGGCATTCGAGGCCTTTTCATCTCCGGTAAACAGGGCGAGTTCTACGCGATGAGTCTCGAAGAGCGGAAACGAACATTCGCTCTTGCCGTCGAGGCCACCGGTGATCACGGCCAGACCATCATGTCATGTTCAGACCAGAACATGGACGTGGTACTCGAATTGGCTCGCTACGCCGAAGACGTGGGCGCCGATTACATCGTGGTCCACGCTCCGCTTCTGCACTTCACCCACCAACAAGACGAGACCCTCTACCGCTACTACCAGACCGTGGCCGACAGTGTCGACATCGGGATTGCGTTGTGGAGCCATCCCGACTCCGGGTATCTCATGTCGCCCCAGTTATGTAATCGGCTGGCCGGCATCGACAATGTGGTCGCGATCAAATACAGCGTGCCTCGTGAGATGTATGCGGAGCTCTCAACATTGGCCTCGGATCGGATCCAAGTGAGTACCTCCTCCGAAGACGAGTGGCTCGACAACATCATCGAACTCGACTGGTCGCTGTACTTGTGTTCGTCACCGCCATTTTTGCTTCAGTCGGCCAAAGACCGGC